>Ga0208960_1000231_pt1 | contig 31995 bp, 35 predicted proteins | sample GreLakmeON33MSRF_FD_187703 | JGI IMG/M metagenome (GOLD analysis project Ga0208960, IMG submission 187703) | Freshwater lentic microbial communities from great Laurentian Lakes, MI, USA - Great Lakes metaG ON33MSRF (SPAdes) | ecosystem: Environmental > Aquatic > Freshwater > Lake | place: Great... | reverse complement strand
GGAATTCGCAGCGAAATCAACGGCCTCTGAATTGATACGTGCCATTACTATTCTCCTATTTAGTCAGTTCTGCGATACGCACGGGCTGACAAGTTGGAAATAAATCCCCCGTTGAACAAGGTTGCCCTCATCCGGTGATGCTAGTCTTTGATTGGCTTTAAAACAGAAAAGCCTCCCAGAAGGAGGCTGACGCTGATCCCGCTTGGTTACCCTGTTAGAGGGTCACATATGCCTTTCGGCGAACCACCTTGCCCGGGTGGGGCAGGTTGGTGATGGCGTCAGCCATAACTCTTAATGCAGGGCAAATTATGCTCTTTAGAGATTGAGCTGTCAAGACGACCTCAGGTAGATTTTTATTTATGAAGACGCATCTACCAGTCCCCTTCATAACTACCGACTAGTTTTTATTTAAATACTCCCTATCGGACTCTCGATAATTCTTGGTGATTAACCCGGCTCATTGCTGTTCGCTATCCGACAATCTGGTCAAACGTCTTCTTCAAATATACCTGTCTGCCCTCGGGCATAAACTAAGGTTTCTCCAATTTCGTCTTCCAAGCGGGGGGGTGAGTATTTTTCTTACGTGGCATGATTTAGGCCCTCCCTGTCATTGGTATTACATCCGCTCCAGCTTCTAGTTTCTCTAAACGATCTGCCCATTTCTGCATCATGCGTTTTCGTTCAGGTAGATATTCAGCACGATTATATGCACCTCTTATTTCATTTCGTTCACAGTGTGCTAACTGACGTTCAATCACATCTGGGTTAAAGCCAGTTTCATTAAGGATGGTAGATGCTACTGCACGAAAACCGTGACCAGTCATCTTGCCCTTGTAGCCCAAGCGGTAGAGAGCAAATAACATTGTGTTGTTACTGATAGGCTTATCACGATTGCGGCCAGGGAATACAAATCGACTTCCGCTTGATATTTCTTTGAGTTCATCCAACATTACAAGAGCTTGTCGTGATAGAGGAACAACATGCTCTGCCCTCATCTTCATGCGGCTAGCTGGAATAATCCACAATGCATGTTTCAGATCAAACTCTACCCACTCTGCACCAATCAGCTCGTTAGTGCGGACAAAGGTGTGTGCTAGCAATTGCAAGGCTAGGCGGGTTTGTTTGCCACCAGTGACGTCATACTTTGCAATTGCTCTCAGTAAGTCAGGTAATTCCCCTGGGCGAACGGCAGCCTGATGTTGTTTCTTATGGGGGGTAAGAGCGCCACGCAAGTCAGTGGATAGATTCCTAGTGCAGCGCCCAGTAGCAATACCATAGCGGAATACCTGCCCACATACCTGCAACACTCTGTGTGCTAAGTCGTGAGCGCCTCGAACTTCTATCTTCCTGATGGTCTGAAGCAACTCTGCCGCTTCAATATCGGCAATTGGACGTTTCCCAAGAGTAGGGAAGATATTGCGCTCAAGGCGGCGCTTGACATCGCTAGCGTGGTGTTCAACCCAAGTGTGTAGTTGCTTGGTGTACCACTCGCGGGCCACAGTCTCAAAAGAGTTTTCTGCTGAGAGTTTTTTCCGCAGAGATACAGATTTGCGTTCTGCAGAAGGGTCAAGGTCCGCTTGAAGTTGTCCGCATACTTCACTTCGTTTTTTTCGTGCATCACTTAGGCTGACCTTGGGGTAAACGCCAACAGAGAGAGACTTCTCCATGCCGACTTGCCAGTATCTCATTCGCCAGTATTTGCGACCATTAAGATAAACCCATAGATAGAGACCATCACCATCTGACAGCTTCCGAATAGTAGCTCCATTGCTGGTAGCGTTCTTACATTCAGTTGCAGATAGCAGATTTATAGGCATCGTGGTAACTCCATTAGTGCAAAAATTGTTACCACGGAACTTACCACGGTTTTAACTTGGACTCAATGGGATGTTACCACGCCACTTTGGACTAACTTCAATAGTAAAGTAATGTATTTATTGTGTTTATTGGATTCAGTTGGACGAGTTTGAATGCTGAATTGGCGGAGAGGGTGGGATTCGAACCCACGTGCCAGGTTACCCTGACCATCTGATTTCGAGTCAGCGCCGTTATGGCCACTTCGGTACCTCTCCATTTTGAGGAGGGATATCTTACCAGCTTATCGGCTGATTGTTCGTTGCAAAAACATGTCAGAATGCATTCGTATACTGCTCAATACGATCATATGTTTGCCAAATTCCAATTACCAATAATAGCAGTCTGCATGCTCCTAATCGGCTCATGTGATCTCCATGAAAAGCCCGTTAAGGAGGGACTTCGGTCGGACCAACTTGTCGTCATTGCAGTCAATAGTCCGGGCAGTTACTACGAGGACTCGGATGGCATTTCTGCTGGACTTGAGTTCGATTTGGTGAAGGAGTTTGCAAAGGAATTGGGTCTGGGTGTTAGCTTTAAAGTCATGCCAGGGATAAGCCATGCACTATTAGCACTTCAAGCCTCTGAGGGTCACTTTGCTGCTGGACTGAATGTGAGTGATCGTCATTCTGAGGGCACACTCTTTGGTCCGATCTATCAGCATTTACAGAGCCAGTTGGTCTACAACACAGACTACCCAAAGCCTCGAGTTATTATGGACATTACCGGGTCTAAAATCGAACTTTCGTCCGGGGGATCGCACTCAGAACTCATGAAGGCTCTTCAATTGAAGAATCCAGACCTGAAATGGGTTGAGATGGAGAACCCATTCGATGAGACGCTCGAGAGATTGTCAGAGGGCAAGATCGATTACGCCGTCTCTGACTCAACACAGATTAATCTCGCGAAGAACTTTTATCCTAATCTGGCGACCGCCTTTAACTTGGGGGGCGAGACCGGTAAGGCATGGTCATTCTCATCTGGGTCGGACCCTCAGTTGGTTGAGAAGGCGAACCAATTCTTTAAACGGATCGAGCAGGATGGTACGCTGAAAATACTGATCGATCGGCACTATGGGCATATCCACCGTTTAAATCAGATGGATGTGGGCGGTATTCTGATGAAGAGGAGAACGGTCTTACCTGATCTTCGTGATCACTTTCATCAGGCAGAGGAATTGACCGGTATCGACTGGCGGTTGATCGCTGCACTGGCATACCATGAATCACATTGGGACCGGTTAGCCACTTCGCCGACCAATGTACGTGGGATCATGATGCTGACCGAGGCGACTGCTGACAGGATGAATGTGAAGGACCGTCTTGATGCACGTCAGAGCATCCTCGCTGGGGCTCGTTATCTGCTCCTCTTAAAAGAAAAGCTACCATACCGTATTACTGAGCCAGACCGGACCTGGATCGCGCTGGCCGCTTATAACCTGGGTTATGGGCATCTGGAGGATGCACGTATCCTATCCAAAAAAATGGGACTCAGCCCAGACCTATGGGTCGATATGCGGAAAGTGCTCCCGCTTCTGAGTCATAGTCAGTACTTTGAAGAACTGAAGCATGGTTACGCGCGTGGGGGGGAGGCCGTAATACTGGCAGAATCTGTTCGGGTCTATCATGACATCCTGATGCGTTACGAGAAGCCTAATATCCCCGGATTTAGCCAGAACGATTTAACGCCTCAACTGCTTTATAGCCGTTAATAGAGTGAGAGGATTTTCATGAAGCCTGTTGCTATCTTTAGGAGTTCGCCGATCGAGGGGCCTGGCTATCTGTCCGAGTTCCTCGAGGGTCAGGGTATCCCCTGGCAATTAATCCGGATTGATTCAGGTGATGAGATTCCAAGTAGCATCAGCCCGTTCAGTGGTCTGGTATTTATGGGGGGGCCGATGAGTGTGAATGATGACCTCCCATGGATTGATCCTGCCATCAAACTCATCAGAGATGCCGACCGGGCGGGTCTGCCGGTGATGGGTCACTGCCTCGGGGGTCAGTTGATGTCAAAGGCATTCGGTGGTTCGGTTGCGCGGTCTGACACCAAGGAGTTCGGTTGGGGGGAGGTCAGTCGATCGGACAACAACACCGCACGTGAATGGTTCGGTGATCGGTCTGTCATCGATGTATTCCACTGGCATGGGGAGTTCTTTACCCTGCCTGAGGGTGCGGCACACCTCCTATCGAGCCGGTACTGTCAGAACCAGGCATTCTCGATGGGTAAGCATCTTGCGATGCAGTTCCATATCGAGATGACTCAGGAGATGGTCATGATCTGGTCCGAGATGGGGAGTGGTGAGGTGGTGGATGGAGTAGGTCCTCCGGTCCAATCCTCTCAAGCAATGAGGATGGATCTCGTCAAGAGGGTCTCAACCCTTAACAGAATCGCTCAAGGGGTCTATCAGAAGTGGATATCAGGACTTGTACTATGAGTTAAGACGGACTACTGGATTCGACTTCTACGAGAGTTTTAGTCTCTAAAATTCTGGAACTGCAGTGGGAACTCTGTGATGGATTTCTTAATCAGCTGGATCGCCTCTTGAAGGTTATCTCTCTTGGCCCCTGAGATACGGACAGAGTCTCCCTGAATACTCCCCTGGACCTTCATCTTACTGTCCTTGATGAGTCTGATGATCTTCTTGGCAAGTTCTGTTTCAAGACCGGTCTTGACTGTGACCTGCTGCTTGACCTTATTACCGCTCACCTTCTCGACTTCACCCCGGTCGAGGCATCTGACATCGACCCCCCTCTTTGCGAGCTTTGCCATCAGAATATCCAGCACCTGGCTTAACTTGAATTCATCATCTGCGAAGACCGTGAGGAGGTATTCTGACTGCTCAACACGAGAGTCCGAACCCTTAAAATCAAACCGTGTACTGACCTCCTTATTCACCTGATCAAGCGCATTCCTGATCTCTTGCTTGTCCACCTCTGAAACGATATCGAATGTCGGCAATTGAATCACCCTCACTTAAAAAAGACGATTGAACGTTCAAACCATCACAGATGCTACTTCTTACCCTTCAGGTTCGCAGCGATCCTCATCCTGAGTGCATTCAACTTAATGAACCCGGCCGCATCCATCTGGTTATACGCACCACCATCATCCTCAAAGGTGGCCACATGAGGGTCAAAGAGGGAGTCACTCTTAGAGTCGCGACCGACCACAATGACATTCCCCTTGTACAGCTTCACACGGACCCATCCATTGACCTGTGACTGAGAGCTGTCGATCATGAGCTGCATCATCTTGCGCTCGGGGCTCCACCAGTATCCATTGTAGATGAGTGACGCATAACGAGGCATCAGGTCATCTTTTAGGTGAGCCACCTCACGGTCAAGAGTGATCGACTCGATCGCTCTGTGTGCCCTCATCATGATGGTCCCACCCGGGGTCTCATAGCATCCACGAGACTTCATCCCGACATAACGGTTCTCGACTAGGTCGAGTCGTCCAATCCCGTGTTTATTTCCGAGCTGGTTAAGTTGAGTCAGGACTCCGGCCGGTGAGAGCCTCTTACCATTGAGTGCAACGATATCACCCTGCTTATACTCGATATCGAGATACTCGGCCTGGTTGGGTGCCTTCTCGGGTGAGACGCTCCATCTCCACATCGACTCCTCCGGCTCCTGAGAGGGGTCCTCAAGCATCCTCCCCTCATACGAGATATGAAGCAGATTCGCGTCCATGCTGTAGGGGGATCCGACCTTCTTCTTCATCTCGACCGGGATGCCGTGCTTTTTCGCATACTGGAGTAAGGTCTCGCGAGAGGTGAGGTCCCACTCGCGCCAGGGTGCGATGACACGGATGTCAGGTTGAAGTGCGTAGTATCCGAGCTCAAAGCGGACCTGATCATTCCCCTTCCCGGTTGCGCCGTGAGAGACTGCATCGGAGTTAGTCTTGCGTGCGATCTCGATCTGACGTTTAGCGATGAGGGGTCGTGCGATACTGGTCCCAAGGAGGTACTCACCCTCGTAGATGGTATTGGCACGGAACATGGGGAATACATAGTCACGTACGAACTCTTCACGGAGATCCTCGATGTAGATCTCCTTCACACCCAGCTTCTTAGCCTTAGCGCGTGCAGGCTCAACCTCCTCACCCTGACCGATGTCGGCGGTGAATGTGACGATATCGCACTGGTACGTATCCTGAAGCCACTTCAGGATGACTGATGTGTCGAGACCTCCCGAGAATGCGAGTACCACCTTGTTCACTTCATTCGGACCGGTCTTCTTAGTTTTTTTCATGTTGAACCCTTCAGCTATTAATCTTTCCCAGAAGTAGATACTCCATCAGAGCCTTTTGGGTATGGAGTCGGTTCTCAGCCTCCTCCCAGACCACAGACTGTGGTCCATCGATCACCTCTGCCTCGACCTCCTCACCCCGGTGTGCGGGCAGGCAGTGCATGAAGAGTGCCTCCTTCTTGGTGCAAGACATCATCTCTGAATCGACCCTAAAGTTCGCAAAGTCCTTCTTACGTTCCTCGGTCTCATCCTCAAAACCCATGCTGGTCCAGACGTCGGTCGTGACAAGGTCTGCATCTCTCACAGCATCGTGTGGGTCTGTGAACTCTTCATAGTGGTCAGTTCCGTACAGTCCTGCACGTTCTGGCTCGACCTCATATCCGGGCGGTGTTGAGACATGGACATTAAAATCAAATACCTCTGCCGCTTGAAGCCAGGTATTGCAGACATTATTAGAGTCCCCGATCCATGCGACCGTCTTTCCGGTGATGCTGCCACGGTGCTCGATGAATGTAAAAATATCTCCCATGATCTGGCATGGATGATACTCATCAGTCAGTCCGTTAATCACTGGGACCCTTGAGTGTGCTGCGAAACGCTCAATAATCTCATGTTCAAAGGTTCTGACCATGACGATATCGACCATCCTCGAGATGACTCGTGCTGCATCCTCAACTGGTTCGCCGCGACCGAGCTGGGTATCACGTGTGGATAAGTAGATCGCAGCCCCTCCGAGCTGGTGCATTCCAGCCTCGAATGAGAGTCTTGTCCGGGTCGAGTGCTTGTCGAAGATCATCGCAAGTGTCCGGTCCTCAAGGGGCCAGTATCGTCGGTACTGTTGGAACTCTTGCTTGATCCATCGTGTACGCTCGAAGAGGTATTCGAAATCCTCACGGGTGAAGTCATTGAACTGTAAAAAGTGTTTGATCTGCATATCGTTGTCGGTCATTTGGGGGTTAGGTTCGGACCTATTCTGGTAGGTCCGTCTGTCTCATTTAGAGGGATTGAGCTCATCACTTGATCAGAAACTCTTTGATAAGTTTCGATACGGATGAGACCACCAGGTCGGCCTCCTGACGTTTCATCACTAGGGGGGGTAGGAGCCTGACTACCTTGTCTGAGGTGACATTAATCAGGAGACCCTGAGACAGTGCCTCCCTGACTAATTCTCCACAGGGCCTTGAGAGCTCGATCCCAATCATTAGACCCTGACCACGGATCTCTTTAACCCCCTCAATACTCGACAGCGTAGACTTAAAGGAGCTACGGATATAATCACCCAGCTCGAGTGCATTAAGGATTAAGCCATCCCTCTCGATGATATTGAGTGTGGTCAGTGCTGCGGTCGATGCGAGTGGATTGCCGCCGAATGTGGATGCATGATTACCTGGCTTAAAGACTTCTGATGCTACCCCCTTCGCAAGACATGCACCGATCGCGACCCCTGATCCCAGACCCTTGGCTAAAGTCATCACATCAGGATGAATTCCGCTGTGCTGGAATGCGAACCACTTTCCACTCCGACCGATCCCGCACTGAACCTCATCTAACATCAGTAGCCAACCATTCTGATCACACAGATGTCTAAGACCTTGCAGGTAATGTGCCTGAGGTACATTGACACCCCCCTCACCCTGATACGGCTCAACCAGAATAGCGACGATATTCTTATTGCGGACCGCGACCTGAGAGACCGCCTCGAGGTCATTGTAGGGGACCCTCGCGAAACCGGTCAGGAGCGGTTCAAACCCAGCCTGAACCTTACGGTTGCCGCTCGCGGTCAGGGTCGCCATGGTACGTCCGTGGAAGGATTTCTCCATCACAACGATGGTCGGGAGGTCTATCCCCTTGTTATGGCCATAGAGTCTTGCAAGCTTAATCGCAGCCTCATTCGCCTCAGCACCCGAGTTACAGAAGAATGCATTATCCATCCCTGACAGGTGCGATATCTTGGTGGCAAGCTGCTCTTGTTTGCCGATATGGTAGAGGTTCGAGGTATGGATCAGCTGACCCGCTTGATCGCAGATCGCTTTAACTAAATCTGGATGACAGTGACCTAGGCCACAGACCGCAACACCTGCCAGTGCGTCGAGATAACGCTTGCCCTGGTCATCCCACAGCCAGACACCCTCTCCCCTTACAAAGGTGACCGGTAGAGGTGTGTAGGTATTCATCAGATTTGACATGCTCGGGGACCCAATTTTTTCTAGAGCCAGAATAAAATACGGCAGCATCAGCCGCCGTGAGTGATTTGTTGTAATCTACTATTCATCTTTACTTATTTAGCTAATTTTTTCAAGCCTTTTTCCTCGTTGAGGGTGGTGACCGGTAGAAACAAAAAAGCCCGGACATGTCCGGGCTCTTTGGGCACATCTGAACTTGTATCAGGCCATGGCCTTAATGGCTGCTGACAGCCGGCTCTTGTGACGTGCTGCCTTATTCTTGTGAATGATATGCTTATCAGCGATCGAATCGAGTGTGCTGATGGATAGCTTGTAGACGGCCTGTGCTGCAGACTTGTCACCGGCCTCGACCGATTTCCTGACGTGCTTGATCGCGGTCCTTAGCTCTGAACGGAGGCTGGCATTGTGATCACGCTGCTTAATGGTCTGTCTTGCACGCTTTCTGGCTTGGGCACTATTGGCCATGAAGATTCCTTAATTCATTCGGTGGTTACAGATAAGACGCGGATTCTACGTTTAATCAGAGGATCCTGCAAGAAGAAATAAAGGCTCTATCATGAACAATCCATCTCCATATCAGAGCGAGAGTTCATGATGGATTGAATACCTCGACTCCTATTCATATGAACTGCAAGACTATTCAGCGTAACATACTCAACCATGAATCTTCTGAGAACACTCGCGACCGTCAGCGGCATGACACTGGTGTCACGCATTCTTGGATTCGTGAGGGATATACTGATCGCTCGTATCTTTGGTGTCGGGATAGCGACAGATGCATTCTTCGTTGCATTCCGTATTCCCAACCTATTGAGACGGATCTTCGCTGAAGGGGCATTCTCTCAGGCATTTGTACCGATCCTATCCGAATACAAGAATACCCGATCCGAATCTGAGACGAGGGAATTGGTCGATCATGTGACGACACTCCTCACGATCGCGCTCTTTGTGGTCACGCTGGTCGGGGTATTGGCATCCCCCTGGCTGATCTACCTGAGCGCCCCTGGATTTTCTGCAGATCCACAGAAGTTCCAACTCACGGTCGATCTTCTGAGGATTACATTTCCATACATCCTTTTCATCTCACTGGTCGCACTGGCCGGTGGAGTTCTCAATACCTACGGTAAATTCTCTGTTCCGGCGGTGACCCCTGCATTTCTGAACCTGTCATTCATCGGTTGCGCATTATGGCTTGCTCCATTAATGGAGCAACCGATCATGTCCCTCGCGTGGGCGGTATTCATTGGAGGACTCTTGCAGTTGGCCTTTCAGGTACCATTCCTGATCCGGATCAGGATGATGCCTCGTCTGCGTCTAAAGATTGGTGAGAGCGGTGCATGGAGAGTCATGAAGCAGATGGGCCCCGCAATATTCGGTGTCTCAGTCGGGCAGATCAGCCTACTCATCAATACCATCTTCGCATCCTTCCTCATCACAGGGAGCGTTTCATGGCTCTACTATGCCGACCGACTGATGGAGTTCCCGGCAGGTCTCTTGGGGGTGGCGCTTGGGACCGTTCTTCTACCCTCATTATCACGTCATTATGTCGATAACTCGGTCGAGGAGTATTCACGTCTACTCGACTGGGGGCTCCGTCTGACCGTTCTGTTGACACTCCCCGCTGCATTGGGGCTGGCGATTCTGTCTGCGCCCCTGATCTCGACTCTGTTCTATCATGGAGAATTTTCTGCCAATGATGTCTGGATGACCCGTGATGCACTGGTCGCATACAGCATCGGTCTTCTGGGATTGATACTGGTAAAGGTTCTTGCACCGGGTTTTTATGCCCGTCAGAATATCAGGACGCCGGTTAAAATTGCACTCATCACACTGGCATCGACTCAGGTCATGAATATCGCGTTCATCATCCCGCTACGTCATACCGGGTTAGCACTGGCGATCGGTCTTGGGGCATGCCTTAATGCGGGCCTTCTGTACTACAAGCTACGCCGCCACCAGATCTATCAGCCACAACCGGGTTGGAAGATCTTCCTGATGAAGGTCTTGTTGGCACTGGCGGTGATGGGTCTGTCCCTCTGGTTTGCAGCGGGGAGTGATGCATCCTGGCTGATCCGTTCCCCGAGTGAGCGAGCGATGCTCTTAACCGGGACCGTCGTGATGGGTGCGTTCTGCTATTTTCTCATGCTCTGGTTGCTGGGTTTTCGTCTGAGAGACTTTTCCAGGCGTGGGATGGAATAAAACCATAGACCATCCGCGTCACTCAAGGAGGTTGAATCTGAGGTGAATCTGTGGCAAAATTTTGGACTTTTATTATACAACTCACTGGAATACCCCGAATATGAACCGCTCCATCAGCCTCAATCTTTCCGCTTTATTAGTGTTGGGAATTGCTCTCACCGGTTGCGCTTCGATCAAGAAGGAGCCAGAGCCAATCGAGTTTGCTAAGCAAGACCCCTACGAGAATGTCAACCGATCTATATTCAAGTTCAACGAGGTGCTCGACAATAATGTCATGGAGCCGGTCGCGAGGGGGTACAAGGTTGCGGTACCAGGCCCGATCCGTTCCATGGTCACGAACGTTCGTTCCAACTTCAATGATATCGGTGTGACTGTTAACAGTCTTCTCCAGTTGAAGTTTGCTAATGCTGCAACAAGTAGCGGACGGATGATAGTTAACTCCACCTTTGGTCTTGGGGGTATCCTCGATGTTGCGAGCGATATGGGGATGGATAAACGGAATGAAGACTTCGGTCAGACGCTCGGGTTTTACGGTGTCCCGAGCGGCCCTTATGTGATGATCCCATTATTTGGACCGAGCACACTTCGTGATGTGGGTGGATTGATCATTGACTCTGCACTCGACCCGATCGTGGTTGGGAGCTTCTTCGTAGCACCTTACGTCGGACCGATCGTCAACTCGGTCAATGTGGCCGATATGAGAGCGATACTGCTCGATACCGATAAGACGCTGGAGGATGCTGCGCTGGATAAGTACGAATTCTTAAGGGATGCCTACCTTCAGCGTCGCCGCAGCCTAATATTTGATGGTGCCCCGCCACGTCGCAAGGTCGACGAGGACCTTCTCAGCGAGTCGAAGGTGACCGGACCCTCCAGTTCCAGCGTGACCGTGGTCGAGAGACTGCCAGACGGTTCTAAGTAAGGTTAAACATACCCGCCTGATTCGATCGGTTCATGACCGTGCCAAGCCGGACCTGATTAACGCTCTTCCTCACAAAAGAAAGGCCCTTCACATCACGTGAAGGGCCTTTCTTCATTGTGGCCAGACTAATTGATCAGGATAACTCGCGTAGTGCTGCGATACGGACCTCAAGTGGGGGGTGTGACATGAAGAGGCCCCTGATCCCGTCACTCTTTCCAGAGATCCCAAACGCGGCCATCTTGTCCGGCAGTTGGGACGGTTCATGCTGCTGCTTAAGCCGCTCGAGTGCTGAGATCATCTTATTACGACCGGCCAGACTTGCACCACCTGCATCTGCCCGGAATTCACGCTGACGACTGAACCACATTACGATCATGCTGGCAAGAATGCCCAGCACCATCTGTGCAACGATGCTTGTGATCAGGAATGCCGGCCCATGACCACGCTGGGTCTTAAATATTACTCGGTCTACGGTATGCCCAATAATCCGTGATAGGAAGATGACGAATGTATTGACCACACCTTGTATCAGTGCCAGTGTCACCATATCACCATTCGCAATATGGGTGATCTCGTGTGCCAAGACGGCCTCGATCTCATCCTTATGCATATTCCGGAGGAGGCCACTGCTGACCGCGACTAGGGCATTGTTGCGGCTCATTCCGGTCGCAAAGGCGTTCACCTCGGGCGCGTCAAAGATCGCCACCTCCGGCATCCCGATTTCTGCCATCTTGGCCTGCCTCTGAACGGTCTCGACCAGCCACCGCTCGGTCGGGTCTGATGGGTTCTCGATCACGACCGCGCCAACCATCCTCTTGGCACTCCACTTGGACATTGCCAGTGAGACCAATGAACCGCCGAAACCAATCACCGCTGACATGATCAGGAGTGAATTAAAGTCCAGACCACTCCCCTCAGCGTCCAGGATACGGTCCACTCCGAGTATTCTAAGCGTGATACTCAGAACGACCAGTATCGCGAGGTTGGTGACCATAAATAGGAAGATCCGTTTCATCGTTGTGTGCTCCTTTAAGGCCTGTTAATGACTATCAAGTAAGATGCATTATTGGGTTGCAAGTTCATTTTTCAAGTGACGAGTCGGTCGGTTGTTTTCAGACCGGCATTCTAAATAAAATCAGAGATCGTCATTTCGGGTTCATCTTTGCCGGACGAGGAGTGCGTACCCCGACAGTATGGCCATTAGAATGAACAGGATGGCAGACCAGTCCGGGATGGTGAGTGACATGAACTCCCACGAGGATTCTGAGCAGTCACCATTCGCCTCGAACATGGTCGGCCACCATCGTGCGATCGGGAGGCTGTTCAGGAACTTTTCCTCAGAACTGATCCCGCACTCGAATGAATCTGGATACCGGACCAGCCATGAGTGTCGTGTCGCGACCACTCCCCCCAACAGCGCCGCGATCATCATCACGCCGCTGTATAGACGCCTTCCAAGGGATCTGGGGTTGTGTGCAACTGCTACTATCGCGGTTAGCCCGATCACCCAGTAGGAGAGCCTCTGAGCAACGCACAGAGGGCATGGGAGGAGATTTTTAACTAGTTGCAGGTAGACTGCATACACGAGGGATCCTGCACAGATCAGAAAGACCGTTAGAAAGATGATCCTAATGAATGGGCTCATTGTCTAGAGAGGCCCTCATTCTGGGCCGTCTTAGGACTCTTTTTGTCATCCCCCGGTCTGACCTTCCTCATCCCGCCAGAGACCATCTTATACTCAAGCAAACGGCATTCGAGTGCGCCATTGAATAGGGGTGTCCTCTTTGACGCGGTCAGGCGGATGAGTTTGGGCAGCATCGGGTCTGCGGTCAGGATGTAGGCATTCCATCCTGTGAATCTTTTCTTTAGAGTGTCCCCGAGCAATGGGTATAGATCTTCAAGCTGTTGCTGATCCCCGATCCGGACACCATACGGTGGGTTGGTCACCAGCACCCCGCTCGGTGCAGGTGAGGACACTTCCGCAAAGTTAGCCTGCTTTAGACTGACCAGATCTGAGAGACCTGCTGCAACAAGATTGGTACGTGCATCCGACAGTGCGTCCCCATAAAGATCGCTGCCGAATATCGGTTGAGGGGTGTGTGGCCTCTCCTGATCGGTGGCATCCCTCTTTAGGCGAGTCCATCCTTCCCGGTCGAAATGGTTGAACTTCTCAAAAGCAAAGCTACGCTGGGATCCTGGGGCGATGTTCAGTGCCATCTGAGCAGCCTCGAGTAGGAATGTCCCGCTCCCGCACATCGGGTCGATCAGTGGAATGCTGGGCTTCCATCCGGAGAGATGAAGGATCCCCGCTGCTAAATTTTCTCTTAGAGGGGCATCACCAGAAGCCTTCCTGAGACCTCTCTTGAATAGGGCCTCGCCCGAGGTGTCCAGGTAGAGTGTAAATCGATGAGCATCCAGGAATGCATGTATCCTGATATCTGGTTCCGCGGTATCAACACTCGGGCGCTTTCCGGTGGCCTCACGGAACTTGTCGCAGAGTGCATCCTTAATCTTGAGTGTGACAAAGTCCAGGCTTCGGAGTGGACACTTGATTGCAGAGACATTGACACGGATTGTCAGGGACGGTTTAAACCAATCGGTCCAGGGCAGCCCGTGTGTGGTCTTATATATATCCTCCTCCCCCCGGTAGGGTTGTGATGCGATCTGCCACAGGACACGGCTCGCGATACGGCTCTGAAGATTGGTCCTGTAGCAGGTCATCCAATCACCCTGAAACTTTACTCCGCCATCGGCCAACTGGATGGAAGATGCACCGATCTGTTCTAACTCCTTGACGAGTACGGACTCGAGTCCGCGAGGGCAGGGTGCAAAAAAATGGTGTTGGCTCATGATGAGGATGGGGCCCGAGAAGTCATTAGTCTGGGAGTGATGTTATTTTGCAGTCGATACCCCATAAGCGAATAAACCCCAAGCACTTAAGAAGGCCACACCACCGAACGGAGTCACCATCCCGAGACCCCGTATCCCGGTCAGACTGAGTGCATAAAGACTGACCGAGAAGAGTACGATCCCGACCACCATCAACCAGCCAGATATTACGAGATGCTTGGATTTGGGAAGATGAAAGAGGACCAGTCCGATCAGGATCAATCCCAGAGCATGGTAGAAGTGGTACTGAACCCCTGTCTGATAGACCGCCAGCATATCGGTCGTGAGTCTTTGTTTTAGTCCATGTGCACCGAATGCGCCGAAGGCGACGCAGAGAAGCGCATTAATGGATCCGATCATGAGAAAGGTTCTTGGCATGGGATTTCCTTAGTGAGTGGACTCGGTATTCTTGATTCGTTTTGTGGTATTAATCTACGGATCTGTCAGGTGATGGGATGGATACTTCTGAACGAACTGCACCGAGTTTTGGGAGCGACACCGGATGCAATTTTATCAGGGTTGCCGATGGATTCGGCAGATCTATTTGCCGGTGTCTGAGATGACTGACTCGATCCAGCCCCGACTGAGCGTGATCTTGATCGGATCACCGACCTTGGTCTGATCGGTATCACGGAGGACCTTGCCATCCTTCGAGTGGGTGATGCTGTACCCCCGTTCCAGAACAGACTGTGGGTTCAGGTGTGAGAGGTGAGAGTGAAGACGGTTCAGTATCATTGTGAGGGACTCATCACGGTGTGAGACTGATCTCTGTAACCTGAGAGACAATTCATTCTGATGATCGATCAATCGTGAGATGTCTGGACGTGATGCCGTAAAACGCTGGACCAGATCTCGAAGACGCCAACGACTCCCCTCTGAAGACCGTGTCCATGAGCCGGTCAGTCGTTCTTGTAAGTGCTGAAGATGGATGAATTGGTTGCGGATCTGTTCGCCAGGGTGGATCAGTCGGCGAGCGAGTATATCGATTTCTTGCATCCTCCTCTCGATCCCTCGGTGGATCACCCTCTCTACACGTCCATGTAAGCTTGATGTGTGTTGTAACAAGTCTTCCCGGTCTGGGCATGCGATCTGGGCGGCACCGGTTGGGGTGGGTGCTCGTGCATCGGCCACAAAGTCTGCGATGGTGAAATCAGTCTCGTGCCCAACACCGCAGATGATCGGGATGTTACACGCTGCGATTGCACGTGCAACGACCTCCTCATTGAATGACCAGAGATCCTCGATACTGCCTCCGCCCCTACACAGTATCAGTGTGTCACATTCGTCGCGGTCTGATGCGCTCTGTATCGATTCTGCGATCTTTAGAGGGGATCCTGCCCCCTGAACCGGTGTTGGATAGATGATGACAGGGATGGACGGCATGCGACGGTTAAGAGTGGTCAGAACATCTTGCAGTGCTGCAGCGGCGGGTGATGTGATGACTCCGATCCTGCGTGGGAAGGTTGGCAGTTTTTTCTTACGGAGTGGGTCGAAAAGGCCCTCCTTACCGAGGCTTGCCTTGAGACGTTCGAAGGATTCGAAGAGTGCTCCAAGACCTGCCCGTCGGACAGTCTCAACACCCAGCTGAAAGTCACCTCGTGCTTCGTAAAGGGTGACCAGTGCACGCAGTTCGACCTGCATCCCATCCTTGGGTTGCCAGTCGAGGTATTGATTCTTATGTCGGAACATGACGCACCTGACCTGGGCATTCTCGTCCTTGAGTGAGAAGTACCAATGCCCGGATCCATAACACTTGAAGTTAGAAATCTCGCCACAGACCCAGAGTAATGGAAGAGATTGTTCGAGCAACTCCTTGGCGCGGTGGTTTAATTGACTCACGCTCAATACCGATCGTGAGGGATCCTGTTCTTGAAGAAAATTCATCTTGACATTCTACATTAATCCACATCCATCACGATGATTGCATAGCCCGCGCGCCGAAACCCATGCTGGGCTTGGGTGTTTTCGCAACCATATGTTTAATATATGGTTTATTGGAGTACAGGAATTGAGCGGATCAGTAATTCTCATTACAGGAAAAGGATTTAACGCAATCATCATAATCTTACCCACAAACTTATCCACAGCAAATGTTAATAAGAAAGTTATCTTTTTTTTAAACATAAATATCCTCACAACCTTGCTGAAAAGACAGTGGCAAGATACATTACGAATCTGATTTGGCGACCGCGCTAACAAGGAGATTGTTGAATGTTCGCTCTGATTCAAGCGGCCGGATGGCCGGTTTGGCCGATTATTTTTGCCTCCATCGCTGCGTTCGGTATTATCTGCGAAAGACTCTGGGCACTTCGTCCGATCGTGGTCACTCCGAAAGATCTCCTCCCGAGAGTGATCCAGGAGTACCGTAAGAGCGGCGTGAGTGCGGAGATGCTGTCACGCCTTCAGCAGAACTCACCCCTCGGGAAAATCCTCGCAGCAGGGCTGAAGAATGACCGTAGCACTCGAGAGATCATGAAGGAGTCGATCGAGGAGGAGGGTCGGGCGGTTGCCCATGATCTGGACCGATACCTGACCACACTCGGCACCATCGCATCACTCAGCCCATTGATGGGACTGTTCGGAACGCTGGTCGGGATGATTGAGATATTCGGCTCGAACTCACCGACCGGTGGTGGGGGAAACCCCGCCCAGTTGGCTCATGGGATCTCTGTGGCGCTCTACAACTCAGCGTTCGGTATCTTGGTCGCGATCCCGAGTATGATCTTCTACCGACACTTTCGTGCCAAGGCCGATTCCTTTGTGATTGAGATGGAATTACAGGCTCTGAAATTAGTTGAGACGATACATGGAGACCGTAAGATTTGATCTGCGAGAGTAGACAATTCCTGATGATGAACACTCCCCAAATCAACGGCTGAATCAGACCATGAACTTCCAAAGAGGACGTCCGAAAGAGGATCCTGAAATCAATCTGATCCCGATGATTGATGTTCTTCTGGTGGTCCTGATATTCTTGATGATTACGACCACTTACTCGAAATTTTCTGAGATGGAGATCATTCTCCCCCAAGCGAATGCGGAAAAGTCGGCCGATCGTCCCAATACCATCAGCATCTCGATCAGTGCGACTGGGGGGTATTCGATCAATAGGACGCCCATTAAGTTCTCAAGCACCGAGTCCCTCAGCGCTGAGTTACGCGCAGCTGCGGGTGATCAGACCGACCCCATCATCATCATCAATGCAGATGCCAGTGCCACCCACCAGTCCGTGATCACAGTCATGGAGGCGGCTCGTCTGACAGGCTTTAACCGGATCACATTCATGACCGAAGAGCGCTCGAGTAAGTAGTACTCAAGACCTCTCTTCTATCCATGACCGATTAACCCGACCTGATGGGTTGAATGTATACTTCAATTGCACGGTCTCACCGATAGAGGGGGGTGTGATGAAGATGATCCACCTCGTTAGACCCAATGAAGATACCGCTTTAAATCGTCCCCAGAATGCTTCATACACTAAGGAAATAATTCATGGATCCAAAGCTACTCGATATTCTGGTCTGCCCCCTTTGCAAAGGCCCTCTCCTGTACAAAAGGGTCGAGAATGAGCTCATCTGCAAGGCAGACAGGCTGGCATTTCAGATCAAGGATGGTATCCCCGTGATGATGGAAGACGAGGCTCGTAAACTGCCTCCCGATGAAGAGGTCTAGTCTGTCTTAGGACTGATATAGAACATGAGCCCATCCTCATCCGCAATCCTAGGTTCTCTCGTTGCAGACTCGGCAACGCTCGGACTCCACTGGTTGTATGACCCGGTTCGTATTGCAGAGATCGAGGGTGTGAGGGGCCTAGTATTCCTATCACCCGAGCCATCCGACTACCAAGAAACCAAGGGTTACTTTGCCCATTCCGGTAAGTCAGGGGGTGACTCATCAGGGTATGGGGAGACTTGTCTCCTGATGCTGAAACATCTGTCGAAACATGGGACCTTTAACCGTATCGGTTATCAGACCGAGTACCGGTCTTACTTTGGTCCGGGTGGATCTTATGTGGGATATGTTGATTCTCCCACCCGGATCACATTGAATACCTTGTTACCGCTCGACCCGGCCGAGTTCCCGGCCGAGTCCGGTGCTGATGATGATCAGTTTGCAGCACTGGCTGCTCTCCCGCCACTGGTATCGACACACAAGGGAACGCTCGATGAGCTGATGGAACGGGTCAATGAATTAGTTCGGATAACAAACCATAATGACCGGGCTGTAGCTGCTGCACAGTGCTCATCTGCAGTATTGTTCGGTGTATTGAGGGGCACCCCGATTTATCAGGCACTGTCCGAATCACTACCGTTTGCAGACAATAGACTGAGAGCCCTTCTCGAGGAGTCTCTCACTTACTCATCTCTAGACAGCATCGGGGTGTCAGAACGTTTCGGACGTGCCTGCCACGTCCACGAGGGTCTTCCAGTGGTCTTTCATATCGCTCATCACGCAAAGGACTACCGGACCGCGATCGAGGCCAATATTCGTGCAGGTGGGGATAGCTGTGGACGTTCCATCATGCTCGGTGCAATCGTTGCTGCCGACCGTGCAAATCAGGGAGGGTCTGACTCTCCCATCCCACTTGACTGGTTATCACGTTACCGCAATTTGAGTGTTTCGACAGAGGCCCTTTCATCGTTATAGGCCGTATCAATCTCACTCGTCTCGACCGCCTGTTGATCAATCTCGCAACCGACGAGGTGTGAACATCGTGCACGGATTTCCAGAGGATTCAAGGACTCCAGATGTGAGCTGCGCTTACTCTTAAAGTTCACCGATCTGCACCCGTAGGGGAATCGTTTGTCCCATGTGATGTAGTAGTGAGAACGCTCTAAGCAGATCGGCTTGGGGTTTTGTGGGGCATCTCATCGGTGTGAGTCAGTCCCTATCACTTCTTCTTCATATAGAAGATCAGGTCCTCATTCGGCTCCGGAAGGGTTAGAAGTTCATTCCCCGTCTGCTCAGCAAAGACCAGGAAATCAATGACCGCACCGGGATCGGTGGCTGCGATCTTCAGCACCTGACCGGTGATCATTTCGGACAGGAATTTCTTGGTGCGTAGGATTGGCAGCGGACAGACGAGTCCACGCACATCCAATTCCTTGTCAAAATGCATACACACTCCCAAAACACTTTCAGTGATAAGGTTTCATAATAATCAATTAATTATGGGAATGCTATCAAACTGTTTCAGGTATATATGAGTGATTAGCGCTGAACTTGGGTTAGGATAACGTTTCTTTAAAAGTCAGATTATTATGCCAGTTAATATAATCCCCCCTCTATCCGAAGAATTGTTACCGATTAGAGGGCTCTCGCTCGGTATCGCTGCAGCTGGAATAAAAAAAACGAACTGTAATGACCTCCTCTTAATGGTATTGGATGAGGGGTCTCGTGTTGCGGGTCTCTTTACTCAGAACCGTTTCTGCGCTGCACCGGTGATCGTTGCGAAGGAGCACCTATCCGGTCTCAATTCCTCGGTACGTGCACTCGTAATCAATACCGGAAATGCCAATGCAGGTACCGGTCAGCAGGGGATTGATTCAGCACGTTCGACCTGCTCTGCAGTGGCCGGATTACTGGGATGTGATGCCGATCAGGTCTTACCCTTCTCGACCGGTGTCATCATGGAGCAGCTCCCTCTTGAGAAGGTTATAGCAGGACTTCCCACCGCTATCAGTAATCTAAAATCGGATAACTGGTTCGATGCGGCAGGATCGATCATGACGACCGATATCGTGCCGAAGGCTGTCTCGAGGCAGATCCGAATCAAGGGAAGCATGGTCACCATCACCGGAATTGCTAAAGGGTCCGGGATGATACGTCCCAACATGGCGACCATGCTGGGATATGTGGCGACAGATGCATCCATCAGTCAGGCACTCTTACAGCAGATCTTAAGGCATTCTGCAGACCTCTCATTTAACCGTATCACGGTTGATGGGGATACCTCAACCAATGATGCATTCATCCTGATTACAACCGGACGGGCGGGTCATGATGAGATCGTAGATTTAAATAGCGAGGATTTCAGATCATTGCAGGATGCAGTGACGGAGGTGTCGGTCCATCTGGCCCAAGCGATTGTTCGTGATGGGGAGGGGGCGACCAAGTTCATCACGGTTCAGGTTGATGGTGGGGTAGATCAGGATGAATGCGCTAAGGTTGCTTACGCAATCGCACACTCCCCTCTGGTTAAGACTGCCTTCTTCGCGTCCGACCCGAATCTTGGGAGGATACTCGCCGCCATCGGTTATGCAGGGATTAATGATCTCGATGTAAATCAGATAAAGCTCTATCTGGACGAGGTACTCGTTGCGGAGAATGGTGGCAGGGCGGGGAGCTATCTGGAGGCGGATGGGCAGAGGGTGATGAATCAAGATGAGATCACTGTGAGGGTTGTACTCAATCGAGGGGATTCATCGGTGACGGTATGGACCTGTGACTTCTCATACGACTATGTAAAGATCAATGCGAGCTATCGTAGTTGATGGATTGATCCGATGAGCGACCTTGAAAGATTGTGTAGCCGTGCCGATCATCTACTCTCCAGACTTGAGGGTCTACTGCCTGAGGAGAGGAGTGCCGTCGACTGGGGTGCATCGATCGCTTTCCGTTGGCGTAAGAGGAGCAGTACCGGATTCATACAGCCGATCAATCAGCCACACCGTATTGCGCTCTCTGAATTACACGGGATCGACTCTCAAAAGAAACTCATCGACCGTAACACCCGACAGTTTGTTCAGGGCTATCCATCGAATAACGTACTCCTGACCGGTGCACGAGGGACCGGTAAGTCATCTCTAGTGAAGGCGGTACTGAATAGGTACTCCTCCAAAGGATTGAGATTAATCGAGGTTGAGAAGAATGATCTCACCGACCTTCACGATATCGTCGATCAGGTATGTAAACGCCCGGAGCGTTTCATTATCTTTTGCGATGACCTCTCGTTCGAGTCAGATGAGTCCGGTTATAAGGCCCTGAAAGTGGTTCTGGATGGCTCTGTCGCAACATCTTCTGAGAATGTTTTGGTCTATGCCACTTCAAACCGGAGGCACCTGATGCCGGAGTTCATGCAGGACAATCTCGATACAAAGCATATCGATTCAGAGATCCATCCGAGTGAGTCGATCGAGGAGAAGATCTCACTGTCTGAACGTTTTGGTCTGTGGATATCCTTCTACCCATTCGATCAGGATGATTACCTCGAGATCATCCAGCACTGGCTGGCTCATTTCGGTATCCCAGAGATGAGCCCTCCCTCCCGCGCGGCGGCACTTCAGTGGTCGATTGAACGAGGATCGAGAAGTGGACGGGTCGCTTGGCAGTTCGCTCGTGACTGGTCTGGAAGGCAGGGTATAGGGGCCAGGTAGAGGATCCTCAGCAGATTTTAGTTCTATTCAACGCCTCTCAAATCATTCAACCATGGCCTCACCCCAAAAAATAATTGATGTCGTAGCAGCGGTCATCACCCGGCCTGATGGGTGCTTTCTCCTTGCACGCAGGCCCGAGGGAAAGCCCTATCCGGGATACTGGGAATTCCCCGGCGGCAAGTTAGAGCCGGGTGAAAGTCTGCAACAGGCACTCAGCCGTGAGCTCATGGAAGAGCTTGGATTACAGGTCGAACATTCATACCCCTGGATCACTCGCGTATTTGATTATGAGCACGCGACCGTGAGACTGCACTTTTACCGGGTTGTGGCTTGGCATGGAGAACCTTACCCACACGAGGGGCAGGCTCTATCCTGGCAGTCAGCTGATCATGTGGACGTGGCGCCGATGTTGCCTGCGAATGCGTTGGTACTAAGATCTCTGATCTTGCCCTCTATTTGCGCCATCACCAATGCTTCAGAGATCGGTGTGAGCTTGTCACTGGAACGGATAGAGCGGGCCCTTCTGAAGGGAATAAGGCTGATACAGATCCGTGAGAAGGGAATGGGTCGGGATCAATTGCGTGCATTTGCCGCGGGTGTGATTGATCGGTCTCACCAACACGGTGCTCGGGCATTATTGAATGGGGATCTCAAAATGGCTCTGGAGGTGGGTGCGGATGGGTTGCACCTCCCATCATCCGACCTGATGAACCTGACACAACGTCCTGATATTGGGTGGTGCAGTGCATCCTGCCACAATTCAGAGGAGCTCTTTCAGGCTGCTCAGATGGGGATGGATCTTGTGCTGCTTGGGCCGGTTCTGCCAACACTGAGCCACCCCGGATCATCATCACTGGGATGGCAGAGATTTGCCAATCTCATCCGCGATTATCCGGTCCCGGTCTATGCGCTGGGAGGGATGCGTGAGGAAGACATGAACACCTCGTGTGAGCATGGTGGACATGGAATTGCAATGATGCGGGGGCTTGCGGGGGACTTACAGTGATGAGACTGTCAGGGCTGATAGGGCCGCGATGAGTGAGTCTGGCTAATCACTACTCTTAATCTCCCACTCCTCCTGCTTCTCTGTTTCAGGAATTCGGTAGGACTCGTTAGCCCACAGGCCCAGGTCGGTCATCTTGCAACGTTCTGAGCAGAATGGACGGTAACGGTTAGAGGTGTCCCACACGATGGCCTTGCTGCACTGGGGGCAATTTACAGTGCTCTTCTTCATGGGTGGTCATCCATAAGAGAGGGTATTCAAGTGGCTGAGAATGCAAGACGGGGTATTAGTTACAGGTTACAGAAGGTCAATTCAAACTCAAAATCACCCTCATATACCTTAGTCTTTTGTTTTGAACTGGAGACAACGAACCGGATATTGAGTGCATACTTATTGGCGCTGATTTCGGGGACACAGGGCAGATCATCCTCGAGTTTGAGCTGGAGCATATGGGCCACATTTCTTAATCCAGTCTGAGTCTGCTGAAAGGTGCCATTAACGGACTTGTGACGGAATGTCTTTCCGTTATTGCGCAGGAGGTGCAACACAATTCCGAATCCATCCCGAATCGGCAGCATCGGGGAGAGCCATTCATTGATATCATTACGTCTCAGCTCCGGGTCCTGGTGAAGCCAGTGGTGGTAAGAGGGAAGGTCAAATGCACAGGCCCCACCGGGCAGAGTGATACGCTGCTTGATACCGGCCAGCCACTCATTTTCGCGTAAGTGCTCACCAATCTTCCCGGCCATGGCGAGTATGCTCTTGGAGGTGACATGGATATCACTTAAGACCCGATCAAGTGCTTCGTGTGAGACATCTGGATTGTTGCGTAAGTTATCTAAGGATTGTTTCTGCCGTTCTAGCTCTTGGAGTAGATCGGATTTCATGTCGGCACGGCTGGCGACATCAAGAATTTCAAATAGGGTTACAAGTGCGGAGTGATGCTCAATCGCATCGTCTTTATCTATCAGGAAGATTATCTTGTTGAACAGGTCTTCCAACCGCAGAAGTGTACGAATGCGTTCGTTGAGAGGGTGTTCGTAGCAGATCAATTCAGCGTATCCCTGAGTTTGGAGCGAATTTTTTAAAGTTTGCCCTATTAAACATAAATTTACAAATTAAACTTGGTTGCTAGGATTTCTGTCCGATAGGGGTTCTGCTAGCCTTGATTCGATAGGGATAGATACTTCAGATGCAAGGAGTCTACTTGATCCTCTAGATGTGCTAAGTCACCATTATTAATGATGAGGTCATCCGACTGCTGTATGCGATCCTGCCAAGTAATCTGTGCAGACATAATGGATCGGACCTCTTGCTCTGATAATCCACTTCGTTTCATTGTTCGTTCGATCTGACTCCGCTCATCACAGCCAACCGTGAGGACGAGGTCTATCCTGTCACGGTAGCCAGGGGTCTCAAGAAGGAGTGGTACCACCATGATCAGATAAGGGGGTGGGGCGGAGGCGGCGATCCGAAAAGCTTCCGTCTGGATTAAAGGGTGAAGGATAGACTCCAACCTCCGGCGAGAGGGTTCATCATTAAATACGAGAGTACGCATCCTCTCCCGATCTAGGGACCCCTCTTCCGTGATAAAGGAATCACCAAAATCTCGTCTGATTTCGCTAATGGAGGCACCCCCTCGCTGGGTCATTTGGTGCGAGATTTGGTCGGTATCTATAACGCAGACACCGAGATCGGAGAAGCGTTTGGAGACACTAGTCTTGCCACATCCGATTCCCCCGGTGAGGCCGATTATCAGCGGCATAGGATAATCGAGTTGAGATGATTATCATCCATCGTCCGTGCCTTTTATTCAGTAGGTACAGCAAGAATTCGAACCATCTTAACTACCCGTCCCTGAGTCTGGATGATCTCCATCTGGTGGCCGGCTATCTTGAGACTGGTACCGGACTCTGGGATATCCTGAAAGTACTCCACAATCAATCCGTTCAGAGTCTTTGGGCCATCCAGGGGAAGTCTCATCCCAAGCTTTCGGTTCAGATCCCTCAGGAGGCTAGTACCCTTGACAATGACGCTGCCATCCTCCTGCGCCAGAAACGAACCGGCCTGAGAGGGTGAGTGGGTGGTGAACTCGCCGATGATCTCCTCGATAATGTCATCCAGCGTCACAAGACCCATCCACTCCCCATACTCATTGACCACTAGACCGACCCTCTCTCGGTTCTCCTGAAATAGTTGTAGCTGAGAGAAGAGGGGGGTCCCCGATGGGATGAAGTAAGGTTTACGAATAATCTTTTCGAGATCGGATGAGGTGATCCCCCCACCCTTCATCTGGTTAAGAACCCTCCGGGTATGAATGACACCTATCACATTGTCCAGTGTCCCTCGATAGGCCGGCAGTCGGGTATGGTAGCAGGTGAGCAATTGATTCTGGATCGCGGCATCATCGTCATCTAGATTGATCGCCTCGATCTGGCTGCGGGGCACCATGACATCGTCAACCGTAATCGTTTCGAGATCGAACAGATTGAGAAGCATGCTCTGGTGCTTCTTTCGGATGAAGTGACCCGCTTCCAAAACCAGAGTCTTCAACTCTTCCGGGCTGATCTTATGGGTATTGCTATCCGCCCCGGGCTTAAGACGGAGGATGGTCAAGAGCCCCTGTACAAAGAGATTGACGAACCACACAATCGGGTAGAACAGCTTCAGAAGAGGTGACAGAACATAACTCGAAGCGAGTGCAATCCGTTCTGGGTAGGTGGCTGCGATGACCTTGGGTGTGATCTCACTGAATACCAGGATGGCGAATGTGACGCACACCGTTCCGAGCAGCAGCGCCAGGTCGCTATGGTCGAATAGGCTCGAGACAATCACCGCGACCAGGGTCGCTGCGGCTGCATTCAGTAAGTTATTGCCGAGCAGTATCACGCCCAGTAGCCTATCGGTATTGGCTAACAACTGAGTAGTCAGGCGTGCTCCATGATGACCCTGCTTGACGAGATGCTTCAACCGGTAACGGTTGATGGCCATCATGCTGGTCTCAGACAGTGAGAAGAATGCGGACAGAATCAACAATACAACTAGCGCGATCAGCAGCTCATACAACGGCATATCTTCCAAGAAGTGCCTTTATGCTTATGAAGGAATTTCAGTATCGAATCGGGGAAGAATTTTGTCAAGGATGCAACGGGTTCGGTACTTCTGAATCTTGACTCACCCCATCGCAGTCATTATTTAACCGGCTGTGCTAACGTTGAAGAATGACCTCGAGCACAAACTTACTACCGATATAAGCCAACAGCAGAATGATGAATCCGGTCAGCGTCCATCGGATGGCGATCCGCCCTCGCCAGCCGTAGAGCTGCCTGCCTGCGAGAAGAGCTGCGAAGATGCCCCAAGAAACGAATCCGAATAAGGTCTTGTGGGTGAATTTGAGGGGCTGACCGAATACCTCTTCCGAGAACATGCCGCCACTGATCAGTGTCAGAGTGAGTAGTATGAATCCAACCCAGATCACTCGAAATAGAAGCCTTTCCATATCCAGAAGGGGGGGCAGGTTGGCCAGCACTGATGGCTTGGCCGGCTGGTGAAGGCGTCTCTCCACCACAGTCATCATCAGAGCATGTAGAGCCGCGATTGTGAGCAGGCTGTAAGCTAGCATCGCGATCAGAATATGCGCCTTGAATGCGGGTAGCTCGGTATTGGCGAGTGGCCGTAGAGAAGGAAATGCCAGAGGCAGCAAGACCGCCACAGCAGCTACAGGTGCGACCAGGGTCTGCAAGCCCTCGATACGGTAGAAGAAGCTGGACAACCAGTAGATTATTGCAGTGAGCCAGACAATGGAAGAGATCGCATTGCCCAGTCCAAAGCTCAGTCCTCCATCTGAGAATATCGATTGGTAGAGCGTGAATCCATGAAGTATCAGGGGTACGAGTATGGCGTATCTCTCCCACTCAGCAGCTAATTCGGGAGCATCGTGGGACTGTTTCGATGCATTCCACTTGGTGCGCCATAAGTGCCAACCAATTAGACCATAAAGCAGGAAGGCGGCGAGATAAGCTAAAATACCGGACATGGATTGATATTGCAGATTAAAACGTGAACATGTATCTAGTTTACACCAATTTTTCTTGAGAGGCATTTGGCATGTTCGACAACCTAACCAGTAAATTTTCTGGTGTCATCAAAACCCTCAAGGGTGAAGCGAGGCTGACCGAGGACAATATTCAGGAGGCGCTGCGTGAGGTACGCATGGCTCTTCTGGAGGCCGATGTCGCCCTGCCCGTAATCAAAGAATTTATCGCCCGCGTTAAGGAAAAGGCCATCGGGCAGGATGTAATGAGTAGCCTCTCGCCAGGTCAGGCATTGGTGGGTGTGGTCCATCAGGAATTGATCGCCATCATGGGGGGTGAGACGGTCGATATTAATCTGGCCACTGTTCCCCCCGCAATTATATTGATGGTGGGTCTCCAGGGAGCGGGTAAGACTACCAGCAGCGGTAAGTTGGCCAAGTGGCTGATTGATCATAAAAAGAAGAAGGTGTTGCTGGTCTCCTGCGATATCTACCGCCCGGCGGCAATTCATCAGCTGGAGATTTTGGCGGGGCAGACCGGTGCTGACTTCTTCCCGGTTCATCCGGGTCAGCAGCCCAAGGAGATTGCCAACGCAGCTCTCGATTTTGCCCGTAGGCATCACCACGATGTGATGATCATGGATACCGCCGGACGTCTGGCGATAGATGAGGCCATGATGCAGGAGATCAGTGAGCTGAATGCTCTCCTCAAGCCGATCGAGACTTTATTTGTAGTCGATGCCATGCAGGGGCAGGACGCGGTCAATACGGCCAAGGCCTTCTCAGAGGTACTGCCCCTGACCGGTATTGTTCTCACCAAGCTTGATGGAGACTCCCGTGGCGGTGCGGCATTGTCTGCACGTTATATCACCGGAAAGCCGATCAAGTTTGTCGGCGTGGCTGAGAAATTGACCGGGCTCGAGCCCTTCCACCCAGACCGGATGGCTGCGCGTATCCTTGGCATGGGTGATGTTCTTGGCCTGATTGAAGAGGCCCAGAGAGGGGTGGATCTGGACGAGGCTGAGAAGCTAGCAAAGAAGATGAAGTCGGGTAAGGGATTTGATCTGAACGACTTCAAGATGCAGCTTCAGCAGATGCGCAATATGGGTGGCATGAGTGCCATGATGGACAAGTTGCCTTCTCAACTGAGTCATGCAGCTCAGAACGTAAAGATGGATGATAAGGTGGTCAATCGTACCGAGGGCATTATTAATTCCATGACGGGTCAGGAGCGTGCTAAGCCTGAAATTCTGAAGGCCTCACGCAAACGTCGTATCGCTGTCGGGGCGGGTGTCAGCGTTCAGGAGGTGAACCGTCTTCTGGCTCAGTTTGAGCAGACTCAGAAGATGATGAAGATGATGAGCAAGGGTGGGATGGCAAAGATGATGCGCGGTCTGAAGGGAATGCTCCCGGGAAGACGTTAAGGCAAAGATACTCCCAGCCTATTCTGCCGCTGGGGCTCTCTCCAGTCCGGTGACATACTTTCCTGCCTTTATCCCTTTCTCCCAGAACCACCCAAGATTCGTCTCGATCGCATACTTAGCTAATCCTGCTGAGCCATGTGCCGTTCGAGTATGGGGAATCATGTCTGCGATATTGAGGATCATACCCTTCTCATCAATAAAGGCGACGCTCAGCGGGATATTCGTATTGACCATCCACATGCTGTGATAACCGTTCTCTGGAAAGACGAACAGCATCCCCATATCCTGACCCATCGATTGTCGATGCATCAGACCCTGCATACGAGACTGCTGGGTACTGGCGACCTCGGTGGATAGACCGTGATTAGCAATCTTGACCTGGATTATCGGCATCTCAGCACTGACCGATGCTGAAACAAAAAGAATGAGTAGAATTGCAAGACGATGGATCATTATAATCCTAGTCGTGGGGTGGTAAAGATTGTAGGGTTTCGTGGTGCATAGGGGTTTATCAGGAGTGTTATTTCCCATACAGCGCTGAGATATGTTGAACCAGACGCTGGGCCTGCTGCATCTTTGGCGCTCTTGCCAAGGGGTATTGACCCGAGTCGTCGAATAAAATCAGTGCACTGTCATCAGATCCAATTGTATCTCGTGCCAGATTGGCAACCAGCAGGGGTAGTTTTTTCTTGAGTCGTTTAGCGGACGCATTCTCTTCAAGATTCTCTGTCTCTGCCGCAAAGCCGACACAGAATGGCGGCCTTGGGAGGCTTGTCACGTACTCTAGAATGTCAGGATTGGGTGTGAGTTCAAGAGTGAGACCACCCCCTGTCTTCTTAATTTTATGCTTGCTGACATGGGTAGGCCTGTAGTCTGCCACTGCGGCGACACTTATGAAAATATCAGCTTGTGTGACTTCATTCTTCACAGCTTCTAGCATCTCCAACGCACTCACCACCTTGATGAGTCGAGCCGCGGACGGGGATTGTAAACTCACTGGGCCCGAAATCAGTGTGACTTTCGCACCCGCTTGTAGTGCAGCACGAGCGACTGCATAACCCATCTTTCCTGAACTTGAGTTGGTGATTCCGCGAACTGCATCGATCGGCTCGAAGGTCGGCCCAGCAGTCACCAGAACACGTTTCCCTTGTAGTAGACCATTTTGAAAAACCGCTTTCACTCCCTCGGCCAACACACTGGGCTCAAGCATGCGGCCCATGCCTGTCTCACCACAGGCTTGCTCGCCACTATCTGGATCAAGCACCGTCACCCCGTCAAGACGTAGCATGGCCAAGTTGCGTTGAGTAGCCGGGTGGCTCCACATCTGGCTATTCATGGCGGGCGCGATCAGAAGTGGACATTTACGTGCGAGGCACAGTGTTGAGAGCAGGTCGTCTGCTAGGCCATGGGCGAGCTTGGAGATGAAATCAGCGCTGGCAGGTGCGATTAGGATTGCATCCGCATTACGAGAGAGATCTATATGGGCCATATTATTGGCTACACGGTCATCCCACAGATCCGTGAAGACTGGCCTTCCGGTCAGTGATTGCATTGTAGCCGTACCGATAAATCGACAGGCCGATTGGGTCATCACCACCTGCACCTCGACTCCACTTTGAATCAACATCCGCGCGATTTCCGCCGCCTTGTATGCGGCCACTCCGCCTGTTAATCCTAGGAGCAGACGATTGTTTGTGTGGGATGCGTCATTCATAATCAGGTCTTACCGTCCGGCGTGCGAGCGAGATTCTAAACTAAAAATAATATCCCCTACAGGGAGATTATTGCTAACTTTAGGGATCGTACTCTTTTGGTTATTCATTGTGTATTTGATTTGATTTGAGGAAACCACAGGAATCGGGATATAATGCGCCCTTTTGTGAATTCTGGAGTGCATCATCATGGCACGAGTATGTGAGGTTACTGGTAAGAAACCCATGTCCGGCAACAATGTTTCCCACGCTAACAATAAGACTAAGAGACGTTTTTTGCCCAACCTGCAGCGTCGTAAATTTTGGGTTGAGAGCGAGAGCCGCTGGATCAGACTACGTTTATCCAATGCAGCCCTTCGGACTATTGACAAGAATGGTATTGATGCCGTACTTGCTGGGATGCGAGCCAATGGTGACAGCATCTAACAAACGAATAAATAACTCAAGGAATCTTCATGCGCGAGAAAATAAAACTTGAATCTTCGGCCGGTACAGGTCATTTTTATACGACCACTAAGAACAAGCGTACCACCCCAGAGAAATTGGAAATTCTGAAATTTGATCCGGTAGTGCGTAAGCATGTCGCCTACAAGGAAACTAAGCTCAAGTGAGCAAGGTATAGGATTGGCACCATAAAAAAACCCGCCATCGGCGGGTTTTTTTATGGTGCTTTATCAAGTTATGCGTAACAACGAAGCCTACGTGAGAAATTCTGAAGCACCTCAATACCACTCTCTTCGGCGCGACGGCACCAGTCTTCCAATTGTTTGACCAGTTCATCCTTGGTAGATGTGGAGCGTTGCCATACAGATATGAGTTCCTCACGCATGGTGTAAACCTTATCCAGTGTTGTGGTCTTGCTTAATACCAGATTCAGTTTGGCACGCTCATCCTCTTTCAGAGTTTTGGAGTCGGCCAGCACCCAACGGTTGAGGGTGGAACGATCTACCCCGTGATGTGTGGCCACCTCTTTCAGATGATCAATCTCTTTAGCGAGCGTTAACTTGAGAGAATGGGTGTACTTTGTCAGCACCTCATACCGGTGGGATATCACGGACTGAAGGGTATCGAGGTCGCACTGTGTCTTGGCAGTGTCAAGTCGTAACTTTGGCGCAACCTTTTTCACCTGGGCGAGTCCCAAGAAGACCAGAATACAGATATACATCCAGCCGATGTCGAACTCATACCACTTATTTGATAGACGGGCGGAGGTGGCATAAGCATGGTGATTGTTATGTAACTCTTCGCCGCCGATGAGAATTCCCCATGGGACGATATTACGGCTTGCATCCTCGGCCTGGAAGTTACGGTAACCCCAGAAGTGGCCAACCCCATTAATAATACCGGCAGCCATGATCGGAGACCAGAGCATCTGAACGGCCCACATGGTGATCCCGATGGGGCCGAAAAGCACCACATTAATGATCAGCATTAAGGCAACACCCTTGGCGCTATGCTTCGTATAGATATTCCGTTCGATCCAGTCATCCGGCGTGCCGTGACCATATCTCTCCAAGGTCTCTGGGTTTTTGGCCTCCTTTCGGTAGAGCTCAGAACCCTCCTTCAGTATTTTGCTGATGCCATAAACTTGAGGACTATGGGGGTCTTCAGAGGACTCGCACTTGGCATGGTGCTTGCGGTGCACTGCCGCCCATTCTTTGGTCTCCATACCGGTGGTGAGCCATAGCCAGAAACGAAAAAAGTGGCTGGGTATAGGGTGCAGATCTAGTGCACGGTGGGCTTGGTGACGGTGAAGAAATATTGTGATCCCAGCGATGGATACGTGGGTGAGTCCTAGGGTGACTAGAATATAGCCCCACCAGGGCAAATCAATAAGGCCTAAGGTCATGTGGTTACAATCCTTTTGGGATAATTTTCAGGGTGAAGTTGCGTTGCAATTTAACGGTAAATTAAGGGTTAGTCAAGGAATCATGTCCCATACAAATGGTACTGGATTCTTAGAGAGTTGCTGATCAAGTAACCCTCCTCTGTATGAATTCAAGGCGATAAACTTGCATCCTTGAATCGAATCGAATTTCTCCTGGTATGGATCTTATTTTGAAGTTTCAGTCGGGGGACATCCCCCGCAACTTAGCCATCCTGAGCATGCCGACCCTGCGAGGGGTTCTGCACTTGCATCTAATTGGTGG
>Ga0208960_1000229_pt1 | contig 32073 bp, 21 predicted proteins | sample GreLakmeON33MSRF_FD_187703 | JGI IMG/M metagenome (GOLD analysis project Ga0208960, IMG submission 187703) | Freshwater lentic microbial communities from great Laurentian Lakes, MI, USA - Great Lakes metaG ON33MSRF (SPAdes) | ecosystem: Environmental > Aquatic > Freshwater > Lake | place: Great... | reverse complement strand
CGAGCCGCAGGTCATGCAGCCCATCGCGATGGAGTTCGATGACCGTGGGCGGCTCTGGGTGGTCGAGAACTTCTCCTATCCCGCCACCAAGAAGAACAACGGCGTCACCAACCCCGCGCCCGACCGCATCCTCATCTTCACCGACCGCGATGGCACGGGGCGCAACGTGGAGCGGAAGGTTTTCCTCGACGCGGGCCGCAACGTGACGAGCGTGCTGCCGGGCTTCGGCGGCGTGTGGGTGCTCTCGCTGCCGGACCTGCTCTTCATCCCGGATGCCAACGGCGACGATGTGCCGGACGGCCCGCCGGTGGTCGCCTTGACGGGGTGGAACATCAACGCGGGGCACAACTTCGTGAACGGCCTCGCGTGGGGGCCGGACGGCTGGCTTTACGGCCGCCACGGCATCACCACGAAGTCCACGGTGGGCCGGCCGGGCACGGCGACGAATGATTGGGTAACGCTGGACTGCTCCATCTGGCGCTACCATCCGGTGACGAAGCAGTTCGACGTGGTCTGTCGCGGCACGACGAATCCCTGGGGCCTGGACTGGGATGAGAACGGGCAGGCGTTCTTCTCGAACAATGTCATCGGGCACTACTGGCACGTCATCCCCGGCGGCTATTACAAGCGGATGTCCGGCGAGCACAACCGGTCGAATCTCTTCGAGCTGATGGAGAGTGCCTCCGACCACTTGCACTGGGCGGGCGCGAAGTGGAGCGAGGCGCGCGGCGGTCCGGCGCACGACGCGCTGGGCGGCGGGCACTCGCACTGCGGGCTGATGATTTACCAGGGCGACAACTTCCCCGCCGAGTGGCGCGGCCGCGCCTTCATGGGCAACATCCACGGCAACCGCGTGCTCTACGACGTGCCCGCGCGCAAGGGCTCTGGCTACACGGCCATGCACGGCGGGGCGTTCCTGATGGCGAACGACCCGTGGTTCCGCTCCACGGTGCAAATCACCGGTCCCGACGGCGGCGTGTTCATCGCCGACTGGAGCGACCTCGGCGAGTGCCACGACAACGATGGTTCGTATCGCAGCAGCGGGCGCATCTACAAGGTCACGCACGGCACGCCGAAGCCAGTAGTGGACTTGAACCTCGCGAAGCTCAGTGACACGGAGCTGGTCAAGCTGCTCGGCCACACAAACGAGTGGCAGCGCCGCCACGCGCAGCGGCTGCTGCAAGAGCGGGCGGCCGCGGGCAAGCGGGCGGCGGGCACGGTGGCGGCGCTGCGCGCACTGCACGCGGCGGAGCAGAACGGGCCGCGTCAGCTCCGGCTGCTGTGGGCCTTGCACGTCACGGGTGGCGCGGACGCCGCGTTCCTCACCTCGCAGCTCAGTCACACGAGCGAGCACGCGCGCTGGTGGGCCATTCGCCTGCTCACCGAAGACAGCAAGGTCTCCCCCGCGTTGCTGACGAAGTTCGTGACGATGGCGCGCGAGGACAAGTCCGCCTTCGTCCGCCTCGGCCTCGCCTCCGCGCTGCAACGCCTGCCCGTGAACGACCGCTGGGAACTTGCGACCGCGTTGCTCAGTCACGCCGAGGATGCCGCCGACAAAGACCTCCCGCTGCTGACCTGGTATGGCATCGAGCCCGCCGTCGCCGCCGACCAGACCAAGGCCGCGCTGCTCCTCGCCAAGTGCCAGCAACCGCAGGTGCGCACGTTCATCACCCGCCGCCTGACGGTGAAGTGAGTGGCGAGCCGCGTCGGAGCGGTGCCCGGTCGAACTTTGGGCTTGGAGGCAAAAGCGCTTCCTCTACAGTCATGGCCCGTCAGCAAACACACCCGTCGCACACGCGGCGACGAACCTTAACTCAACTCACTTATGGCAGAGAAAATTGGCATCGTCGGAGTCGGCCGGATGGGCGCGAACATGGCGCGTCGGCTCAAGGAAGTCGGTTATCCCGTCACCGCCGTCTATGACATGCGCGTCGCCGCCGCGCAGACGCTCGCGCAGGAACTCGGCTGCGAGGCGTGTTCCACGCTCGCCCGCGTGACTGCACTTGCGGATGTCATCATCACCGTGGTCACCGATGACCAAGCGATGCGGAACATCTTCACGAACAAGCGCGACAACCTGCTCAAGGGCAAAGGCGTCGCCGCTGGTAAGGTCTTCATCAACTGCGCGACCGTCTCGCCCAAGGTCCACGTCGAGGTCTCCAAGCTCGCGAAGCGCGCGAAGGCCGCGACGCTCGAAGCCTGCATGGCCTCCAGCATCAACCAGGCGCGCGCGGGCACGCTCTACCTCATGTGCGGCGGCGACGAGACGACCTACAATCAGGTCAAGCCTCTGCTCATGAAGCTTTCCGACGAGGGCAAGCTGCTGCGTTACATCGGCACCGCCGGCAAGGCCGCGCAGCTCAAAGCGCTAGTCAACATGGTGATGAACATCAACACCGCCGGCCTCGCGGAAGGCCTCGGCCTCGCCAGCTCCCTCGGCCTCGACCTCAAAACGGTCATGGAAGTGTTCAGCCAGACCGGCGCGAACTCCCGCGTGCTCGCCACGGACGGCGAAGACATGGTCAACCGCGACCACTCCTGTTTCTTCAGCGCGTCCCACGCCGCGAAGGACAGCGGCATTGCGTTACGCGTAGCGAAGGAACAGAAGCTGAACCTCCCACTGGCTGATGCGACTTGGCGGCAATACACGAAGTTGACCAAGCTCGGCCTCGGCGAACTCGACAAGTCCGGCATCGCCGAACTCACCTTCCCCGGTCGCGGACCCAAGAAGGGGAAGAAGTAGCCGCCTCAGATTTCACGCGCCTCCTACCGCCCGTCGGCAGGAGGCGTTTCCATTCCAACCCGCCGTCGAGGTAGAGTCGGGATCCAAGGTTCCGCAACCGCCCTGCGTTTCACTTCGCGCCCACGGCCGCGAGCTTCTCGATGCGCACGGCGGTGATCTTGTATTCCGGCGTCTTCGTGTAGCGGTCGCGCTGCGAGGTGGTGATCTGGTTCAGGAAGACGCGCGTGGAGTGGAACGTGGTGTAAACCTCGCCGTCCTTCACGCGGTCGCTGATCTTCACGGGCAAGTCCGCCGAGCCTTGTTCGCTGCGAAGACGGACGGACTCGCCGTCGGTGAGCCCGAGGTTGGCGGCGTCGACGGGCGAGAGTTGCAGGTAGTCGGTGGGGTGGATGCCGTCGTTAGGCGTGCGCGCGGTCTGCGTGGCGGCGTTGTATTGGTAGAGGTTCCGGCCGGTCGTGAGGAGGAAGGGAAACTCCGGCGTCGTCAGCTTCGGCGGCGCGACGTATTCGATGCGGCGCAGCGCGGTCGTCTTGCCGTGCGTGAAGTGGTCCGCGTGCAGCGTGGGGGTGCCGGGATCGTTTTCGTCGAGGCACGGCCACTGGAGGCCGCCCTGCTTATCCATGCGCGCGTAGCTGATGCCGGCGGCTTCGGGCCAGAGCGAACGGACTTCATCCCAGATTTCCTCGGCGCTCTTCCACGCGAAGTGTTCGCCTTTGCCCATGAGTTGGGCGATGTCGCAGACAATCTCCCAATCGGAACGCGCGTCGCCCTGCGGCGGCACGGCCTGGCGCACGCGCTGGATGCGGCGCTCGCCGTTCATGAAGGTGCCGTCCTTCTCGAACGAACTCGCGGCGGGCAGGAATACGTCACCGAATTCCTTCGCGGTCTCGTTGATGAAAATGTCCTGCACGATGACGAGATCGAGCTTCTCCATCGCGCGTCGCGTGAAGTTCATGTTCGGGTTCGTCATCACGATGTCGTAGCCGATGGACCACAGCACCTTGAGCTTCCCGGCGTCGGCGGCCTCCATCATCTCGATCATGTTGATGCCGGGATTGGTCGGGAGCGGCACTTGCCACGCGGCCTCGAAGCGTCCGCGATGTTCAGTGAGCGGCACGTAGCCGGCGAGGAGCTTCGGCTCGCTGCCCATGTGTGGCGCGCCCTGCACGTTGTTCTGGCCGCGCAACGGATTGATGCCGCTGCCGGGCTTGCCGATGTTGCCGGTGAGCAGCGCGAGATTGACCAAGGCCATGATGCCCTCGGTGCCCTGAATGTGCTCGGTCATGCCGAGGCCGTGGACGGAGAGCGACGGTTTGTTCGTGGCGTAAAGCCGCGCGGCCTCGCGAATCTTCGCGGCAGGCACGCCAGTGATATGCTCCACCTTCTCCGGCGCGAACTCTTTCACGAACTCGCGATACTCGTTGAACTCCGTCAGGCGCGTGCGGACAAACTCCTCGTCCACGAGTCCTTCCTCGACGATGACTGCGCCCATCGAGTTGAAGAGCACGACGTTCGTGCCCGCGTGCAACTGAAGATGCAGCGTGGCGAACTCGCACAACTCAATCTCGCGTGGGTCCACGACGATGAGCTTCGCGCCGTGACGCGCCGCCTGCTTGATGCGCGCGCCGGTGACGGGATGCCCCTCGGTCGGGTTGACGCCCGCGACGAGGATGGTGCGCGCGAGCGCGATGTCGTCGAGCGAGTTGGTCGCCGCGCCGGTGCCGAGCGTCATCTTCATCGCGGCCGCGGTGGGCGAATGGCAAACGCGCGCGCAGCAATCAATGTTGTTCGTGCCCAGCACGACGCGGGCGAACTTCTGCGCGACGTAATTCTCCTCGTTGGTGCCGCGTGCCGAACTGAGCACGCCGATGCTGTCCGGCCCGTGCTTCGCCACGGCCTCACGCAGGCGGTCGGCGATGAATTGATTTACTTCAGTCCAACTCACTTTCTGCCACTCGCCGTCACGGCGGATCATCGGCGAGAGCGGTCGGTCCTTCGCGGTAATGTAATCGAAGGCGTAGCGGCCTTTCACGCAGGTGTGGCCGTGATTGCTGGGGCCTTCCATCGAGGGACGGATGGTGGTGATTTGCCCGTTCCGCGTGCCGACGTTCACTTCGCAACCGGTGCCGCAGTAAGAGCAAATCGTCTTCGTCCAGTCCGTCGGCACGCCGCGCATGAGGAGGCTGATGTCTTCGAGCGCGCCGGAGGGACAGGTGTCCACGCACGCGCCGCAACTCACGCAGCCGCCGTCCTGCAAGGTCTCGCCACGCACCGGTCCGATGCGCGTCTGGTCGCCGCGGCCCCACGCCTTCCACACGAACTGCCCCTGCACCTCTTCGCAGATGCGCACGCAGCGGTAGCACGTCACGCACTGCGTCATGTCCACGTTGATGTAGGGATGCGTGGTGTCCTTCATGAAGGGCACTGCCGCCGGCGGGGCAGTGCGCGAGCCGCGCGCCTTCACGTCGTATTCGCGGAGGTAGCGGTGAAATTGTTTGTCGGGAAACTGCGCGACGGCTTCGGCGGGATAATCCTTGGCAATCAATCCGAGCAGAGTTTTTCGCACGCCCTGCACCGTCTCGGAGTGCGTGAGGATTTCCATCCCGGCGCGCAGCGGCGTGTTGCACGCGGTGACGAGGCCGCCGAAGCCCTTGACCTCGACCGTGCAGAGGCGGCACGAGCCGTAGGGCTGGATGCGATCGTCGTGGCAGAGCGTCGGCACCTCGACGGCGAGCTGCTGGAGCGCCTGGTTGATCGTGAGTCCGTCGGCGAACTCGTGGGGCTGGCCGTTGATGGTTACTTGAAGCATGGCTCAATCTCCGTGGGGTAGTAGCGCAGGATGGATTCGGCGAAGCGCGCAAGGCCGGTGCCGTGACCGCACAGGCTCGCTAGCTTGAGCGCGACGACCAGCTCGCGGCACTCCTGCAAGTCGGCCTGCGTGGCGTCGCCGCCGAGGGCGTTGGTGAAAATCTCCTCGATGCGTCCGCTGCCGCTGCGGCACGGCGTGCATTTGCCGCACGACTCGTAAGCGCCGAACGAGAAGACGTGTTCCATCAAGTCTGGGATGGACGTGTGCTCGTCGAACGCGACGACGCCGCCGTGGCCGACGCCGGCGCCGATGGCGGCGAGTTCCTCGAAGCCGAGCTGGGTGTCGATGAGATGCGGCGGAATGATGCCGATGATGGGGCCGCCGATGAGGATGCCCTTGAGCTGGCCGCCACTGCGCAAGCCGCCGCCGATGTTCTCGATGATGTGCCGCACCGTGACGCCGAACTCGACCTCGTAAAGGCCCGGTCGGTTGAAGAGCGAGTTGAGCGAGAGCGCCTTCGTGCCACGACTCTTGGAGAAACCCATCTCCGCATACGCCGCGCCGCCGTGCGTGACGATCCACGGCACGTTGACGAGCGTCTCGACGTTGTTGAGCAGCGTCGGTTTGTCGAACAACCCGCGCTCGGTCGGATAGGGCGGACGCGCCATCACCTCGGGGCGTTTGCCTTCGATGGAACGGAGCAGCGAAGTCTCTTCGCCACAGACGTAGCTGCCGTGGCCGGTGTAAACTTCGAGCTCGAAGGCGAAGTCTTTCCCGCCGATCTGCGCCCCAAGCCAGCCCGCCGCGCGCGCCTCCGCGAGGGCCGCGCGCAGCACCTCACCCGCGAGCGGGTATTCGAGGCGCACGTAGATGTAACCCTTGCTCGCCCCGACCGCGTAGCCCGCGAGGATCATGCCCTCGATGAGCGCGTGCGGATCGTCCTCCATCAAGTAGCGGTCAATGTAAGCGCCGGCGTCGCCCTCATCGGCGTTGGCGACGACGTATTTCTCTCCGGCGGGCTGGGAAGCCACCGCGCGCCACTTGCGCCCGGCGGGGAAGCCCGCGCCGCCGCGTCCACGCAACTGCGAAGCTTCGACCGCAGCGAGCACTTGTTCCGGCGTCTGCCCGAGCGCCTGCTGGAGCGCGCCGTAGCCGCCGAACTTTTCGTAAGCCGCGAGCGTCCGCGCGCCCCCCGCCGCGATGCGGCCCAGCACGATTCCTTCGCGGGAGAAAACTTTCACCGGCGGACGCGGGTGTGTCTGGCCCTTGGCCGGAGCCGCGAAGCATTCGCCGAGACAGTAGATGCGGGGATTCTGCGCGTTCGCCTCGGCCCAGCGCGCGGGATTGAAGTGCTTGGCCGCGAAGCACGCCGTGCCCTGGCAGGCCTTGCCCGTGTGCTCGCCATGCGGCAGGTGATAGAAGGACTCGACATCGGGGGCGAGCGCGTGCTGGGGACGGGCTAGGTTGACGCGGGGATGAGTGAGAGTCACATGCATGATCACAAGTCTTGAACTACCGGCTCCGAACCGTGCAACGCTCGACCCAGACACGGTTAAGTTTTTGCTGCTGCGGCTTCATTTCCTGCGAGCATCCGCTCTCAACGCTCCACTGCAACTTTTTTCAACTGGCCTGCAATTGTTTTTCGCTCAGGGACACACTTTCGGTGCGCAGGTTGCAACTGTCCACTTGTGCCACTTAACTCCCTTCGCCTACGCTCCACTCCCGACACCATGAGCCAAGAGCCTGATCCCGAAATGCAGAGCGCCGTCTCCATCCGCAAGGCCAGCCCCACCGGCCAGGCGGTCGAATCCAAGCCCACCGAGCCGAAGACGGAAGCCACTAAACTCAGCGAGTTGACGCCGCAGCAGCGCAAGTCCGGCCTCGCTGCTTGGCTCGGTTGGCTCTTTGACGGGCTGGACATGCACCTCTACGGGTTGGTCGCGTCCACCTTCGTCTTCTCGTTGCTCATCAACGACGGCTTGCTGACCGACGACGCCACGCCCGCGCACGAGTTGGTGAAACAAAAATCCGGCTACATCCAAGCCGCGTTCCTCGTGGGCTGGGCGCTGGGCGGCGCGTTCTTCGGGCGGCTCGGTGACATCCTCGGGCGCAGCCGCTCGCTCTCGCTCACCATTCTGACTTACGCGGTCTTTACCGGGCTTTCCTTCTTCGCGCAGACTTGGTGGCAGCTGCTCATCTTCCGCTTCCTCGCCGCGCTGGGCATCGGTGGTGAATGGGCCGTCGGCTCCTCGCTGCTCTCCGAGACGTGGCCGAAGAAGTGGCGCCCGTGGATTGCCGCCGTGCTGCAAACCGGCGTGAACCTCGGCGTCCTGCTCGCGTGCCTCACCACCTTCATCATGGCGGACTTGGACCCGAAATACGTCTTCCTCGTCGGCATTCTTCCGGCCTTCCTAGTGTTCTGGATTCGCCGCAATGTGCCCGAGCCAGAGGAGTGGCACGCCGCCAAGCGCGAGTCGCTCGGTGCGCAACCCGGAATCGCCGACCTCTTCCGAGGTGCGGTGCGGCGCACGACGCTGCTGACCATTATTGTCTGCGCCTGCGGGCTGACGGCGTGGTGGGCTTTCATGTTCTGGCACGCGCAACACCTGCGGAACCTCCCCGACCTCGACGCGGCGGCGAAGGTCGAGCTGGCCAAGGCCACCACTGATTTAACTCCCGCGAAATGGGTCGCGGCCTACAAGCAAAAAACTGTCAGCATCGCCTTCTTCATCATCATCGTGGCGAGCATCGTCGGGAACTTCGCCGCCGCCGCGTTGGCACGCTTCTTCGGCTACCGACGCTCCATCGCCATCTGCTACCTCGGATTCTTCCTCACGATGGGCGGAACTTTCATGCAGGACCGCGGCTGGGAGTCGCTCGTGTGGGTTTGGTTCCCGGCGGTGGGCTTCTTCTCCGGCGTCTTCGGCCTCTTCACGATGTATCTGCCGCCGCTTTTCCCCGTGTTGCTCCGGACCACCGGCGCGGGCTTCTGCTACAACATCGGGCGCATCGCCTCGGCGGCCGGCGTCATCTTCGCCGGCTCGCTCGCCAGCGGGGGCGACTTCAAGAAAACCCTGCTCTTCGCCGCGTGTCTCTTCGTCCCCGGGATATGCGTCGCATTCATCCTGCCGGAACCCAAGGACCTCGGCAGCCACGCCACCGAGACAGAACTTTCCGCCGTGGAATGAGCGCGCACGCGCGTCGGCTAGTGGTCTTCCTGAAAGCCCCACGCCCCGGCTCGGTCAAGACCCGCCTCGCGGAAACACTCGGCGCAGACGCCGCCTGCGCCGCCTATCGGCAACTCGTCGAGACCCTCCTCGTGCATCTCGCGCCACTGCACGCCGTGGAACTCTGCTTCACCCCGGCTGACGCCAGCGCGGAAATCAGCCCATGGCTCCGCGCAGATTGGTCCGCCGCTCCGCAGTCCGCGGGGGATCTGGGACGACGCCTCCACGCCGCCTTCACAGAACACTTTCTCGCCGATGCAGAACGCGTGGTCATCATCGGCTCCGACTGTCCCGCCGTGACCGCGACGGATATCGAGGACGCGTGGCGCGCGCTGGACGGTCACGACGTCGTGCTCGGCCCCGCGCTGGACGGCGGCTACTGGCTCATCGGCCTGCGCGCGCCGCAGCCGGCCCTCTTCACTGAAATGCCATGGAGCACGAACGCCGTGTTCGCGGAAACCATGCACCGCGCGCGCGAAAGCGACTTGCGAGTCGCCCTCCTGCGCAAGCTGTCCGATGTGGACACAGCGGCGGACTGGGAGCGGTGGTTGAAACACACGAGTCTTAACTCGAATCTGTCGCAAGCGGCCGTGGAGAACCCCTAGCTACTCCGTTTTCCTTTGCGTCCTCTGTGCCCTTTCGCGGCTAATCCTCCCATGCTCAACCTCGGACTCGTCGGACTCGGCTTCATGGCCGCCACGCACATCAAGGCACTGCGCCAAGTCCCGGGCGTGCGCGTCGCCGCACTCTGCAATCCCAGCGGTCGCCACCTCGACGGCGACTTCACCGGTGTCGCCGGCAACGTGGGCGACAACGCTCCGGTGAAACTTGAACCGGGTAGCTTCAGAGCCTTCCGCGACTACGCCGCCATGCTCGCCGACCCGGACATCCACGCCGTGGACATCTGTGCGCCGACGCTCGCGCACCGCGACCTCGCCATTGCCGCATTGCGCGCGGGCAAGCACGTCCTCTGCGAGAAGCCCTTCGCCCGCACCGCCGCGCAGGCACGCGAGATGGCAGCCGTCGCAGCCGAGTCGAACCGCATCCTCATGCCCGCGATGTGCCTGCGCTTCTTCCCCGAATGGGTGTGGGTGAAGACCGCCATCGCGGACGGGCGTTTCGGCCAGGTGCTCTCCGCGCGCTTCCGCCGCGTGGCCGAGCCGCCGGGTTGGGGACAGCAAAACTTCCTCGACGGCGCGAAGTCCGGCGGCGCGCTGCTGGACCTGCACATCCACGACACCGACTTCGTGCAATTCTGCTTCGGTCGTCCGCGCTCAGTGCGCTCCAGCGGCCACACGAAAATCAGCGGCGCGATTGACCACGTCGTGACGGAATACGAAGTCGCAGGCGGCGCGATGGTCCACGCCGAAGGCGCGTGGTGCATGACGCCGGGCTTCGGCTTCAACATGAGCTACACCGTGAACTTCGAGCGCGCGACCGTGGACTATGACCTCGCCCGCGGCGCCGATGCTCTCAAGGTCTGCGAAGCCGGCCAAGCCGCACAGGTGCTCAAACTCGGCCAGCCTGACGGCTACGTGGGTGAGCTGCGCCACTTCGCCGAGTGCATCGCGAACGACAGGCAGCCAAGCATCGTCACGGCAGCCGACGGCGTCAGCTCCATGGAGATTTGCGAGGCGGAGGAACGGTCCGTCCGAACCCGTCAGCGGATTGAGCTGGCGTGAGTTGCCCGGAGCGCTGGCTTGCCAGCAAGCGGCACTTCTTGTCACATAACTCGCATGCAAGCCCATCCCAGTTCGTTCTCACCCGCCTTCAACCCCATCGAGCCACCCGCTCGCGACGGCCTCACGCGCCGCGATGCTTTGCGCTCCGCCTTCGCCGCCGCCGGAGCCGCGACGGTAGTCGGTAGCAGCGCATCTGCCGCGCAACCCGCAGCCAAACCCGACGCCCGCCGCGCTTCGCCCAAGCGCTACGCGATGAAGAAGTCCATCAACCTCTGGGCCTTCCCCTACCCCGACCGCATGAACTTGCGCGAGTGCCTCCAACTCGCGAAGGACGCGGGCTTCGACGGCATCGAGCTGAACTACGACCTCGACAACGACCTCTCGCCCAAGGCCACCGCGAAGGACTTCAAAGCCATCCGCCAGATGGCCGACCAGATTGGCATCCAGATCAGCGGCCTGTGCTCGTTCCTCTTCTGGCCTTACCCGCTCACCAGCAACGACCCCGCAAAGCGCGCGCGCGGCCTCGAACTGGCCGGCAAAATCGCCCAGGCCGCCAGCGACCTCGGCGTGGAGAATGTCCTCGTGGTCCCCGGCGCGGTCCACATCCCGTGGCGCACCGACCACGAGCCGGTGCGCAACGACATCTGCGAGCAGCGCGCGAAGGAGGCCATCGCCGTCCTCGCCAAGACCGCCGCGAAGCAGAAGGTTTATCTCAACATGGAGAACATCTTCTTCAACGGCTTCCTCATGACGCCGATGGAGATGAACGCGTTCGTGGACCACTTCGGCAACGAGCGCGTGCGCATCCACTACGACACCGGCAACATCGCTATGTTCCAGCACGCGGAGCACTGGGTGCCGGTGATGGGCAAGCGCATCCAGAACATTCACCTGAAGGAGTTCACGAAGAAAGGCACGGACTTCTCGCTCGAAACCTTCCGCCCGCTGCTCGATGGCACGACCAACTGGCCCGCGCTGCTGGAGGAGCTGGACGCGATTAACTACCGTGGCTTCCTGACCTTCGAGTATTTCCATCCCTACCCGCACTACCCCGAGGCGCTCGTCTGGCAGACCAGCGATTCGCTGGACCGGATTTTGGGCAGGAAAAGTTGAGAGCGCGAAACAACACTGCCAGCATCATCCGATCACACATGAAAACCAGCCGTCGCACCGCGCTCAAAGTCACCGCCGCCGGCCTCGGCGCGCTCGCGCTCAAGGCCCACTCGCTCTCCGCGCAAGAGGCCGCGCAGCCGTTCGGTCAGGAATTTCCGAACCTCGAATCTCTCACCACCGGCGAGTGGTGGCAGAAGGGGGGCACACCGAAGGCCGCCGCCCCGAAGAACAACAAACCCAAAGCCGCCCCGCCATCGCCTCCTCCGCCCATGGATGTGCCGCGCGACCAGGTCATCGCGTTCGCGCTCTACACGCACCAGAACGGTGTGCTCAAGCTCACCGCGCAGCTCTTCCCGCTCAAGCCCGGCGAGGCGCGGACCGCGCGCCTCGAATTCCAGCGGGCGGGCAAGTGGACGGAGGCGGCGCAGGCCGAGGTGCTTTATCCCGGCTGGGACACGCACTTCCGCGTCGAGAAATGGGACAACACAAAAGACGTGCCTTACCGCGTGCGGCACGGAGAGAAGGCGATGTTCGATGGCCTCATCCGCCGCGACCCGGCGGACAAGGAGGAAATCGTCGTCGCCAACATGTCGTGCAACTCCAGTCGCACGACCGGTGAGCGACCGGAAATCATCGCGAACCTCAAGCGCCAGAATCCCGACCTGCTCTTCTTCGGCGGCGACCAGACGTATCGCCACACGGAGCACACGGCGGGCTGGATTGAGTTCGGTCTTCAGTTTCGCGATGTCATTCGTGACCGCCCGACGGTCTCGATTCCCGACGACCACGATGTCGGCCACGGAAACGTCTGGGGCGAGAGCGGCAAGCGTTCGACCCTCTCCGGCGATGCGGACGGCGGCTACCGCTACCCGGTGGCTTATGTGAACCAAGTGCATCGCCAGCAGTCGTGGAGCCTGCCGGACCCCGTGGACCCCGCGCCCGTGGAGCGCGGCGTCACCGTCTGCTTCACGCGCCTGACGGTGGGCGGCGTGGACTTCGCGGTCATCGAGGACCGCAAGTTCAAGACCGGTCCCGCCGGCAAGATTCCGCAGATGGGCCCGCGCCCCGACCACATCAACGACCCGAAGTATGACCCGAAGACGATTGACCTCCCGGGCCTTCAACTGCTCGGCGCGCGGCAGGAGAAATTCCTCGGCGATTGGTCACAGGACTGGACTGGCGCGGAGATGAAATGCGTCCTCTCGCAAACCGCCTTCTGCGGTGCGGTCCACATGCACGGCGGGCGCAACACCCGCCTGCTCGCCGACCTCGATTGCAACGGCTGGCCGCAAACCCCGCGCAACCGCGCGCTGGAACTCATCCGCCGCGCGTGGGCTGTCCATCTCTGCGGCGACCAGCACCTCGCCGTCGTCGTCAAGCACGGCATCCGCGAGTTCGGCGATGGCCCTTTCGGCTTCACCGGCCCCGCGCTCGTGAACACGATTTACGGTCGCTGGTGGCATCCGCTCGACGAGCAGCCCGGCCCCAATCCCGTGCCGAACAGCCCGCTGCCGTGGACCGGCGATTTCAAAGACGGCCTCGGCAACAAACTCTCCATGCTCGCCTACGCGAACCCCGAGGACGTGAGCAACGAGAAGAAACGCGCCGACGGCTACGGCCTCGCGCGCTTCAACAAACGCAAACGAACCATCACCTTCGAGTGCTGGCCGCGCTTCAGCGACGTGCGCGAAGGCGACAAAGCGCAGTTCCCCGGCTGGCCCCTCACCGTGGCGATGGATGCCAACGATGGGCGCAAGGTCGCTGGCTATTTGCCAGAACTCGTCTTCGCCGGCGGAGCGAATCCCGTCGTGCAAGTCATCGAGGACAAGACCAGCGAAGTGCTCTACACCGTGCGAACTCAAGGCGGTCGCTTCCAGCCGCGCGTGTATTCCCCCGGCAAGCACACGGTCAAGCTCGGACGGGACAAGCCGGGCGAGCAGACACTGGCCGGACTGGAGCCCAGTGCGAAGGCCGCCGCTGGACAGCGCAACGTCCGGCTCTGAGATGCGCCCGGCGGCGTCTCCGCTGAACTTTGTGCGGGAGAAGTCATTTGCCAACTTCGCGCTCGCGGGTGTCTAATCCGCCGCCCCATGAGCCAGACTTCACCCACCGTCACCAACGCGGGCCGATACCTTGCCGTGACGGTGGCCTGCCTCGGCTGGCTGTGCGCGGGCGTGCAACTCGGCACGCTGCCCATCGCGTCGCTCTCCATCTCGCAGGACTTGATGGGCGCGGCCTACGATGCGAAGGCGGCGGGCAGGTGGTTCAGCTTTTACACGGCGGCGCTGAGTCTGGGCGCGGCCATCGGGGGCATCGGGCTGGGCTGGCTGGGGGATCGCTGCGGTCGCACGAAGGCCATGGCGGCAAGCATCTTTTGCTATTCGATTTTCGCAGGCGCGGGCGGCTTCGCGCAGACGCAGGAGCAACTCGCGGTGCTGCGGTTCCTCACCGGGTTGGGCATCGGCGGGATGTGGCCCAACGGCGTCGCGCTCGTCTCCGAGGTCTGCCCGGATGTGTCGCGCCCGTTTCTCGCGGGCGTGATGGGAGCGGCGTTCAACCTTGGGATGTTTCTCGTCTCGCAAGTCAGCCTCGTCTGGCAAATCACACCCGAGTCCTGGCGCTGGCTACTCTTCCTCAGCGCAGCACCAGCAGTCGTGGGCATGGCCGCGCTTTGGGTCGTGCCCGAGTCGCCCAAGTGGCTCGCCCTGCGCGGCGAGGAGCAGGCCCGGCCGAGCGCGCCGATGCGGGAGCTCTTCAGTCCGCCACTGCTGCGCGTGACCATCGCGGGCATTTTGCTCGCGTCCATCCCGCTCATCGCCGCGTGGAGTGCCGGGCGCTGGCTGACGCCGTGGGCGGACTCGGTCGCGGGCAAGACCGACCCCGGCTACAAGGCCAGCACGCAAGCCTACTGGGCGTTCGGCGCAACGGTGGGCAGCTTTCTCGGCGGGCAGATCGCAAACTGGCTCGGGCGGCGGCTCACTTATTTTCTCATCAGCCTCGGCTCAGTCGTGCTGACGTGCGGCATCTTCCTGTTTCTCAAGCCGCTTGAGCCGCTCTTCCTCCCGATGGTTCTTGTGCAGGGTTTTGTGGCGACGCTGTTCTTTGGCTGGCTGCCGCTGTGTTTGCCGGAGCTGTTCCCAACGCGCGTGCGGGCGTCCGGCGCGGGGATGAGCTACAACTCCGGACGTTTCCTCGTGGCGGGAGGAGTGCTGCTCGCCGGTGCGCTGACGGAATTCTTCGGTGGGGATTTCGCGAAGGCCGGAGCCATCATGGGCACGATCTACGGGCTTGGCATGGTGGTCATCTGGTTCGCGCCAGACACAACGGGGAAAAAGCTGGAGGACTGAAAAGCAAAAGCCGCGCGGCGAACCGCGCGGCTTTCGGGAGAATCGTTTCGGGGAGCTCAGCTCACCAGTTCCTTCAGCGGCGTGCCGTTGCGGACAATCATCACGGGGCGGCCGGTGGGCGTGTTGTATTCCTTGCGCGAGTCAATGCCCAGCGCGCGGTAGAACGTCGCCGCCACGTCGTCGGGCGTGATGGCCTTGTCCTTCGGGCCTTCGCCCTTCGCGTCGGACTCACCGACAACCTGTCCGCCCTGCATGCCTCCGCCAGCGAGGAGGCAGAACATCGCACGCGGATAGTGGTCACGACCGCCACGAGCGTTGACCTTGGGCGTGCGACCGAACTCACCGGTGACAAAGACGGCGGTGGATTCGAGCAGGCCCTTCGCAGCGAGGGCGTTGAACAGGCCGCTGAGGCCGGAGTCGAGCGTCGGGAGGTTGCGGTTCTTGAGCGCGCTGAAGTTGTCGCTGTGCGTGTCCCAGCCGCCGAGGCTGACGCTGGTGAAACGCACGCCGCTCTCAACGAGGCGCAGGGCGAGCAGGCAGCTCTGCGAGAAGGCGTCCTTGCCGAAAAGGTTGGCGATGGTCTCGGACTCCTTGCTGGTGTCGAAGGCGTCGCGGGCCTTGCTGGAGCGCATCATCGCGTAAGCCTTCTGGCCGAACTGGTCCATGCCGGCGAGGAGCTTGTCTTCCTTGCCGAACTCACCGAACGCGGTGTCGTAGCGCTTCACGAGGTCCTGACGGCGGTCCACGTCTTCCAGCGTGACGCCGTTCTTGAGGGCGAGGCCGCGGACTTCAAGAGCCTTGCCGGGCGTGGGTGAACTGCCGGTCTCGAAGGGGCCGTATTCCACACCGAGGTAGCCAGTGGCGGTGTCGCCGAGGTTCGGCACTGCGACGAAGCTGGGCAGGTATTCGGTGCCACGAATTTCCTTCGACACCACCGCGCCGTAGTGCGGGTAATTGAGCGAGGGCAGCGGGCGGTTGCCGGTGTTCATGTAGCGCGTCCCGAGCTCGTGCGCTGCCAGCGTGTGGCTGACGCCGCGCAGGATGGCAAACTTGTCGGCGCACTTCGCCAGCTTGGGCAGGTGCTCGGAGATGCGCATGCCGGGGACGTTTGTGGCGATTTCCTTAAACTCGCCGCGATGCGTGTCGGGCGCGTCGGGCTTGAGGTCGAAGGTGTCCATGTGGCTGGGCCCGCCGCCGAGGCGGACGAAGATGGCTGCTTTTCCCTTGGCGTCGGCGACTGCGCCCTGGCTGCTCAGCGCAAAGTAATCGCTGAGGCTCAGGCCGACGCCAGCGAGGGCCCCGACACGCAGGAAGTCACGACGAGCAACTCCGTCACAGGTGATGTGGGTGGACATATTTAGTTCTGAGTTTTGGGTTCTGAGTTAAAGCGCAGTTCAATGGTTCACCATGAACTCCCGGGTGTTGAGCATGGCCCAGAGGAGTTCGCGGACGCCCTCGGCCGTGGAGTTCGCGGCGGCGACGTCAACCCGGGCCTTCTCAATTTCTGACGCGGTAGGCGGCCGGCTGACGGTGCGAAGGAAGACCTGCGTGATGTAGGCATCGGCATTGACGGGAGGGCGCGTCTCGGCGGGAACCAGACTTGGCTGGAGCTTCGCAAGTTTTTCCCTTGCCTGCTTTAGCTCGGCTACCAGTTCCTTGCTGCCGGGGTTTGCCTTCAGCTTTGCCTCCAGCTTGCGAATGAGCGGCTCCAACTGCGCGTCGTCGCCCTTGCGCTTAACCGGCGAAGTGCTGACGGTGGTCGCCTTGCGAATCTCCTCCACCCACGCGGTGCCCTTGGACTGGTCCAGCGCGCCCAGCAACTCGGGGTCGTTGCGGGTGAAGAGCGTCTGGAGCAGCGTCGGATCCGTCGTGCGTTCGCAGTCGCAGTTCGTCTCGCGCACGGGCTTGCCGAAGATGTTGAGCGAGTAGTTCGACACGCCCTTGCCGCCACCGCCACCGCCGCGACCGGCATTGGCGTTAGGACCGATGGCGCGCGTCTCGATTTCGTCGCGGAACTTGCCGAGGCGCTCGGTTGCGAGCGTGGCCTGCGTGATGCCGTCCACCACGACCTCGGCGGGCAGGCGGCGGATGACGAAGCGGCTGAAATTCTTGTCGTCACCCTTGTTGGTCTCGTTGGGTTTCCAAGAACGCTGGTAAGTCGCGCTGTTCAGTATCTCCTTGTGCAGCCAAGCCATGTTGTAGCCGCTCCTCACGAAGGTGTCGGCGAGGTAGTCCATCAGCTCTTCGTTCACCGGCGGGTTGGCGAGGTTCATGTCGTCCGCCGGTTCCACGAGGCCGCGGTTGAAGTAGGTGGCCCAGACGCGGTTGACCCACGCTTTGGCGAAGTAGGGATTCTTCGCACTGCGCAGCCACTGCATCAGCGGCGCGCGCGGGTCTGGGAATTCCTTCAGCATCACTTCCTCGCCGCCGAGAATCTTCGGCGTCATGACCCGTCCGTCGAGGTTCGGGTTGCGCTTCTTCATCTGCTCTAGTTCACGTTCCGAAAGCTTGCCCTTGGTGTCACGAATCGTGGTGAAGACCTCCTGCCACGGGGCTGGCTCACCGGCCTTCACGCGCTTCTCGAACTCAGCTCCCAGTTCCTTCTGCATGTTCGCATTCTTGTTGGTCGAGGCGGGAATGGAGTCGCGAATTTCCTTCGTGAGGCTCGCGTAGCTCATGGTCTCGCCCTTCTGAGCCGGAAGGCCCCCACCAGCCTTGCCGCCGCCGCCTTTGCCGCCGTAGCTGACTCCATCGAAAAATGCCTGGAACGACTTGAAATCGTTCTGGGTCCACTGGTCGAACGGGTGCTTGTGGCATTGCGCGCACTCGATGCGGACGCCGAGGAAGCTGTGCGAGAACGCCAGCGCCTTCTCCTCGGCCTTCTGTAGATTCGACCGTTGCCAGAAGTAAGGCATGTTCGGGCGTTCGGCGAAGTTGAGGGGATTCTCCGTGCGGAAATAGCCGGACATTTCCCGGGCGAATTCCTCGTAGGTTTGGTCCGGCTTGGTGCGGCCGGTGGCGAGGATGATGCCGGCCATCATCTGGTCGTAAGGCTCGTTCTTCGCGATGCGCGACTGCATCCAGTCATACCACTGGCGGCTGAACTTATCGCCGTAGTTGTTCTGCCCGTTGCCGCGCAAGACGCGCGCGTTGTTGCCGAGGAAGTCGCTCAACTTCGTGGCCCACCACGCGGCGTAGGCGGGCGTCTTGAGGAGTTGGTCAATCTTCGTCGCACGTTTGGCGGGCGACTTGTCGGCGAGGAAGGAGTTGATCTCGTCCGGCGTCGGCAGCGTGCCCACGAGGTCCAGCGACACGCGACGGAGGAATTCCGTGTCCGTGCAGGTCTCGCTCGGGACGATGCCCAGCTTGCGGAGCTTGCCGACGACGTGCTCATCCACCTTCGAGGGGGTCGCGACCTTCGGATACTTCGCCCCGACCTTGTCGGACACCGGCAGCATGACGGGGATGGGATGCACGCCGTTGTCGTAGAACGCGACGATGTGCGTGTCGCCCTTGTCCTTCGACTCGGCCACGCCGGTCAGAGAAATCGTGGAGACGGAGTCGTCGTTCGAGCGGAAGCGCGTGAGCTGCGTCACGTCCTCCACGGTGCCGTCCTTCCAGTGCGCCATCACGCGGACCTGAACCTTCTCGCCGGGCTTCTTGAAGACGATTTCCTTCGGTGAAATTTCCAAGCGGTCAAACTCGCCCGTGGCTTCCACGTCCAGCTTCGCGCCGGCCTGCACCCACTTGAGCATCATGTTGTATTCCCACGAGCCCTTCTTGAAACGCTCCTTGCCCTTGTGCGGTTCCTCGTTGGTGGCCTTCAGGAGCAACAGACTTTTCTCCGGCTGCTGGCGGTTGATGCGCACCTGCTTCTCGTCGCCGTCGGCCTTGACGGTCATCTGCTCGAGGTCCTTCTCGAAGTCGTAGCCGAAAAGCGAGAGCTTGAAACCGCCGCGCCCCTGGAACGAGCCGTGGCACTCGCGACCGTTGCAACCAGCGCGGCTCACCAGCGGAACGATATGCCGGCGGAAGCTCGGCTCCTCAGCCGCAGCGAGTGTGGCGAACCGCTGCTCGGCGGTGCGGATGGGCGCGTCCTTCGCGAAGACGGAGCCAGTGAGAAACAGCGAGCCAGACAGAAGTAAAAGCGCGTGGCGCATATCGGATGTAGTCCTGACGGGGCCGTAAAACGGCTATTCACACTCCGACCAAAATTGAATTGCGACCCGCTTGCCGCCAGTCTGAACTGCCCTCATCGCATGACCACTCGCCGCCAATTCCTTGCCGCCTCCGCCGCGTTCAGCCTCGCCCCTGCACTCCGCGCCGCCGAGACCTCCGCGCCCAACCCGCCGCCCGACCCCATCATCGACATCCATCAGCACACGCATTACCACGGCCGCACCGACCTGCAGATGCTCGCCCACCAGCGCGCGATGGGAATAACGACGACCATCCTCCTGCCCGCCGGCCGCGTCATCGAGCGACCCTCCACGCACAGCGGAAAATCCAACGGCCTAGCAGCCCGCTGCACCGGAAATGAGGCCGCAATGGAATTTACCAAGGCCCATCCCGGCGAGTTCCTCTTTGGCGCGAACGAAGTCACCGACCTCCCCGAGGCGAAGTCCGAGATCGAAAAGTATCTCAAGCTCGGCGCGAAGATTATCGCTGAACAAAAGTTCGGCGTGCAGTGCGACTCGCCCGAGAGCGAGCGCCTCTACGCGCTCGCCGCCGACTACGGCGTGCCCATCCTCCTGCACTTCCAGGAAGGCACCTACAACTCCGGCTTCCAGCGCCTGCCCGCGATGCTGAAGAAGTTCCCCAAGACCACCATCATCATGCACGCCCAGACCACGTGGGCGAACATCGACGCGAACTACGATTGGAAATCCCTCTACCCCACCGGCCCCGTCGCCAAGGGCGGGCTCACCAGCAAGTATCTCGCGGACTACCCGAACTGCTTCGCCGACATGAGCGCCGGCTCCGGCCTCAACTCCCTCCTGCGCGACGAGGGGCACACCCGCTGGTTCCTCGCGCAGCATCAGGACAAAATCCTCTACGGCAGCGACTGCGCAGACACCCTCGGGCGCGGCCCCGGCTGCCAAGGCGCCGGCACCATCGCCGCCATCCGCAAATACGCGGCGAGCAAAGCCGTGGAGCGCAAAATCCTCTTCGAGAACTCCAAGAAACTCTTCCGCCTCTGACGCCGCCCTCGCCTCGACAAGCATTCCACCCAATGCCACGTTCGCCGTGTTGAACAATCAACTCGACTCGCTTCGCTCCCTGCTCCGCTCCTACGGCTCGTGCCTCGTCGCGTATTCGGGCGGAGTGGACTCGGTGCTACTCGCCTTCGTCGCGCATGAGGTCCTCGGTCCGCGCGCGCTCGCAGTCATCGCCGACTCGCCCAGCTTGCCGCGCCGCGAGCTGGACGAGGCGCTCGAACTGGGACGCCGCTTTCACTTCCCCGTGCGCGTGGTCAAGACCGGCGAGTTCGACAACGCCAGCTACACGGCGAACCCGCCCAACCGCTGCTATTTCTGCAAGCACGAGCTGTTCGAAGACATCACCCCCATCGCCCGCGCCGAGGGCTTCGCCGTCATCGCCTATGGCGAGAACGCCAGCGACATCGCCGACTTCCGCCCCGGTGCGGTCGCGGCGAAGGAGTTCCAAGTCCGCGCGCCGCTGAAGGAAGCCGGCTTGACGAAGGCCGACATCCGCGCGCTCTCCGCGCACCTCGGCCTGCCCACCGCCGACAAGCCCCAAATGGCCTGCCTCAGCTCCCGCATCCCCCACGGGCAAGTCGTGACTCCCGCGAAGCTCCTCATGGTGGAAGCCGCGGAGAGCGTGTTGCGAGACCATGGCTTCTACGACGTCCGCGTCCGCCATCACGAGGCCGCCGCTGCGCACGCCACCTCCCCTGCCCCCTCCGCGCGCGCGCGCATCGAAGTCGGCGTCGCCGAACTTCCGCGCCTGCTGGAAGCCGGGCTGCACCACCGCGTCATCGCCGCGTTGAAAGCCATCGGCTATGCCGAGGTGGAAGTGGACACCCAAGGCTACCGGCGCGGCAGCCTGAACAACCTCGCCGCAACACCCGCAACGGAGGCCTGAGCCCGCCGCACCCGCGCTGAAGCCCCGGAGCATTCCGAAACGGAACCCGGCGAAATAGTTGGAGGTGTGCAACACGCTCTCCTCCCTCTCCCTTCATCGGATGAGGGGCGAGGGCGAGGTCCTCCGCGTCAGGAGTTTTGCGGGCGCGGGCGGACGTTGACTAGGCAACGCGGGGTCACCGTCCGCAGCACTGCTTGTATTTCTTGCCGCTGCCGCAGGGGCACGGGTCGTTGCGGCCCACCTTCGGGCCGGTGCGCATCGGTGTGGCCTTGGACATGGCGTCGGAGGCTTCGCTCACCATGTCGGAGGGGTTGCCCTTCACCGGCGGCTCCGCTCCGTAGGGGGCAGAGGCCGAGTGGCTCGCGATGGCGGGGAGGTTCTTCAGGAAGTTCTCGAAGGCGACCATGCTCGAGGCGCTGCGGAAGATGTTGTGGCAGATCTCGGTCTTGATGTTGACCATCAATTCGTCGAAGAGCTTGAAGGCTTCCGACTTGTATTCGATGAGCGGGTCGCGCTGGCCGTAGGCGCGCAGGCCGATGCTGGTGCGCAGCGAGTCCATGCCGTAGAGGTGCTCCTGCCAGAGCTTGTCAATCGCGCTCAGGACGATGTAGCGCTCGACGTTCTTGAGGGCCTCGGCGTCCTCGAACTGAATCTTGAGGTCGTAGGCGTCGCGCACGGACTTCGCGAGGAAGTGGCACACGGCGAACTGGCTGGCGTTCAGGCCCTCGAAGGCCGATCCGGGCACGGGGAGCTCGCCGCCGTCTTCGGCGGTCTTGAGGAGCTTCTCCTCGGGCATGCCGATGGGGAAGTTGAGGTTCACCCAGTCGGCGAGGCCGCGGATGTCCCACTCGGAGATTTCCGTCTCGTGGGAGGTGAACTCGTCCACCTTGGCGAGGACGACTTCCTCCATGATGTCCATGAGGCGGTCGCGCACGTCGTCGCCCCGGATGATCTCGTTGCGGAAACCGTAAACGATCTCGCGCTGCTTGTTCATCACGTCGTCGTATTCGAGCGTGCGTTTGCGGGCCTGGAAGTTGTGCTGCTCGACGCGTTTCTGCGCGGTCTGGATGGAGCGGTTCAGGAGCGGGTGCTCGAGCTCCTGGCCTTCTTCGAGGCCGACGCGCTCCATGACTTTGACAATCTTGTCGGAGCCGAAGAGGCGCATGAGGTCGTCCTCGAGCGCGATGAAGAAGTGCGAGGAGCCGGGGTCGCCCTGGCGCGCGCAACGGCCGCGGAGCTGGCGGTCAATGCGGCGGGCCTCGTGGCGTTCGGTGGCGAGGACGTGCAGGCCGCCGACGTCGGCGACGCCGGGGCCGAGCTTAATGTCGGTGCCGCGCCCGGCCATGTTCGTGGCGATGGTGATGGCGCCCTTCTGCCCGGCGCGCGCGACGATTTCGGCCTCCTGCTCGTGGAACTTGGCGTTGAGGACGGAGTGGACGAGGCCGGCGCGCTTGAGGATGCGGGCGAGGATCTCGCTCGACTCGACGGCGACGGTGCCGACGAGGATGGGGCGGCCCTGCGCGTGGATGGTCTGGATTTCCTTGAGGACGGCCTCGAACTTCTCGCGCTTGGTTTTATAGACGGAGTCGTTCTGGTCCTTGCGCGCGATGGCGCGGTTGGTCGGGATGACGAGGACGCCGAGCTTGTAGATGTCGAAGAACTCCTGCGCCTCGGTCTCGGCGGTGCCGGTCATGCCGGAGAGCTTCAGGTAGAGGCGGAAGTAATTCTGAATCGTGATGGTCGCGTAGGTCTGCGTCTCCTCCTCGATGAGGGCGTTCTCCTTCGCCTCGACGGCTTGGTGGAGGCCATCGCTCCAGCGGCGGCCGGTCATGAGGCGGCCGGTGTTCTCGTCCACGATGATGACCTTGTTTTCCTGGACGACGTATTGCACGTCCTTCTCGTAAAGGCAGTAGGCCTTGAGGAGCTGGGAGATGACGTGGATTTTCTCGGCCTTCGCCTCGAACTCGGTCTGGATTTTCTGCTTCGATTCGAGGCGCTTGCGCGCGTCCGGCTCCGCGCCGCCGTCGATCTCGCTGAACGCCGTCGCCAGGTCAGGCAGCATGAAGGCGTCGGGGTCGTTCGGGGAAAGGTGCTTGCGGCCCTTCTCGGTGAGATCGGCCTCGTGGCTCTTCTCTTCCATCGCGAAGAACAGCTCTTCCTTCTGCGCGTAGAGGTCCTTCTTCGACTGGTCGAGATGGAGGTCCAGCTCGGCCTTGTTCATCAACTTGATGTGCGCCGGCTCTTCGAGGATGCGGGCGAGGCCGGCAGAACGGGGCTGCCCGAGCTTCACGCGATAGAGGAGCAGGCCGGTTTCCTTCTCCAGCGCTTCGGCTCCTTGCGGCTGCGAACCGTCGGTGGGGTGGAGCTTCTTCAGGTGCTCTTCTGCCTCGCGGAGGTAGCGGTCGCAAAGCTGGTGCTGCGCGCGCACGAGACCTTCGATGCTGCCCTTGTAGTTCGAGTAAACTTGGCTGTCGCGCGCGATGACGGCGGGGCCGCTGATGATGAGTGGGGTGCGGGCTTCATCAATCAGGATGCTGTCCACCTCGTCCACGATGGCGAAGTAATGCCCGCGCTGGACTTGGTCCGCCGCGGTCGTGGCCATGCCGTTGTCGCGGAGGTAATCGAAGCCGAACTCGGCGTTGGTGCCGTAGGTGATGTCGCAGGCGTATTGCGCGCGACGGACGGCGGGGGGCTGGTCGTGGAGGATGCAGCCGACCGTGAGGCCGAGGAACTGATAGACCGCGCCCATCCACTCGCCGTCGCGGGCGGCGAGGTAGTCGTTGACGGTGACGACGTGAACGCCGCGCCCGGTGAGGGCGTTGAGAAAGGTCGGGAGCGTGGCGACGAGGGTCTTGCCTTCGCCGGTGGCCATTTCCGAAATCATCCCCTTGTGCAACGCCATGCCGCCGATGAGCTGCACGTCGAAGGGCACCATCTCCCAGCGCAGCGGATGCCCGCGCACGGTGACGTCCGTGCCGCACATGCGGCGGCAGGCGTTCTTCACCACGGCGAAGGCCTCGGGCAGGATGGCCTCCACGGCGCGCGCCAGCTCGGCGTCGTCCTCGATGGTGGCGAGCTTGGCCTTCCACGCGGCGGTTTTGTCGCGCAGGACTTGCTCCGGCTGCGACTGAAGGGCGGCCTCCAGCTCGTTGATTTGCTTAACGAGCGGCCACAGGCGCTTCAACTCGCGTTCGTTCTTTGAGCCGAAGATTTTCTTAAAGATGATTCCAAGCATGATGCGAAAGAGGGGCGACGCTACGGGATGGGTGGGGGAGCGTCAAAGGGGAAGAAAGCCGGGGAGAACGAGCGGGCGGATTAAGATTAAGATTACGATTAGGAGCAGGAGGCGGGCGGGCGCCGTCCTGCTCCTAATCCTAATCCTGCTCTTAATCCCTCCCGTCCCGCCTCAAGGCAGCTCTTTAATCTGAATCCGCCGATACTCCATCGTGCCACGGTCGGCTTCCAGGCCGATGGGGCCGGTGGCGGGAAGCTGAAGGGCCTCGGCCAGCACTTCGCCGTTGCAGGTGCAGCGGGCCTTGCCGTCCTTCACCACGACTTCGATGACGTTCCAGTCCTGCGCCTTGTATTTCTTCAGCTCCTTGTAGGGACCGGCCACGAGGTAATCGCGGCACTGGAGCTGGGGCTTGCGCAGGAAGATGCCGCTGTCCGCGTTCACCTCGGCGCGGAACTCCAGCTTGAGGATGAAGTCCTTCGGAAACTCCTTCACGGTGTAGAACTGGCGCAGGTTCGGGCCTTTGGCCTCGTTACGCGGATTGACAGTGAGGACTTCGCCCTTGGCCGTGTAGCGGCCGTCGGTGGCTTCCTTCTTGCCGTCGAGCGTCTCGGTCGGTTTGCCGTCCTTGTCGCGGTAGCTCCAGCCGGTGAGGTCTTTGCCGTTGTAGAGGCTGGTGAAACCGGCGTCCGGCTTCCAAGCGTCGGCGGCTTGGACAGCGGCGGCGGCGAGGCAGAGGGCGGCGGTGAACTTAAGGAACGAGATGCGTTTCATAGTGAGAGAAGTGGCGGACACGCGAGCGATTAAAGAGGGAAGGCGGGGCGGCGGCAAGTGGATTGACGAGCGGAGCGCCGGCTTCAGTGCATCCCGCTCGCCTTCAGCAGCGCCTCCTGCACCAACTCGTCCTCCTCCGGAGTGACCGCGAGCGGCTTGCCGGCACGGACACACGCAGCCAGTTCAGCGAACTCCGGCACGTAACGCTCATAGCGCGGGAAGTTGATGACCTGGCTGCCCTGCTTGTAAGGCCCGGCCTCCTTCGCCAATTCCACCGTCAACACGGGCTGCTCGATGGGCCGCACGATGGCGACGCCGTTCGTGCCCTGAATCTCGAACGTCCGGTGTGCGCCCGCCGTGGGCTGCATCGTCGCGCTGCTGATGATGCCGATGGCACCCTTGAAGTCGAAGACGGCGACGCAGTTGTCGGCGAGCGCGTCGGCCTCCTTCGCGTCGTGACGCAGCACGGGGGTGACCTTCGCGTGCTTGCCGAGCAGGCGCACGAGCGGGTCAACGAGATGGCAGCCCAGCTCATACATCGTGCCGCCGGCGATCTCACCGAAGGAGCGGCGCGATTCGCCGGAGAGGTTGGTGTTGATGACGCCGCGCACGAGATAGACATCGCCGAGCCAGCCTTTGCGCGCAGCTTCGAGCGCGGCGTTGATGCCGGGGTTGAAGCGCCACATATAACCCATCTGCATGAGCACCTGCTTGTCGCGGGCCAAGCCGAGCAGTTCACGAAACTCCGCAAGGGTCACGCTCGGCGGCTTCTCGAGGTGGATGTGTTTGCCGGCGAGCAGCGCGGCTTTCGCCAGCCCGGCACGATCCTTCGCATCGGACTCCACGGCGATGACCTCGCTGGCGGCGAGGACTTGCGCCTGCGAAAGGATCTTCGCCCCGAGCTTCGCTGCCGCCGCCCGCGCCTTCGGGTTCGGCTCGAAAACCCCGACGCACTCCCAGTCCGGCGATTCCAGCGCGAGCTTCACCTTCGGCGGCCCGTGCGAATGGCTGCACCCGAGGAAGCCAATGCGCACGCGACGCGGCTCGGCAGCAAGCGCTGGCAAGGCAGCGGTGGAAAGGGCGGCGGATTGAAGGAAGATGCGGCGGTTCATGGCGTGGAGTTTTGCGGAATGCAGAGGGACGCACAAGCCCCGCGCAGCCGAGCGCCGCGCTCCGTCAGCGAGCCGCGCGGCCGATGTTGACCGCGTCCCGCAGGCGCTTGTTGTCCGCGCGGATGCGGGCAGTGAGCGTCTTGCAGACGGCGACGAGGAAAGGCGTGGCCAGCTCGGGCGCTTCCTGCACGAGCTTCACGAAGTTAGTGGGGGAAACCTTGAGCAGCACCGAGGGGCTGTTCGCCACCACATCCGCCGAGCGCGGGCCGTGGTCGAAGAGGGAGATGTCGCCAAAGAATTCGCCGGCGTGAAGTGTGACGAGGACTGTTTCCTTGCCTCCCACCATCTGGCGCACGCGCAGTTCCCCCTCGAGGATGAGATACATCGCGTCACCGACTGCGCCCTGCGTCACGATCGTGTGGAACTGCCGGGCGTTCTCCACCTCCATGAACTGCGCGAATCGCCCGAGCTGCTGGTCGCTCATTTCCCCGAGGATTTTCACGCGCCTCAACGCGCCCGGCTTGATGCCCGCGACGAGCGGAGTGTGAGAGACCGGCACGCTCCCGGGCGTGATGGCATTGAAGACGGAGCGCAGCTCGGACATTTTGCCGGCCTCGCTCCACTTGCCCTCATGGCAAACGAAAACCCACGTGTCTGTCACCACGCGCTCGTCCCGCACCCACTCGACCAACGTCGGCATATCCACCGGACCATAGACGACATCGTCCGTGGCCCAGATTTTGTAACCGACTTCTGCTTGATCACCCATGAAGTTGTCGCTTGCGTTGTGCTGCTGAGTTAAATGCCGGAATGCGATTTGCGACGCAATCCGAAACTACGTCATTCGATCCAGAGCACGTGGGCATAAGGCGAGGCAACCCTGCCCGCGCTAACAAGCCATCTTACATCTGCTCCGTCGTCTCGATGCCCAGCACTTCCAAGCCCTGCTTGAGCACGCGTCCCGTGAGGTCGCACAGCAGCAACCGCGTGGCGCGCTCATCCCCCTCGGACTTGAGCACCGGGCAGCTCTCGTAAAAGCGCGCGAACACCCCGGCGAGGTCGTAGAGATAATTGCAGAGGAAGTTGGGCCGGTATTCCTCCGCCACCGCCTCCAGCACGAGGCCGAAGTTCAAGAGCTGCTTGGCCAGCGCGATTTCATCCGGCGCGTTCAAGCTGACCGCTGACCGCTGACCGCTGACCGCTGACTGCTCCAAGCTCTTTCGGTGAATGCTCCGCAGCCGCGTGTAGGCATACAGCAGATACGGCGCGGTGTTGCCTTGCAGCGCCAGCATCTTGTCCCAACTGAACTGATAATCGCTCTGCCGATTGGGCAGCAGGTCCGCGTATTTCACCGAGCCCAGCCCGACGATGCGGGCGATTTCTTTCCGCTGCGCCTCGGGCAAGTCCGGGTTCTTCTCCGTCACGACTGCGAGCGCCCGCTCCTCCGCTTCATCCAGCAAGTCGCCGAGCTTCACCGTGTCGCCGCTGCGCGTTTTGAACGGCTTGCCGTCCTCGCCGAGAATCTTGCCGAAGCCGACATGGACGAGCTTGACCTGCTTCGCCGCGTCCGGCTGCCAGCGGGCGAAGGTGAGGAACAGCTTGCGGAAGTGCGGGGCCTGCCGGTCATCCACGACATACACGATCTCCTCCGGTGCCCACGTCTTGAGCCGGTAGTCCACCGTGGCGAGGTCGGTGGTCATGTAGTTGAAGCCGCCGTCGCTCTTGCGCACGAGCGCGGGGTCGGCCACCCACTCGCCGTCGCGGTTGACGAGAAACGGGTCCGACTTCGGCGGCAGCGAACCGTCACTGAACACGCCCACCGCGCCCTCGCTCTCGCGGGCGAGGCCGCTCGCGAGCAAGTCGTTCACCACCGGACCGAGCTGCGGGTTGTAAAAACTCTCGCCCAACGCGTGGTCGAACTTCACGCCGAGCCGCCCGTAAATCGTGTCGAACTGCGCTTGCGAGACGCGAATCATCTCCTGCCAGACGGCGATGTTCTCCGCGTCGCCGGCCTGGAGTTTCACCAACTCCAGCTTCGCTTCCTCCAGCCGCGCGGGCGTCGCGTCGCACTCGGCGTTGATGGTTTTGTAGAGCCGCTCCAGCTCCGCGATGGCGTCGCGGCCCAGCGCGTCGCGGTCGAGGAGTTGCTTCCAGCCGAGCAACAGCTTGCCGAACTGCGTGCCCCAGTCGCCGATGTGGTTGTCCGTGACGACGCGGTGGCCGAGCAGTCGGAAGACGCGCTGCAATGCGTCGCCCAGGCCCGTGGAGCGGATGTGGCCGACGTGCATGGGCTTCGCGACGTTCGGCGAACTGAAGTCAATGACCACGGTGCGCGGCTGCGCGGCCTTGGCGAAGAACAGGTGCTCCCCCTGCGCGGCGGATTGCAACACGGCGGCCAGCGCGGCAGGGCGCACGCGGAAGTTGAGGAAGCCCGGCCCGGAGATTTCCACCGCGTCGCAAAGCTCGGTCACGTCGAGCTGCGCCTGCACCTGCTCGGCGAGCTGGCGGGGGTTGAGCTTGCGCTGCTTGGCGACGGCGATGAGCGCGTTGGATTGGTAGTCCCCGTGCCGCGCGTCCGGGCAGGGGCGCACGAGCACGTTGGCGACCTCCGCGTCCGGCAACACAGCGCGGACGGCGGCTTGGAGACTGGCCTGAAGTTTTAGGTGCAACATGATTTCGGCAAAGGCGCGGAAGCTAAACACGCGTGCCGGGAGGGTCGAGCGCAAAGCCCCGCGAGCGACCGCGCAGATGAGAAAGTGAGAAAGCGAGCGGGTGAGCTAGGAGATGCCACCCGCCCCCGCTCACTTTCTCACCCGCGCACCTGCTCACTTTCCCGCCCGCGTCCCGCTCCGCACGCAGCGGAAGCCGGTGTGATTCAAGCCCGTGTCCGGCGAGGTCTTCATCCGCATCGCGGGACGGTAGCCCCAGCAATACACCTCGGTGCAAAGATACGAGCCGCCGCGCGTGATGCGCTTCCAGACGCCGGGTTCGTTCGGGTCGTAGCTCTCCTGCGGGCCTTGGGGGTTCTGCTTGGGGCTCTTCGCGTAGTAATCCGGCATATACCAGTCACTCGTCCACTCCCACACGTTGCCCGCCATGTCGAACAAGCCATAGCCGTTCGCCGCGAACTTGCCCACGGGCGACTGCAACTTGAAACCGTCCTGCAACGTGTTGCCATTCGGAAACGACCCTTGCCAAATATTCGCCAGCCACTTGCCATCGGGTGTCTTCTCGTTGCCCCAGGTGTAAGTCAGCTTGTCCTTGCCGCCGCGCGAGGCGAACTCCCACTCCGCCTCGGTGGGCAAACGCTTCCCCGCCCACTTCGCGTAAGCCATCGCGTCGAACCACGCCACCTGCACCACGGGAAACTGCTCGCGGCCCTTGATATCCGTGTCCGGGCCTTCGGGATGACGCCAGTTCGCGCCGGGCACGTAACGCCACCATGCCATGTGATTGTGCAACGGCACCTCGCCCGGCGGCGGCGTGAAGACGATGGACCCCGGCACGAGCGCCTCGGGCGGGGCGTCCGGGAAATCCTCCTGCTTGGGTTTGCGCTCGGCGATGGTCACGTAGCCCGTGGCCTTCGCAAACTTCTCAAACTCCTCATTCGTGACTTCGTAGGTGTCCATCCAGAAGCCATCCACGCTCACCTCGTGAATGGGCTTCTCGTCCGGCTGACCTTCCTCGGAACCCATTTGAAAAGTGCCGCCCGGAATCCACCGCATGCGGTTCGTCCACGAGGAGTCACTCGGGTTCGCGGCGACGGTAGCCACCGGCGCCCCCTTCGACGCGGGCGGCGCGTGGGCTAAACCCTTCGGCGTGTCGTTCCGGCGGGCGTAGTCGTTGGCCGCCTTCTTCGCCAAGAACGGCGAGACCAACCACACGAGGCCCACGACCACCACCAGGGCAGCCACGAACTTCCAAGTGCTGACGTGATGCGGGTTCGGTTCGGGCGACTGACTCATGTGGAGAAGGTAAAAGGAAAAAGGAAAAAGGAAAATGGGGAAATCTGTCGAAGTCGCTCCCGCCCGCTCACCTTTTTTCTTCTCCCAGCGAGCCGTGCCGCGCCGCCAGCTTCCCTGCGCCCTCACGCACCAACTCCACCAGCTCGCGCGGCTGCAAGACCACCGCGCGCCCCGCCCAGGCCAGCACCCAGCGCTCCACTTCCACCAAGCTCGAGAGCTTCATCCGCAGCTCCAGCCCGCCGTCCGGGAGGTCCGTGGACTTTTGCGACGCGTGCCAGCGCTTCTCCCGGATGTAGTCCGCGATGGCGGCATCGAACCGGATGCAAACATCAAACTCCCCCTCCGCCGAATGCACGCCGAAGCTGTCGCGCAGCCGCTTCTCCACCGAGAACTTCTGCGGCTTCGCAAAGGTCTTGCCCGTCTCCCGCACTGCCGAGATGCGCGCCGGCGCGAACGTCCGCACATCCTTCCTCCCGTGATCGAACGCGAACAAGAACCACTCCCCGTTGATGTTCGCGAAGTGATACGGGTCCACGATGCGCCGGTCCGGCGCGCTCTGGCCGGGCTTGCGGTAAGCCAGCTCCAACTGCCGCCGCGCGGCCGTGGCCTTCGCCAGCACGTCGAACACGCCGAGGTTCAAGATCGGCTCCGCCGTCGTGCGGAACGAGATGGTCTGCTCCACATCCGCCAAGTTCAGCGAGATGGTGTCGGGCAACGCCTGCGCCATCTTCCGGATCGCCGAGAGCAGCGGCTTCTCGAAGCTCGTGCCGCGATACTGTTGCAGCGCCTTCTCCGCCACGATCAGCGCGAAGAGTTCGCCCTCCGTGATTTGGAATGTGGGAAACGCACTGACCACCTCCGTGTAGTGGTATCCCTTGCGCGCGACATCAAATGCGATGGGCAGCCCCAGCCGGTCGCGCATGAACTCCACATCCCGGTAAATGGTCTTCGTCGTCACCTCCAAGTCCACCGCGAGCGAGGTCGCGTTCGGGTAGCCGCCCGCGTGCAACGTCTGGTGGATGCGCTGCATCCGCTCCAGCGGCGGGCGCGACTGCGGCATCGAAACAGGCTTCTTCGGCACGCCCGCAGGATTGAGTAATCCGACGCGCAAGGCCAGCCGGGAAAAGGCCAAGGCCGCAGTCCCCCACCTTCACCGGCAAGGGGGAGACGAGAAGGCCGCACAGCCCCGGCGGCCTCGGCCCTCGCGTCTCCCCCCTGCGGGGAGGTGCTGTCGGATGCCCCGTGGCTTACGGCGCATCCGGCAACCCTCCACCCCTCTAGCTCGCGGCTGCCACCACCACCGGAGCCAGCGGCCCCTCACTTTCCCCGGCTCGGGTCAGTCCGCTGCGCCGCTCATCCCGCGGCACGTAGCCCATCGCCTTGTAGAGCGCGGCGTTGGCCCCGAACTTCTCATGGCCCTTCACCCCGTCCACGACCTCCAGCGTCACCTCGCCCATCGCCAGGTCCGCCTCATCCCGGAAGCGCAGCGCCTCGATGTAGTCGTAGTTCAACTGCTCCAACTCCTGGCGACACCCGTCCGCCTTGGCCACCACTGTCTGGAAGTCCGCCAGGGCATACCCTCCAAACTTCTCTTCCGGAGCCAACTGTGCCCAAGCGCCGAGCACGCGCGCCGCCCGCTGGCGGTATACTTTATTTGTTATTTTCATTTGCTTTTTTTTGTTACCGACTTTTTTGTTTACCAATTAGAACCTGAAATCGTCAGATTCTTACTATCATATATCTTAACTCTTCTTTTAACTATGTCAAGGGGGGCTGATGCCTAAATCGCCTTTTTTTCGCACGTTTAGCCTCATTTCTTTAGATGTGACACTAATGATTCACCTTTAAGATAGAGTGGCGGTTTATGCTTAAATATCGCCTCGCTGGAACCGTATATATAGGGGGGCACGCTGCTCGGCTCCAGCGGGGCGCATGACGCCCGGTTGGTATGGCAATGGTTCATG
>Ga0208960_1000228_pt1 | contig 32095 bp, 27 predicted proteins | sample GreLakmeON33MSRF_FD_187703 | JGI IMG/M metagenome (GOLD analysis project Ga0208960, IMG submission 187703) | Freshwater lentic microbial communities from great Laurentian Lakes, MI, USA - Great Lakes metaG ON33MSRF (SPAdes) | ecosystem: Environmental > Aquatic > Freshwater > Lake | place: Great... | reverse complement strand
ACCCGCCCCCCCCGCCCGCCCCCCCCCCTGCGCCGCCGGAGACGCCGGAGACGCCGACAAAATACAAACTCAGCGGCATCACTGCGCTCTTCAACCCGCCGCGCGCGATGTTCGTGAACGAGGGAATACCCGGCAAACCCGAATACCTCAGCCTCTCGGAAGGCCAGCGTCAGGGCAGCCTCGAAGTCCTCCTAGGCGGGATCAATCTGACGAACGGAGCCGTGCGCGTGAAAATCTCCGGGGAAGAACGCACGCTGTCTTTCGATAAGGATGGACTCAAGCCCGCCGTGGGGCCGCCCGTGATGACGGCTCCTGGCGTGCCGAACCCGCGGTTCGGTCTCAACCCGGTTCCTCCCACGCCGGGCGGCACGATGGTGTCTCCACCGAACTCTCTCCCTGTCACCTACAAATCCGATCTGATGGCGAATCCAATGACACCTGCACCGGGAGCCATCCAGGCTCCCGGCATCGGCCCCGCGACGATTCAGTTTCAAGACACGCCATCGCGGCTGATGCGCACTGTCCCCATCAACACTTCGCAGCAGAATCAGACTTCCCCACCGGCCGCGCCGAATGTTGACCCGGTGGTGCAAACGGTGCAAATCGAGGTGAATCGCGCTGCTACCAAAGCTGCGGTGGCGTCCGGCCAACTACCTCCGCTCCCGCCGACGGACCTGACCGGTCGCTGATTCCTTGTGCTTCAGCGGGTAATCCACCCACCGCCGACCACGAGGTCGTCCTGATAAAATACGCACGCCTGTCCCGGCGTGATGGCCCGTTGCGCTTCGTGGAGTTTCACCTGCGCCCCGCCGTCCGCCGTGGGCGTCACCGTCGCGGGTGTGCCGGGGTGGTTGTAACGAATCTTCGCCGTGACCTCGATGGACTCCGGCGGCTTCTCGAAAGGAATCCAATTGCACCGCTCCACGCGGAACTCGGCGCGGTCCAGCATCGTCTCGTCGCCCACGATCACCCGGTTGGTCGCCGCGTCCAGTTCCACGACGTAGAGCGGCTTGGGTGAGGAGAGGCCGAGACCCTTGCGCTGGCCGATGGTGTAGAACTCGATGCCGTCGTGCTGCCCGAGCTTGCGCCCGTGGACATCCACGATGTCGCCGCGATGCCGCGTCACGAGCTTCGCCGTTTCGAGGAACTTCCCGTAGTCGTTGTCCGGCACGAAGCAGATTTCCATGCTCTCCTCCTTCTCGGCGGTCTTGAGCTTGCACTCGCGCGCGAGGTCGCGCGTGTCCGACTTGGTCATGTTGCCGAGCGGGAAGAGGGTGCGCTCAAGCTGCCACTGCTTGAGCGAGAAAAGGAAGTAGCTCTGGTCCTTGCGCGGGTCGCAGCCGCGCTTGAGCAACGTGCGCCCCGTCGTCGCGCACTTCTCCGTCCGCGCGAAATGACCGGTGGCGATGAGCTGCGCGCCGAGTTGGTCCGCGCGGTGCAGCAGCGTGCCGAACTTGAGCCGCTCGTTGCACATCACGCACGGGTTCGGCGTGCGGCCCGCTTTGTATTCCTCCGCGAAGTAGGCGATGACCTGCTTCTGAAACTCCGCCGACTCGTCCACGAGGTAGTAGGGGATGCCGAGCTGATGCGCCACCGCCCGTGCGTCCTTCACGGCCTCGGGACCGCAGCACTTGTCCTCCGCGCGGTTCACGCAATCCTGCGGCCAGAGCTTGAGCGTGACGCCCACGAGGTCGAAGCCCTGTTCCTGCAACAAGGCCGCCGCCGCCGAGGAATCCACTCCTCCGCTCATCCCAATCATCACCCGCGTTTTCTTGGTCTCCGACACGCGGCGGAAGGTAGGCAGGGAGGGCAGGGGAGTAAAGCGGCGCATCCTGCGAAGAGTGAGACTCCGCCCATTTGCCGACGAAGGAGGCGCGAGTGCAACGAGTCTCGCGCTACCACCGCCTTACTCCTTCGTCACGGCTTCGTCCAGGTTCAGCAGCAGGAGCGCGAGGCTGGTCCAGGCGGCGTGTTCGGGGGCGGGGAGTTGGGCGTTGCGCTTGGACTCGCCGACGGTGAGGAGCTTGGCGGCGGCTTCGGGGTCGCTGGCGAATTGCGCGCGGAACCGGGTGAGGCTGGCGGTCAGAATCTGTTGTTCACCCCCGCTGGGCTTGCGCGCGGTCACGAGGCGGAAGGCATGAGTCAGGCGCGCGGTATCGGCCTCGCCAGCGGGTTGCAAGACGCGCTCGGCCAGCGCCCGGGCGGCCTCGACGTAGGTGATGTCGTTGAGCGTGGCGAGCGCGTGGAGCGGGGTGTTCGTGCGCGGGGATTTCACGGCGCAGTTCTGGCGCGTGGCCACGTCGAAGAAAACCGTCGGGCCGACGATGCGCCGCCAGAAGACGTAAACGCTGCGGCGGTAGAGCGCGTCGCCGTGGTCTTGGACATACTTTTTGTTGCCGAAAGTGGCGTCCTCCCAGATGCCGGTGGGCTGGTAGGTCTTCACGGCGGGGCCGCCGAGTTTCTCCACGAGCAGGCCGCTGGTGGCGAGGGCTTGGTCGCGGAGCATCCACGAGGGCATCCGATAGCGCGGGCCGCGGGCGAGCAGGCGGTTCTCGGGGTCCAACTGATACAGCGTGTCGGAGCCGGTCCGCCTCCTGATCTCGGCGGCTATGGGGGCGTCCTTCGAGGACTGCCGGTAAGTCGCGCTGGTCACGAGGGTGCGGACGAGTTGCTTCACGTCCCAGCCGGTGCGGACGAACTCGGTGGCGAGCCAGTCGAGCAGCTCGGGATGCGACGGTTTCTCACCCTGCACGCCGAAGTCCTCGGAAGTCTTCACGAGGCCGGTGCCGAAGAGCTGTTGCCAGAAGCGGTTCACGGTGACGCGGGCGGTGAGCGGGTTCTCGGGGGAGACGAGCCAGCGGGCGAGGTCGAGACGGTTGGTGGGGGAGAGTTTTGAGTTGGGAAGGAGCGCGGCGGGGAAGGCGGCGGTCGTCTTGTCGCCGAGCTTGTTGTAGGTGCCGCGCACGAGCATGAAGGTGTCGCGGGGCTTGGCCATGTCCTCCATCACCATCACGCGGGGCAGGGATTTATTGAGCTCGTCGCGGGTTTCCATCGCCTTCACCAAGTCGGTCAGCGCCTTGCCATAGTCCTGCGGTTCCTTCGTGCCGTGGAACTTCGCGAGGCTGCGGAGCTGCGTCAGGTTGCGCGCCGCGCCCTTCTGCTTCAGTGCGGCGAAGGCTTCGGCGGGAAACGTCTTGGCGTCCGCAGTGTCGGCGGAGGGCTTGCCCTCGGGGCGCGGGAACACGGTGAGTTCGAGCGTGTCCACGGCCTCGCCGATCCGCTTCACGTCGTCGCTGAGTTGCTTCAACTTCGCCGTCTGCTCCGGCGTGGTGAAGTCCAGGACGGGCGCGGTCTGCGGGCTGCCGCCGCCGCCGGTGATGGCGGTCTGGTTGAAGAACGCGACGAGGCCGTAGTAGTCGCGCATCGTGTAGGCATCGAACTTGTGGTCGTGGCAGCGCGTGCAGTTCATCGTCGCGGCGAGCCAGACGGTGCCGACGGTCTCGGCCTGCTCGAAGAGATACTCGATGCGGTTCTCCTCCGCGATGCGCCCGCCCTCGCCGTTAATCATGTGGTTGCGCACGAAGCCCGTGGCGAGCTTTTGGTCGCGCGTGGCGTCGGGGAGCAAATCACCGGCGAGTTGCCAGAGGGTGAATTGGTCGTAAGGCAGGTTGTCGTTGAACGCCTTCACGGCCCAATCACGCCACGGCCACATGGTGCGTTCCTGGTCGCCTTGGTAGCCGTTCGAGTCCGCGTAACGCGCGGCGTCGAGCCACTCCCAAACCATGCGCTCACCGTAGCGCGGGCTGGCGAGTAGGCGGTCCACGACGGCCTCGTAAGCCTTGGGCGACTTGTCCGCGAGGAAGGCATCCACCTCGGCGGGCGTGGGCGGCAGGCCGGTGAGGTCGAGCGTCACGCGACGGAGGAGCGTCTCGCGCGGGGCCTCGGGCGAGGGGCGAAGGCCGTCTTTCTCCAGACGCGCGAGGATGAAGGCGTCGAGGGAATTGCGAATTGCGAATTGCGAATTGCGAATCGTCGGGACGGGTGGGCGCACCGGCGGGGTGAACGCCCAGTGCGTCGCGTAGTTCGCGCCGGAGTCAATCCACCAGCGCATCGTCTCAATCTGCGCGGGCGTGAGCGTCTTCTTGCTCTTGGGCGGCGGCATCACCTCGTCCGCGTTCTTCGTGGTGAGCCGCTTGAAGAGTTCGCTCTGCGAGGACTTGCCGGGGATGACCACGGGACTCTTGGCGCGGAACAAACCTTCCTTCGTGTCGAGCCGGAGCTTCGCCTCGCGGGTCTTCTCATCCGGGCCGTGGCACTGAAAGCAGTTCTCCGAGAGGATGGGCAGCACCTCGCGGTTGAAGTCCGCCGCAGACTTGGACGCGGGCGCGGCGAGGGCAGGGGACGCGACGGCGAGCGCGGCGAGCGCGAGCAGTCCTCGGCGAAGGGGGTTGAGAAGGGTCATCTTGTTTCTGGAATCAGGCGCGAGTGTAGCCGCTGGGTGGGAGAGGAAAAGACCAAGTTCGTCCGCAGTGCGGCAAAAACTCCGTTGACCGGCGGCGGGAGGAAGTGGAAAATCGGACATCGCCCAGAACTAGCCTGTTGTCCGCCATGAAAGAGCCCGTGTCATCGCCCCGCCTCAGAGGTGCCTTCACCCTCATCGAACTGCTCGTCGTGATAGCCATTATTGCGATTCTGGCCGGGATGCTCCTGCCGGCACTGGCGAAGGCCAAGGAGAAGGCCAAGGCCACGACGTGCCTCAACAACATGAAGCAGATGGGCGTGGCGTCAGCCCTCTACTCGGACAGCAATGATGACCGGATCACCAAAATGATCGACAACACGATGAACGGGGCCGTCTCCGCGCTCATGCCACCGGGCACAGTGATCCTGACCAACACGGTCGCCGGCAGCCCGGCTACTTGGTGGGTGGACCTGCTGCGACCTTACTCCGGTGGGACCTTCAAGAGTTCGCAGTGCGCGTCCTTCCAACACGCGGGCAAAGGCGCAGCCTCGCTTGGCATCGGCATGAGTTATCCCGAGCTGGGCATCTCGTATCAGCCTGGGGCATTCAATGGCTCCTATTCAGCTCCCGTTCGCGTGACCGACATCAGCAAGCCGGCGATCACGATCTATGTGGCCGACTGCGCCACCGCCGCCACCGCAAGCCTCACCGATCCCAACGCGGACGCGTGGCAGGAGAGCGCTTCGATCACGGAACAGGCCGCTTTTTGGCTTACACCGACTACCACTGTCTCACCGTATTGGGGGACGTTTCCAGACCAGACCCGGCTCATAGCCCGGCACAATGGGCGTGCCAATCTCGCCAAGATGGATGGGCACATCGAAACCGCCCGGGCAAGCGATGTCGGCTGGCAATTCCCAAAGGGAGACTCGCGGGCCATGTGGGCCAAGTAGTCTCGCGGCCTACTGGTCCACGAGCAGCACGGACGACTTTTTGCCGTCCAAGACGAACTTCTTCCCCGGCGGTGGCGTGGGCAACCGCTTGATGAAGCCGGTTTTCACCAAGTCTTCCAGCGTGGTCGGCTCCTTCAGTTGCCCCATCACATGGGCGCGCACCGCATCGTTGAGCGTCCTCAAGTCCGCCTCGGGATTGGAGGGCGCAGCGGGAGCCTCCGGGGCCGTAGCCCCGGCGGCCGGCTTCCGCTTGCAGGCGGCAAGCGGAAGCGCGACCAGCAGTGCGCAGAGCAGGAGGCGGTTCATCGGGCTGGGCTAGTTCTTCGCCGGGACCGGCGCCGGAGCCAGAACGGGCATCACCGCATCCGTCCACTTGTCCGTGCGGAAGGGTGAGGCGGGCAGACCGGCGGCGTTGGCGAGGTTCGGCTCGGCGAGTTCGTGCCAGCCGAAGCGCACGGCTGCGGGCTTGGCCACGCCTTCCGCACTCACGGTCACGGTGTTGCCGACAATTTGCGCCTTCGCCTCGACGAACTTCTTGTCTTCACCCGCGAGGGTGAACCAAGTCAGCGGTTGGCCATTGAGCGATTTGAGGCCGCCCTCGGTGTTCTTAAAGGAGACGGTGGCCTTGTTGCCTTCGACTTTGAGCGTGTCGAAGAGCGGGCTGGCGTAGCTGGTGACGGGCTTGTTGTAAGTCTTCGCCAACGCCCAGAGCGCGAGGCGGTGACCGACGGTCTGTTTGTCGGGCGGGTGGATGTCGCGCACGGTGGTCACGTCGGTGGTGACGGCCATGCCGGTGTTAGGGATGGAGAGCGTGGCGGTCTGGGCTTCCCAGATGCCGGGGAGTTTCTCCGGGCTGTTGTAGCGGTAGGGCGCGAGCTGCACGAAGAGGAACGGGAAATCGCCCTGCTTCCACAGCGCGCGCCAGCCGCCGATGAGCGCCTTCTTCTTCTCGAAGTAGAGCATCCCTTCGCCGTTGTTCGACTCGCCCTGATACCACAGCGCGCCCTTGATGGCGTAGGGGATGAGCGGGTGGACCATCGCGTTGTAAATGGAGAGCGGTGAGCTGCTGCTGACGTTCACGACCTGCTTGCCGTCCTTGTCGAGGACGGGGCGTTGCTTCTGCTTGCCCTTGTCGTCGAGGACCGGCTTGGTGGTGGCTTTGCCGGCCTTGTCGAGGATGGGCTTGCCGTCGGCGTCGAGGGCGGGCTGGGTCTCAAGAATCACCTGCGGCGTCCTCGCCGGGAAAGAGGCGAGCTTGTCCGCGAAGTCCGCCTTGAGCGCAGGCACGGACTGGAAGCCAATCGGCGGCGTCCACGGCTCAATGCGCGTGCCGCCCCAGTTGCAACCGATCAGACCGATGGGCACGTCGAGTTCCTTCTGGATGTCGCGCGCGAAGAAGTAACCCACGGCGGAGAAGCTGCCGACGGTCTGCGGCGAGGTGAGTTGCCAGCCGCCGGAGGTCTTCACTTCGGTCTGCGGCTCGGTGGCAGTGACGTGCGGCACCTTGAAGTGGCGGATGCGCGGGTTGTTCGCGGCAGCGATTTCTTGCTGCGCGTTCTTCGACTGGCTTACGGCCCACTCCATGTTCGACTGGCCGGAGCAGAACCACACCTCGCCGACGACCACGTCGTTGAACTCGACCTTGTTCTTGCCGCTGACGGTGAACTTCGCGCCCGTGCTGGTGCCTTTCAGGGGCGTCAACGCGACGGACCACTTGCCGCCCTTGGCCGTGGTCTCCGCCTTCTGCCCGGCGAACTCGACGGTGACCTTCTCGCCCTCGTCGGCCCAGCCCCACACGGGGACTTTCTGGTCGCGCTGGAGGACCATGCGGTCGCTGAAGATGACGGGCAGCTTCACGTCCGCGTGGGCGGACACGGCGGCCAGGACAGTGAGGAGCGCGAGTGAGCGCTTGAGGCAGGGCAGGGCGGGGAGTTGTTTCATGCGCATCGGCTGACGAAGGCGGTTGGGATTTCTTCAAGCCTCGTGCCGGCGATTGCAGTCGCCAGCCCGCGCAACTCTTGGGCTTGAGTCGTCTTCTTTCCGCTCGTATATCAGTGGCCATCGCGCCGCGTTGCTCGCTGGTGCGCCTGAATCAACCGAACATGAACCAACCCAAGATGCGCGCCGTGGCCGTCGTCCCGTCCCAACGGCAGGTCGCCCAGGTCGAACACGCTCACCCGGAGATTTCCCGCCCCTCCCAGCTCAAGGTCCGCACGCTCGACGTGGGCATCTGCGGCACGGACCGCGAGATTTGCACCTTCGTCTATGGCGCGCCGCCCGCCGGCTCGGACTACCTCGTGCTCGGCCACGAGGCGCTCGGCGAAGTCATCGAAGTCGGCGCGGGCGTGAAGCAGTTCAAGGTCGGCGACCTCGTCGTCCCCTCCGTGCGTCGCCCCTGCCCGGACCCGAACTGCCGTCCGTGCCGTGCCGACCGCCAGGACTTTTGCGCGACGTGGAAGTTCAACGAACGCGGGATCAACCAGCACCACGGCTACATGACCGAGTTCTTCGTGGACGACGAAAAGAACTTCGTCGTCGTGCCAAAGGAGTTGCGCGACTTCGCCGTGCTGGCCGAGCCGCTGACCATTGCCGAGAAGGGCCTCGCGCAAGTTTGGGAAATCCAGAAGCGCCTCCCGTGGGCGTGCGAAGAACCCGGCCAGCCCAAGGGCAAGGGCCTCCGCGCCGTCGTCCTCGGGGCCGGCCCCATCGGCATCCTCGGCGCGATGACTTGCGTGCTCAATGGCTTCGACACCTACGTTTATTCCCGCTCGCCCAAGCCCAACGACAAGGCCGCGCTCGTCGAGTCGTTCGGCGCGAAATACATCTCCATCGCCGACACCACGCCGGCGCAGCTCGCCGAGCGCGTCGGGAACATTGACCTCGTCTATGAGGCCGTGGGCGTGGCGAAGACTTCCTTCGACGTGATGATGCACCTGGGGCTGAACGGCGTGTTCGTCTTCACCGGCATCCCTGCGCCTGAGGGCCACGTCGAGCTGGAGGGCAACCAGCTCATGCGTAATCTCGTGCTGAAGAACCAAATCGTTCTGGGCACCGTGAACGCCGACAAAGCCGCCTTCCAAGCCGCCATCCGCGACCTCGGCGAGTTTCAGAAGCGCTGGCCCGACGCGTTGGCGAAGGTCATCTCCGCCCGTCACCCCATCGAGAGTTTCCGCGAGCTCCTCACCGGCAAGGCGACGGGCATCAAGAACGTGATCGCGTTCGGGAAGTAGCCCGCCCAACCCAAAAACCCGGACACGCGGCGCACGCGAGTGGGGCCATCAGAACTCGCCCCCTTAAAGCCCAAGCCCTTTCCTCATTAAGAATTCCAGAACATGAACCCACCCGAATCCCATCAGTTCCAGGCCGAGATTCAGCAGTTGCTGAACATCGTCATCCACTCCCTCTACACGGACAAAGAGATCTTCGTGCGCGAGCTGATCTCCAACGCGGCGGACGCGTGCGAGAAGCTGCGCTTCCACCAAGCCTCGGGCGGCCCCGTGCACCAGTCGGAGGTCGCCCCGGCCATCACCGTCACCACGGATGAAACCGCCGGCACGATCACGATCACCGACACCGGGCTGGGCATGACGCACGGTGAGTTGGTGCAGAACCTCGGCACCATCGCGCACTCGGGCACGAAGGCGTTTCTCAAGCAGCTCGCGGAGAGCCAGAAGCCGGACGTGGGGCTGATCGGCCAGTTCGGCGTGGGCTTTTACTCGGCCTTCATGGTCGCCAAAAAGGTGACGGTGTTGAGCCGGTCGTTCGCGCCAGAGGAAGCGGGTTGGCAGTGGACCAGCGAGGGCATGGGCGGTTACGAGCTTGCGCCGGCGGCGGACCTGCCGCGCGGCACGAAGATCACGCTGGAGCTGAAAGACGACGCCAAGGAATTCGCGGCGGCGGGCAAGACCGAGCAAATCATCCAGCGCTACTCCAGCTTCGTCCCGTTCCCCATCGAGCTGAACAGCAAGCGGCTGAACACGGTGCAAGCCATCTGGGCCCGCAGCAAAAACGAGATCAAGGAGGAGGAATACAACGAGTTCTACACGTTCGTCGGCCACGACCACGAGGCCCCGCGTTTCCGCCTGCACTTCAGCGCCGACGCGCCGCTGGCGATTCAGGCGCTGGTCTTCGTGCCGCAGCGCAACTTCGAGACGCTGGGCATGGGGCGGATTGATTCCGAGGTGAACCTGTATTGCCGCAAGGTGCTCATTCAGGCGAAGGCCAAGGGCCTATTCCCCGAGTGGCTGCGTTTCCTCAAGGGCGTGGTGGACAGCGAAGACCTGCCGCTCAACATCTCGCGCGAGACGATGCAGGACACGTCGCTCATGCAGAAGCTCAACAAGGTGCTGACCGGGCGGTTCCTCAAGTTCCTCGATGAGCAGGCCGGCAAAGACCCCGAGAGCTACGACAAATTTTACCAAGAGTATCAGCGCTTCCTGAAGGAAGGCGTCGTCACCGACTTCACGCACAAAGAGGCGCTGGGCAAGCTGCTCCGCTTCGAGTCCTCCACGCTGGACAAGGGCAAACTCACGTCGCTCACCGACTACGTGAAGCGCATGCCGTCCGAGCAAAAAGACATTTACTGCCTGCTCGCCCCGAACCGCGCGGCGGCCGAGGCCAGCCCGTATTACGAGGTGTTCCGCGACCGGAAGTTCGAGGTGCTCTTCCTCTACGACGCGTGGGATGAGTTCGTGACCGACCACCTGCACACCTTCGAGGGCAAGATGCTCAAGCTGGCCGAGAAGGCCGATCTGAACGTGAACGAACCGAAGAAGGACGGCGCGCTGTCCGAGGACGCCGCCAAGTCCCTCGCCCAGTGGCTCAAGGAATCGCTCGGCGAGAAGGTCGGCGAAGTGCGGAGCTCGCTGCGGCTCGTGGAAAGCCCGGCGGTCGTTGTGGACGCCGACAAGTTCATGACCGCGAATATGCGCCGCATGATGAAGGCCATGAAGAAGGACGCGGGCGATGACGAGCCGTTGAAGCACGACTTCGAGATCAACCCAGCCCATCCGATCATCACACGCCTTGAGGCGATGAGGCAGACCGACCCCGCCCTGGCCGCCAGCGTCGCCGAGCAGGTGTTGGACAACGCGCGCGTCGCCGCCGGCGTGCTCGAAGACCCGCGCACGATGCTGAACCGCCTGAACCAATTGCTCGAACGGGTGCTGACCACGAAGGCGTAAGGCCCGCAGCCCTACTTGCTGGTCGGGTGCTGCTTGAAGAACTTCGCGATAAGCGCGGGCGCGTCCTTGTGGAACTCGTGCCCGCCGGGATGGATGAACGCCACGAACGGCGTGCCGTCCTTCGACGCATACTCCGTGCAGAGTTTGTCCCACGGCTTCCCGTCCGCATCGCAGCCGTTGAGTTTCCGCACAGCGGTCATCGTCGCCTTCTGCCACTCATACTTCACCAGCGGGTCGTTCTCCCCGGCCAAGTGCATCGCGGGCTTCGGCTTGAGCTTCTCGCCTTGACGACGCGCGGCGGCTGAACCGGAGGGCGCGACCGCTGCGAAGACGTTTCCGCGTTCCGCCCAAAGCAGGTAAGTGAACCCGCCGCCGTTCGAGTGCCCGGTGGAGTAAATGCGCTTCGCATCCACTTTGAAGTCCGCCTTCAGCTTCGCGAGCAGCGCGTCGAAAAACTTCAGGTCGCGGTCCGCCTCCGCACCGATGCCGCTCTGCCAGCCGGGCTTCTTGCCCTCCGGGTCGGTGAGCCGGCCGGGTGTGTTGAGGCCCTGCATGTAAACCGCAATGGCCTCTGGCCACTGTTCGTGCATCGCAAAGCTGCGCGCGGAATTCCTCATGTTGCCCCCGTGCCCGTGGAAGGCGAAGACCACCGGCGCGGCCTTCTGCTTCGCTAAAGCCGGTGCATAGACCAACGCCTCGCGCGCGACGCCGTCCACCTTGATCTCCCAGCGTTCAAGGCCGGCGGGCAGCGACTCGGCGGCCGGCACCGAGCGGAGCGGGCCAGCAAGGTTCAGAACTGCGGCGAGGATCAGAAAGTGTCGGCGTGACGTTGGCATAGCTTTGGTTGAGACGGTGACACTGGCGGTGAGTTACACCGGCCTCGGTGCGGCTGAGAAATCTCCTTCCTTCACCGGGACTTTCACTTAATGCTTTCAGGCAATATTTATGGCTAAACCTTGGATCGATATCACCGTGGAAATGCGCGACGGCATGGTGCAGTGGCCCGGCGACCCCGTCTGCCGCGTCAGCCTGCACGTCAAGCTGGGCGACCCCATCCCCGGCCAGCCCGGCAAGACCATCCCGTGCAACCTCACCAAGCTCGCCCTCAGCGCGCACACCGGCACGCACATGGACGCCCCGCGCCACTTCGTGGCCAAGGGCACCACGATGGAGACGATGCCCCTCGACGCCGTGCTGGGCCGATGCCGCGTCATTGAGCTGAAGCACAAGACCGCCATCACCGTGGAGGAACTGAAGCCCCACAAACTCAAGCGCGGCGAACGCGTGCTCTTCAAGACCCGCAACTCCATCAAGAGCTGGCGCATGGCCAAAACCTCGACCTTCGACGAGGACTTCATCTACATCCCGGCTCCGACCGCGCAATACCTCGTGGACATCGGCGTGATGACCGTGGGCGTGGATTACCTGAGCGTGGGCGGCTACAACAAAGACGGCGTCGAGTGCCACCAAATCATGCTCGGAGCGAAGCAGCCCATCTGGATCATCGAGGGCCTGAACCTCGCGAAGGTGAAGCCCGGCAACTACGAACTCGCCTGCCTGCCGCTGAAGATCGTCGGGGCCGACGGCGCGCCGTGCCGAGCAGTGCTGCGTGCGTTGTGAACGAAAGCGGTTCAGCGCACCCCGCCTGACGACGCTCCCGCCGCCACCGGCAGTTCCAAAATCCGTGTTCCATCCGTGCTCCATCCGTGGCTAAGTCTGCCTTTGTGATTTCGACCGCTTCACTTTCCCTGGAGACTTCCATGGCCGACGTGCTCGCCGCCTTTCCCGGCGCGCGGCGGGCGCTCTTTCGCAAGTATCACCTCGGCGGCTGTTCGAGCTGCGGCTTCCAGCCGACGGAGACGCTCGGCCAACTCTGCGAGCGCAACGGCCCGCTGCCCGTCGCGGAAGTCATCGCGCACATCCAAGCCAGCCACGAGCAGGACCGGCAGATTGAAATCACGCCCCGCGAACTCGCCGACCATCGCGCGCGCGGCGAGGCGCTGCGCCTGCTGGACATCCGCACGCGCGAGGAATGGGACGCCATTCACCTCGACGGCGCGGAGTTCGTGAACCAAGAACTGGTGCAATCCCTCATGAGCACGACGCGCGACGCGCTGCTGGTCTTCTACGACCACGACGGCTCCGCGAGTCTCGACGCCGCCGCCTACTTCGCCGGCCACGGTTTCACCCGCGCCAAGTATCTGCGCGGCGGCATCGACGCCTGGGCGCAGGAGGTGGATGCGACGGTGCCGAGATACAGGCTGGCGGCAACCTGATTCAACGCAAAGCCGCAACGAAGAAGTTCTTCCCCGCCCCACTTTGCGCCTTCGCGTCTTGGCGTCCTTGCGTTAATCTTCCCGAACTATGTCCGACGACTTCCAAGCCCGCGTCACCGCCGCGATGGCTAACCCGGAGAACATGGGCGAACTGCCCAACGCCGACGCCATCGGCACCGTGGGCAACGCTGATTGCGGCGACATGCTCCGCGTGTGGGTGAAGTTCAAGGAGGAGGGCGGGCGCAAGGTCATTGACCGCGCCAGCTTCCAGTCCTTCGGCTGCGAGACGGCCATCGCCGCCGCCAGCCTTGCGATGGAACTCATCAAGGGCAAGACCGCCGCCGAGGCCCTCGCCATGCGTGGCGAGGAGTTCGCCAAAGACCTCGGCCCGCTGCCGCCGACCAAAGTGCATTGCACCTCGCTCGTCGAAGGCGCGCTCCGTGAAGCCCTCGCGCCGGTGGGCGCTGCGCCTGCGCCGTCTGCCCAGCCCACGCCCGCCGCGCCGCCGACCTTGATGGACGCGTTCAACAAGCCCGAGCAGAAGAAGTCCGGCGTGAAGGTGGTGTTCTTGAAGCCTGACGAGGCGAAGCCGTAGCCTCCTGCGTCGGCAAAGTGGGTTCGACGGAGTCGCACCCTACCGGAGATGGAGATTGTCCGCCGCCTACCTTGAGTTTTCTTGGCCAATCCGCACACTGCGCAGACGGTTGTTCTGAATCATGAGCCAATCCGCCAGCCACGTCGAACTGCTGAAACGTCTCCTCGCCGAGCGCATCGTCATCATTGACGGCGCGATGGGCACCACGATCCGCAGCTACGGGATGACGGAGGCGGATATGCGCGGCGAACGTTTTGCGGACGCGAAGAAGGATCTGCTCAACAACGGCGACCTCTTCTCGCTCACGCAGCCGAAGATGATCTGCGACATCCACCGGCGCTTCCTCGAAGCCGGCGCGCACATCATCGAGACGAACACTTTCTCCGCCACGAGCATCGGCCAGAGCGAGTTCTTCGTGGACGACCCGCGCGAGCGCGGCGGTCGCAAAGACCCGGCGTTCTACCAGAAAATCGTCGAGGACAAATTCCTCGGCGACCTCGCGTGGGAAATCAACGAGGTCTCCGCTCGCCAGTGCCGCGAGTGGGCTGACCGCGTGTCGAATGCCGACGGCAAACCGCGCTTCGTCGCCGGAGCCATCGGACCGCTCACGGTCTCGCTCTCCAACTCACCCGACGCCGACGACGCGGGCTTCCGCGTCTGCACGTTCGACCAAGTGAAGGCGGCTTACGTGCAGCAAGTGCGCGCGCTCATCGCGGGCGGTTCGGACTTCCTGCTCGTCGAAACCATCTTCGATTCGCTCAACGCAAAAGCCGCGCTCGTGGCGATTCAGGAAGTGTTCGACGCGGACAAGATTCGCCTGCCCGTCTCCATCTCCGCCGCTGTCGGGCGCGGCGGCGAGACGATGATTTCTGCGCAGACCGTCGAGGCGCTGTGGAACGCGGTGAAACATATCCAACCCCTCTCCATCGGACTGAACTGCTCGCTCGGCCCCGACTTGATGCGTCCCTTCCTCGCGGAACTGGCGGAGAAATCCGGTGCCGCCATCTCGTGCTATCCGAACGCGGGCTTGCCGAATCCACTTTCGCCGACCGGCTTCGACCTGAAGCCCGAGGACATGGGAAATTTCCTCAGCGAGTTCGCACAGAGCGGCTTGATCAACATCGCTGGCGGCTGCTGCGGCAACACGCCCGAACACATTGCCGCGATCGCGAAAGCGTTGGACGGCCGCCATCCGCGCGACCTCGCGCCGAAAGAAACCGGCACCGAACGACTCGGCGGTATTTCCAGTAGCGCTCCATCTTCCGTCGCGCCGAAGCCGCTGCGCCTTTCCGGCTCGCAGCCGTTCACGCAGCAGATCGGCCAGTTCATGCTGATCGGCGAGCGCACGAACGTCGCCGGCTCGCCCAAGTTCGCGAAGCTGATCAAGGATGGCAAATACGACGAGGCCGTCGCCATCGCCCGCCAGCAGGTCGAGAACGGGGCCAACCTCATCGACATCTGCATGGACGAAGGGATGATTGATGGCGTCGCCGCGATGTCGCGCTTTCTGCAACTCCTCGGCAGCGAACCCGAAGTTGCCAAGGTTCCTTTCATGGTGGATTCCTCGAAGTGGGAAGTCATCGAGGCCGGCCTGAAATGTCTTCAAGGCAAGGGCATCGTGAACTCCATCTCGCTCAAGGGCGGCGAGGACCTCTTCCGCGAACACGCGCGCAAGGTGCTCAAGTATGGCGCAGCGGTCGTGGTGATGGCCTTCGACGAACAGGGCCAGGCCGCGACCCTCGCGGACAAGATTCGCATCTGCTCCCGCGCCTATCGCATTCTCGTGGACGAGGTCGGCCTCGCGCCTGAGGACATCATCTTCGACCCGAACATCCTCACCGTCGCGACGGGCATCGAGGAGCACAACAACTACGCCGTGGACTTCATCGAGGCCACGCGCTGGATTAAACAAAACCTCCCGCACGCGAAAGTCAGCGGCGGCGTGTCGAACGTCTCGTTCAGTTTTCGCGGCAACAACCCCGTGCGCGAAGCGATGCACAGCGCGTTCCTCTTCCACGCGATTCGCGCCGGCATGGACATGGGCATCGTCAACGCCGGCATGCTCGAAGTGTATGAGGAGATTGAGCCGGAGCTGAAGGAACTCGTCGAAGACGCGTTGCTCAATCGCCGCACTGACGCGACGGATCGGCTCGTCAACCACGGCGAAAAACTCAAAGCCAGCGGCTCTGTCACGGATCAAAAAGCGAACATCGAAATCCTCGAAGCGTGGCGCAAAGGCACCGTGGAAGATCGCCTCACACACGCGATGGTGAGAGGCATCGATGCGTGGATTGAGCAGGACACCGAAGAGGCGCGCGCCAAGCTGGGCAAGCCGCTGCTCGTCATCGAAGGGCCGCTCATGGCGGGCATGAGCGTGGTCGGCGACTTGTTCGGCGCGGGCAAAATGTTTTTACCGCAGGTGGTGAAGTCCGCGCGCGTGATGAAGAAGGCCGTGGCGTATCTCACGCCGTTCATGGAAGCCGAGAAGGCCGAGATGGCGGCGCGCGGCGAGGCCGTGAAGGCGCAGGGGAAAATCGTGCTCGCGACCGTGAAGGGCGACGTGCACGACATCGGCAAGAACATCGTCGGCGTCGTGCTGGCTTGTAATAACTACGAGGTCATCGACATGGGCGTGATGGTGCCATGCCAGAAGATTCTCGATCGCGCGGTGGCGGAGAAGGCCGACCTCATCGGCTTGAGCGGCCTCATCACGCCCTCGCTCGACGAGATGCAGCACGTCGCCCGCGAGATGGAGCGACTGGGCTTCAAGCTCCCGCTGCTCGTCGGTGGCGCGACCACGAGCAAGGCGCACACGGCCATCAAGATTGCGCCGCACTACAGCCAACCGGTCGTGCACGTCCTCGACGCGAGCCGTGCTGTGCCGGTGACGACGAGTCTCCTGAGCAAGGATGGCAAGGACGCCTTCGTGAAGGCGCACCGCGAGGAATACGAAAAGATCCGCACACAATACGCCGGACATCAGACGAAGCTCGTTTCCCTCGCCGCTGCGCGAGCCAACGCGCCGAAGCTTAAGTTCGATAACTTGCCGAAGCCGGAGTTCACCGGCACGCGTGTGCTGACATCGGTGGTTGAAAAGTTCAAAGGTTCAACAGTTGAAGAGGGCACGACAGCCTCCTCTTCAACCCTTCAACGCCTCAACCCTTCAACTCCTGTCCGCCTCGAAGACCTCGCCCCTTTCATTGACTGGACACCGTTCTTCCACACGTGGGAACTGCGCGGCGTTTATCCGGCCATCTTCAATCACGAGAAGCATGGCGAGGAAGCGCGCAAGCTCTTCGTCGATGCGCAGGAGATGCTGGCCAAAGTCATCCGCGAGAAGCTGCTCACGCCGCGCTGTGTTTACGGACTCTTCCCCGCGAACCGCGTCGGCGACGACGTGGAGATTTACACCGACGAATCGCGCCAGACCGTTCGCACCACGGTCCATTTTCTTCGTCAGCAAATCGAGAAAGGCGACGGTTCACCAAACTGGTGTCTCGCCGACTTCATCGCGCCGAAGGGCCAACCGGATTATCTCGGCGGCTTCGCCGTCACATCGGGCGAAGAAACCAAAGCACTCGCGGACGCCTACAAAAAAGCCAACGACGACTACAACGCCATCATGGTCGAGGCCATCGCCGACCGACTCGCCGAAGCGTTTGCCGAGTTCATGCACAAGCGCACGCGCGACGAGTGGGGCTTTGGCAGAAACGAGAATCTCACGACGCAGCAGCTCATTGAGGAATCCTATCGCGGCATCCGTCCCGCGCCGGGCTATCCCGCCTGCCCCGATCATCCGGAGAAAGGCATTCTCTGGGAGTTGCTCGATGTGGAGAAGAACGCGGGCATCACGCTCACCGAAAGTTTCGCCATGTGGCCCAGCGCGAGCGTGAGCGGATTCTACTTCGGCCACCCCGACGCGAAATACTTCGCCGTCGGCAAACTCGGCCGCGACCAGATCGCGGACCTCGCGCAGCGCAAGCCGATGCCCCTCGCCGAAGTGGAACGCTGGCTGGGGCCGTGGCTGAATTACGACCCAGCCGCGGAGTAGTGGAAGGCGGACGCCCACGTCCGCGCTCCCATCGGTCCTTGAACTTCTGCTCCATCCGTTTGTCCAATTGCCAGTCTGGTGGGCTTCCGATACGGTGCGCCCTCGCCAGACAACTGGCACTTACACATGGCACAAGTCTTCGAGTGGATTTACGTCGTCTTCGCCGTCCTGCTGCTCTTCGGGGCGGCCATCGCCATCCATGAGTGGGGGCATTACTGGGTGGCGCTCAAGCGCGGGCTGAAGGTCGAGGCCTTCGCCATCGGGTTCGGGCCGAAAATCTGGGGCTGGACCAAGGACGGCATCGAATACTCCATCCGCTGGATTCCCGCCGGCGGCTACGTGAAGCTGCCGCAGATGCTCACCTCCGAGGCGCTGGAGGGCGAGCAGAAGGGCGAACAACTCCCGCCCGTTTCACCTTGGTCGAAGATTCTCGTAGCCGTCGCTGGGCCGTTCATGAACTTCGTGTTCGCCTGTGTCATTGCGACCTTTCTCTACTTCGTCGGTTTGCCGATGCCAGTGAATCCCTCCGTCATCGGCCATGTCGCCCCGGACTCGGAGGAATACAAGCTAGGCATCCGTCAAGGTGACCGCGTCGTGTCCGTCGCCGGGCAAGTGGTGAAAACCTGGGCCGAAGCCTTCGAGGCAACCATTCTTGCGCCCACGAATGTCCTGCCCGTCATCATCGAGCGCGCCGGCCAGCGCAAGACCTACCACCTCACAGCCAACGCCGACAACGCACTCAAGCTCAAGATGCTCAACCTCGACTCCGAGGAAAAGGTCGTCGTCGGCGACATCTCAAAGGAGAGCCCGGCAGCCGAAGCGAAGGTCATGCCCAACGACGTCATCATTGGTTTCGCCGGTGTGCCGGTCGTGGGTAAGTCGCAGTTGATTGACCTTGTCGGCAAGCAAGGCGGCAAGGCGACCGAACTCATCGTTGAACGCGCTGGTAAATCCCAAGTCCTCACCATTACGCCTCGCGTCCTCGACGCCGACACGAAGAAGGCTCGCATCGGCATCAGATTCGCCAGCACGCCGACGCGCTACGAAGTCCAGAAGCCTGGACCGCTGCCATGGGTCCAACTGCAAGAAGTCTGGGACCGCACTTGGCGCACGCTCAACGCGCTGTTCCACTCGAAAGAGACTGGTGTGGGCATCGAAGACCTCAGCGGCCCACCCGGCATCCTCGCCATGCTCGCGGCGAACGTGAAGACCGACTACCGCCTCGCCTTGAGCTTCATGGTGCTGCTCAATATCAATCTGGCCGTCCTCAACCTCATGCCCATCCCCGTGCTGGATGGTGGCCACATCATGATGTCCATTTACGAAAAGCTGCGCGGCAAGCCCGTCAACGTGAGGCTGCAAGAATACGCCACCACCGCCTTCGCCGTCGTGTTGCTCACGTTCATGGCCTACGTCTCGTTTAACGACGTGTGGAAGCGCTCGGGGCTGTTCAAGTCCATGTTCCAACAGGACAGCCAAGTGGAATCAGCCCCGGCCCCTGTGAAGTAAGGATGCGGAGAAGGATTCCCCTCCGATGCGCTACTGCGATTCCCCCTACCTCTTCCGCCGCCGCGTCTCCCGTGAAGTCACCGTCGGCGACCCCGCGCACGGCGGCGTCATCATGGGCGGCAACCATCCCGTGGTGCGGCAGTCCATGCTCACCTGCGACACGATGGACACCGCCGAGTCCGTCAAGCAGACCCTCGAACTCGTCGCCGTGGGCTGCCAGATTGTGCGCATCACCGCGCCCACGGTGAAGGACGCGGCGAACTTGAAAAACATCGTCGCCGAGTTGCACGCGCGCGGCTGCTTGGTGCCCATCGTCGCCGACATCCACTTCAAGCCCGACGCCGCGATGGAAGCCGCCAACTGGGTCGAGATGGTCCGCATCAACCCCGGCAACTACGCCGACTCGAAGAAGTTCGCCGTCAAGGAATACACCGACGACGCCTACGCGGCCGAGTTGGGCCGCATCGAGGAGAAGTTCACCCCGCTCGTCCTCAAGCTGAAGGAACTCAAGCGCGCCCTGCGCATCGGCACCAACCACGGCTCGCTCTCCGACCGCATCATGAACCGCTACGGCGACACGCCGCTGGGCATGGTGGAGAGCGCGCTGGAGTTCGCCCACATCTGCCGCCAGCACGATTTCCACAACTTCAAGTTCTCGATGAAGTCGAGCAACCCGAAGGTGATGATCGAGTGCTACCGCCTCCTCACCGCGCGCCTTGCGCAAGAGGGGCCGGATTGGAATTACCCGCTGCATCTTGGCGTCACCGAAGCGGGCGAAGGCGAGGACGGCCGCATCAAGTCCGCCATCGGCATCGGCTCCCTACTGTGCGATGGCCTTGGCGACACCATCCGGGTTTCGCTCACGGAAGACAGCCCGCGCGAGATCGAAGTCTGCAACGACCTGCTCGCGCAGATTCCCCTCCTCACTCATCACACATCTTCAAAAGCTCCTCTCCCGTCCGGTTTCCCCTTCGACCCGTTTCACTTCGAGCGCCGCGCCACGCCCGAGATTGAGCTCAGCGACACTTCCAAGTGCGGCGGCGAACAGACCGTCCGCGTCGTCGTCACCCGCGCCACCTTCGACAAGGTCGCGCCGAAAATTCGCCCGAAGGACGACGTGAAGCCCGAGGGCATCTACGAAGACCTGAACCTCCTCGAACTCGACCCGACGCAAGACCTCCGCATCGAGGACATCCACTGCGACACGCAGCTCGTGACCGTGAAGGACGGCGTGAACCTCCCGCCGATCACCGCGTTCCGTTTGCTCGTCGCGCAGCTCAACAAGCTGGGCCGCCGCAACCCGATTCTGCTGAAGGACTGCCTGAGCTTTGAGGCCTCGGTTCTCGATCCCAAGATTGCCCTCCTCCGTGCCGCCGTGAACCTCGGCTCCCTCCTCGCCGACGGCATTGGCGACGCCATCCTGATTCGCGGCGAGAGCGGTGCCGGCATGAGCCTGCGCCTCGCCTACAACATCCTCCAAGCCGCCGGCTGCCGCAGCTTCAAGACCGATTACGTGGCCTGCCCGAGCTGTGGGCGCACCCTCTTCAACCTCCAGACCGTCACCGCGCGCATCAAGACCCGCACCGAGCATCTCAAGGGCGTGAAGATCGCCATCATGGGCTGCATCGTGAATGGCCCCGGCGAGATGGCGGACGCCGACTTCGGCTACGTGGGCGGCGCGCCCGGCAAGATCAACCTCTACGTCGGCAAGACCCCCATCAAGTTCAACATCCCCGAGGCCGACGCCGTGGAGCGCCTCGTGGACCTCATCCGCGAGCACGGCAAGTGGGTGGAGCCGGAGGCACTGCCTCGTTAGCGAGTATTGCCTCGTTGCCGGAGTGTTTCACGCTTTTCCCCCGCCCGGTTTCCGCTACACTGCCTCCATGCCGTCATTCGACATCGTCTCCAAAGTCAACTCGATGGAAGTGGAAAACGCCGTGAGCCAGGCCAAGAAGGAGCTGGTCAACCGCTTCGACTTCAAAGGTTCCAAGGCCGAGATCACGCAGGAGAAGCTCGAGATCAAGCTCGTCGCGCCCGATGCCTACAAGATGAAGACGCTCGTCGAGATCGTCATGGGCAAGCTGGCCAAGCGCGGCATCAGCCTCAAGAGCGTGGACGCGGGCGAGCCGGATCTCTCGCCGCTGGGCCACGCGCGCCAGAGTGTGAAGATCAAGGAGGGCATCGAGGCCGCCGTGGCGAAGCAGATCACGGGCTTCATCCGCGACGGGAAGTATAAGGTGACTTCGTCCATCAACGGCGACGAGGTGCGCGTCACCGGCAAGAGCCGCGATGATTTGCAGGCGGTGATCGCGGCGGTGGAGGCGAAGGATTTCCCGGTGGCGTTGAGCTTCACGAATTTTCGGGATTGAGCGCCGTGGCCGCGAAGCTCCCAGCCAGCTACCTCGATTCGCCGCTGACGCAGCTTGGTTGGAACGCCCGCCTCGAAGCCGCCTTCGCCCCGCATCGCGCCGCTGGCCTTGTGCCCGCGCGTGTGGCGACGGAGGATCGGCATTTCTACAATGTCTTCACCACCGACTCGGAGTTGATCGCGCAGATCACCGGCAAGCTGCTGCACGACTCCGCACCGACGGAACTGCCCAAAGCCGGTGACTGGGTGGTGGTGGCGTTGCATGCCGAGGAGAAGGAGAAGGCCACCATCCACGCCGTGCTCCCGCGCGCGACGCAGATTTCCCGCAAGGTGGCCGGACGCAAGGCGGATGAGCAGGTGCTGGGCACGAACATTGACGTGGTCTTCATCGTGCAGGGGTTGGACGACAATTTTAATCTGCGCCGGCTCGAACGCTTCCTCGTGATGGTTCACGAGGGCGGGGCGCAGCCGGTGATTCTGCTGAACAAGACGGACCTCTGCCCGCACACGGCGCAGCGCGTCATGGAAGTGCAGGCGGCGGTCGGCAAGACGCCCGTGCTCGCGGTCTGCGGGAAGACCGGTGCGGGGGTGAAGGGTCTGTGGCAGTGGATTCACACCGGCGTGACGGTGGCCTTCATCGGGTCGTCAGGCGTGGGGAAGTCCACGCTCATCAACCGCCTCTTCGGCGAGGAGCTGCAATCCACGCTGCCGGTGCGCGAGACGGATGCGAAGGGCCGGCACAGCACGACGCGGCGCGAGTTGCTCGTGCTGCCGCGCGGCGGGGTGGTGATGGACACGCCGGGGACGCGGGAGTTTCACCTGTGGCTGGCGGACACGGGTTTGCAGGACACGTTTCCGGAGATCGAGGCGATCGCGCTACGCTGCCACTTCAGCGGCTGCGGTCACACGGTGGAGAAGCAATGTGCGGTGCTGGGAGCAGTGCAGGCGGGCGAAGTGACGGCGGACCGTTACCGGAATTTCCTCAAGCTGCGCGGGGATTTGCAGAAGCTGGAGGAGTCCACGCGGCGGAGCAATCTCGCCCGCAGGCGTCGCGACCAAGCGGCACAACGCACCTACAATCAGTTCCGGCGCGGATGGTCGGGCGAGGAGTGATTTCGTTCACGCGTCCTTCACGATGGCGAGGAACTGTTTCATCGCCGGGGATAGCACCTTGTTCTTCTTGATGAGCGCCGCCAGTGGCCGGTGAAACTCCTCGCCCTCGAAGGGCACCTGCACCAGCGTCGACTTGGAGACTTCCTGCGCGATGGTCGCCTGCGGCAGGATGGACACGCCGGCATCTATCTCCACCGCGCGCTTCACGGTCTCCACGTTGTCGAACTCCATGACGGTCTGCACGGTGATGTTGTGCTCCTTGAAGATGCGGTCGATGGCTTTGCGCGTGGGGATGTCCGGCTCGAAGCTGATGAACTTCTGCCCGGCGAGCGCGGAGATGGGGATCACCTTGAGCTTGGCGAAGGGGTGCTGCGGATGGCAGACCATCACCATGCGGTCCTTGCGCAACGGCACGATCTCCAGGCGCGGGTCCTTCGTTGGATACGCCACCAACCCGAGGTCCACCGCGTTGCCCAGCACATCGTCATACACTTGGTTAGCGCGGCGATACTCGACGTGGATTTTCACCGTGGGGAAACCCTTGAGGAACTTCTTCATGTAGGGCGGCAGGTCGTGCAGCCCGATGCTGTAAATCGTCGCCACCCGAATAGTGCCCGAGACGATGTCGCGCACGTCCGCTAGCTTGTTCTGCAGCTCGTCGTAGGCCTGGCAGATGCGCTTGCTGTAGTCGTAGAGGATGTCGCCCTCGCGCGTGAGGCGGAACTTCTTCTTGCTGCGCTCGATGAGCATGGCCTTGAACTGCCGCTCCAACGCGCTGATCTGCTGGCTCACGGCGGACTGGGTGACGCCGTTGATCTGCGCGGCCTTGGTAAAACTCTCCGTCTCGCTGAGGTCGCAGAACACCTTGAGGCTGGACATTTGCATGGGCGACATCAAAGCACCAAAGCAACGGCACCGTCAACGTGTCTCCCTGCTGGGATTCCCACAACTCCCCCCACGGTTCAGCCCGCCTCACCCTGCAGCGCATCGCCCCGGCCCTTGGGGATGCGTCCGAGATGGTAGATGAGGAAGCCGTGGAGGAACTGCCGCAGCTCCACTTCCTGCCCTTCACTTAACTTGAGTCGTGCCAGCGCGGGCCAGTCTTCTGTCTCCAGCCGCGTGTAAATCTGCCGGCTTCCCGGGCTCAGTTTCACCTCGGCCATGTCCGGTTGCTGCCCGAGCTCGACGAGTAGCTTCGCCTCGAAGGCCAGCACGGTGCGTGGCTCGCCCGCGCCACTCACGACCTCGGTGAGCAGCGATTGAAACAGCGCGTGGAAAGTCGGGATCGGCGTTTCCGTCTCCGTTGTCTGTTCCAGAAGCGTGGTGCAATAGGCGGCTTGCTGGAGCGCGTGCAGGTCTTCGCGCAGGCGCGAGTGCGTCCGGCGCAAGCTGACTTCTCGAAGCGTGTGCAGCTCGGAGCGACGGCTACGGGCGAAGCTGAAGTCCGCCTCGTAGAACAGGTCGAGCTTGCCGCGAAAGACGGACTGCGGACGGCGCGCGCCCTTGGCCACCGTCGCCACCCGGCCCAAATCCGGTGTGAGCCAGTGGACAATGAGGCTCGTCTCCGTCAGCGGACGGGTGCGCAGGATCAGGCCGGTCGAGGAAACTGAGTTCAAGGTTTGGAGTTCAAAGTTTTGCCCGAGGATGACGCGGATGGGGAAGATGAAGGCTGGTTTTCATCCGCGTGTTCCGCGTCATCCGCGGGCCTGCTTCTTCTCCAACTCCTGAAAGTCGAACCGCTTCGCAAGCTCGCGCATGAGCCGGTTCTCCTCGCGCTTCATCACGCGGCGCTTCGCGGGCTGCAAGTCGTCGTAGCCGCGCAGGTGCAGCACTGCGTGGACTGCGTAGCGGATCACTTCGCCCTGCCAGCTCGTCTTGAACTCGCGCGCTTGCTTCACCGCGTCCGCGACGCAGATGAAGGCTTCTCCGCTCAGCCCCGCTGACCGCTGACCGCTGACCGCTGACCGCTCGCCGTAGTCAAAGGTGATTACGTCCGTGGAACCCTCGTGTTTGAGGAACTGCCAGTTCACGCGGGCCATCTCCTCGGCGGCGACGAAGTGGAAGCAGAGGTCGTGGGTGGTCGCCGGGAGTTGCTCAGTGAGGACCCGGCGAAGGACGCGGCGGAGGAAGGGGAGGTTGAGGCGGCGGTCGCGCTGGCGGTTGCGGAAGGTGAGCGTGCTGCGTGTTCCCTGTTCCGTGGCAGGAGTCGCGGTGGCCGCGTTGCCGGACACTAAATACTGAACACTGAACACTTGCTTGCCCTTCATCCGTTCAACGCCTTCCCGCGATGATCCTCGTAGGCCTCGATGATCCGCTGCACCAGCGGGTGCCGCACGATGTCGCGCCGGGTGAACTCGATGACGGCGATGCCCTCGACCTTGCCCAGCACCTTGACAGCTTCGCGCAGGCCGGAGGTCTTGTGCTGCGGGAGGTCGGTCTGCGTCGGGTCGCCGGTGACGACGGCCTTGGAGTTGAAGCCCAGGCGGGTCATGAACATGAGCATCTGCTCGGGCGTGGTGTTCTGCGCCTCGTCGAGGACGATGAAGGCGTTGTTCAGCGTGCGCCCCCTCATGTAGGCGAGCGGCGCGACCTCGATGACGCCGCGCTCCATGTGGTTCTCGATTTCTTCGCCGGGCAACATGTCGTGCAACGCGTCGTAGAGGGGGCGGAGGTAGGGCGTGAGCTTCTCGTGGAGATCGCCGGGCAGGAAGCCGAGCGCCTCGCCGGCCTCGACCGCCGGGCGCGTGAGGATGATGCGCGAGACGGTGCCCTCGCGCAGCGCGGAGACGGCCATGGCCATCGCGAGGTAGGTCTTGCCGGTGCCGGCAGGACCGACGCCCAGCGTCACGTCGTGCGTGCGGATGGCCTCGATGTATTTCCGCTGGCCGGTGGTCTTGGGCAGGACCGTGCTTTTCTTCTGCGAAGTCTGGATGCGCTCGGAGTGCAGGCTCTGGAGCGCGGCGACGCCTTCATGCTTCACGATTTCGAGGGCGGTCGCGAAATCACGCTGGCCGATGGCCGACCCGGCCTTGAGCGAGGCCTCCAACTGTCGGAAGAGGTGGCGTGCGTGCTCGACGGGTGCGGCATCCCCGTCGAGCTTGATCCATGCGTCACGCGAAGTGGCCTTCACGCCGAGCTGGGTTTCGATGGCCTTGAGGTTGCGCGGGTCGTTGTGGAAAAGCTGCTGGGCGAAGCGGGCGTTTTCGAAATGGAGAGTTTCGGTGGCCATGCGATTAAGGGATTTCAGCCAGCGCGGCGCGGAGCTTGGCGGCGGTTTCTTCGAGAGCCTCGGGCAGGACCGCCGTGCTGCCAGTGACGGGCATGAAGTTCGTGTCGCCGGTCCAGCGCGGGACGATGTGCCAGTGCAGGTGCTCGACGATGCCGGCGCCGGCGACCTTGCCGAGGTTCAGGCCGATGTTGAAGCCCTCGGGGCGCATGACCTGGCGGATGGCGGCCTGCACACGGCGGAGGAGGATTTGCATTTCCAACGTCTCCGCATCGGTGAGGTCCGGCAGGTCTGCCACCTGACGATACGGGCAGATGAGCGTGTGGCCGGCGCTGTAAGGGTAGCTGTTCAGCACGGCATACGAGGAGCGGCCGCGGCACAGGACGTGGTTCGCCACGTCATCGCTAGACTGGCCGATGGCGGCGAAGATCGAGCGTCCGTCGGCATCCGTCTGCTTCGGCCCGAGGATGTAACGGATACGCCATGGCGAGTGGAGTGTGTCCATGCGCGGACGCTAGCGAGCGGGTCGTGGGAAGTCAAAGCGGCCGCGCACTTGCGCGTGGACGCAGGCGACCGGTGCAAATATCGTCCCGGCCACGACATGAGCAGTCACACGCCGCAACTCAGCCCGTCGGCCAAGGCCAATGTTCCCAAGCACATCGCCATCATCATGGATGGCAACGGACGCTGGGCCAAGACCCGCGGCCTCCCGCGTGTGGAAGGCCACCGCAACGGCGTCGAGTCCGTGCGGTCCACCGTGCGCACCTGCGGCGAGCTGGGCGTGAAGTATCTCACCCTCTACGCCTTCTCCGTCGAGAACTGGAACCGCCCCAAGGACGAGGTGGACACGCTCATGAAATACCTCGCCCGATTTCTCAAGAACGAGATCGGCGAGCTGATGAAGAACAACGTCCGCCTCGAAGCCGTCGGGCAGATTTACCGCCTGCCGGAGTTTGTGCAGGAACAACTGGCGAAGACGAAGGCCGCGCTGGCCAAGAACACCGGGCTCACCCTCATCCTCGCCCTCAGCTACGGCGGCCGCACCGAAATCATCGAAGCCACGCGCGCCATCGCGCAACAGGTGAAGGCTGGCAAGCTCGACCCGGCGGAGATCAACGAGCAGGTCATCGCGCAGAACCTCTACACGCACGCGTATCCCGACCCCGACCTGCTCATCCGCACCAGCGGCGAGCTGCGCGTGAGCAACTTTCTCCTCTGGCAGATATCCTACGCGGAATTCGTGGTCACGCCCACGCTCTGGCCGGACTTCCGCAAGCCTCAGCTCTACGAGGCGCTGGAGGAATACACCCAGCGGCAGCGACGTTTCGGCGGGCTGTAGTCGCCGAGATGAGGAGGCCGTCCGGGCCCGCGTCCACGTCACTTTGGCTGTCTGTAAGCCACGCCGATGCCGCCGGGTTGGCACCAGTGGCTCGCTGATTTCTCCGTGAAGAACAGAAACTGCCGTCCGGTTTTCAGCGCGAAGGCCAGCAGCTTGTCTGTCTTCTCCGCGTTGTCGGTCAGGACCAGCGCGTTCGGCGCGAGTTTCGGCTCAATCAACTCAAACTCGGCGGCTTCGTGCTCGGGCGTGTGGTCGCTGTCATGGATGAAGAAGTCCACCGGCTCTTGCAGAGCCTGGATTGAGACATGGGAGTCGCCGACCACCAGCTTCCCAAACTGGTCGTAGGGCGGCTGGAGCAGGAAGCCCGCGTTGGGATTCAAGTCCATGCCCAGCACCTTGCCGGGAAAACCTTCTTGCGCGTTGCGCATCAGCGCGGCGGCGATCACGCAGGTGCCCAGCCCTTTGTCGGTGCCGGTCTCCACGCAGAGCCGCGGTTTCGTGGCGCGCACGAAGGCATACCAGCCGATGCGCCGCCCGAAACGCGCCTCCGGATCGGTCACATACTTTTCCTTGGCCTGTAGGCTCCAGCGGACGATGCGGTCCCGCAGTTCGGTGTCTTGTTCGATTTCGCGGACATACTTTTCTACCGTCGCGTAGCTCTGGCCGGTGACGACGGCGACGAAGGAGGTGAGATAGCGGACGTTGAGCGCATCCAGTTCGTAGGTGAAGTTGTGATGCTCGCGGGACTGGAACGTCCAGGCGACGGAGCGCCAGACCGGCAGCAGCGTCTCGCCGAGCGCTATCTTCAGCCGCACCGGGACGAGCAACAAGCGGCCGAGCCACGAGCTGCGAACGAAATTGCGGACGGTTCTCATAAGGTCGCGCCGACGAGCGGGGAGGTGGCGGCCACGGTAGGAGGTTTCATGGTTTGGCTGGATGCGTTCTTGATGGCCGTCGGGATTCGAGCTTCAGCGAAATGGCGACGGAATTCAATGAGCGGTATCGGACGCTGTTGCCACGCGGCTTGCCAACCGGCTGGCTTCCCCCTACAAACCCGGCACGCAGCTAAACCGTAAAAGCCAAACCTACCCACGCGCGTCTGCTCTCGCCGACCGCCGGAAAGCCCCACAGCCCATGAAGCTCAACCAATCGTTTGCCTCCCTCTTCGCCGCCGCCGCGCTCGCGCTGGCGCTTCCGGCCTCTGCCGCCGTTCCGCCCGCCGAGAAGCTCCTGCCCGCCGACACGCTCGCGGTGCTGACCATTGCGGATTGGGAGAAGTCCGCTGCCGCCGCGAAGGGTTCCTCCCTGGCCCAGTTCTGGCGCGACCCGGCGATGAAGCCCTTCGCCGAGAAGTTCGAGCGCAAGCTGGGTGAACTCATCGGGCAGGAGGACAAGGATTTCGCGCGGGAGTGGGCGGAGTTCAAGCCGCTCGTTGGCGGGCAGATCACGCTCGCGGTCATCCGCAACGAGTGGCAGGGCGAAGCCAACACCGGGCCGGATTTCGTGGCGCTCATTGATGTGAAGGACAAGGCCAAGCAGCTCCGCGACTTCCTCGACAAGTGCGAGAAAACGGACGCTGACGCGGGCCAGACGATCCAGCGCGAGACGGTGCGCGGTGTGAAGTTCTCCCGCGCGGTCGCGAAGGACGCGCCCAAGAACGACGACGCCGCTGCGAAGACGAAGTTTCAGCCCTACACCGGCCAGTCTGGCTCGCTGCTGCTCATCAGCGAGAGCCCCAAGTCACTGGAGAAAGTCCTCGCGCGGCTCGAAGGCGCGGGCGCGGGGTTGGATGAGTCGCCGGAGTTCGAGCGTGCCCGCAGCACCGTGGGCCGCGATGCGCACGCGTTTGGCTGGGTCAATGTGAAGGCGTTCACCGGCCTGCTGGCGAAGCTGCCAGCCGGGCTAGAGGACGCCAATCCGCTGGGGGTTGCGCCTGCGCGCATACTCGATGCGATCGGTCTTGGCAGTGTGGAAGGTCTGGCGCTGGCCGCGCGGTCGGCGGGCGAGGGGACCCATTTCGAGGCTTTCATCCAATCGCCGCAGGCCAAGCGCAAGGGACTTCTCGCCATGCTCACGCCGGAAGCGAAGGAGGCCGGGCCACTGCCTTTTACCGGGGTGGACACGACGAAGTTCACGCGCATCCGCATGGACGGACAGAAGGCGTTCGCCTCGCTGGAACGAATCCTCACCGACCTGAATCCCCAGTTGGCCGGCATGGCGACGATCATGCTGGAGAGCCTGGGCACGGACAAGGATCCCAACTTCAACCTGCGCAAGCAGCTCTTTGGCAATCTGGGCGCGGACTTTGTCACTGTGCAAAAAGAGCCGCGCGGGACGGCGCTGGCGGACTTGAAGTCGCCGCCGGTGCTCTACCTCATCGGTTCACCGAAGCCGGAAGCGCTCTTGGAGGCGGTGCGCACTGTCAGCCCGGTGCCGCCCACGGAGCGTGAGTTTCTGGGTCGAAAGGTTTTCACCCTCCAACTCCTGCCGGGTCTCGGCGCAGCTTCGGGGCAGATGAGCCTTTCCACCAGCGGCGGCTACCTCGCGGTCTCGACCGACACGGCGATGCTGGAGGAATTCCTTCGCGGCGCGGAAGGGAAGGGGAAGCCGCTGGGCGACACGCCCGGACTCGCCGAGGCCGCGCAGAAAATCGGCGGCTACAACACGGGATGGTTCGCGTATGACAACCAGAGCGAGACGCTGCGCCTGCTCTTTGAGACGTTGAAGAAAGACCCGCAGGCGATCGAGCAGTTGCTCGCGCTCCCCGTGCCAATCCCGGGCGTAAATATCGCAGCACTCAAGCCTCTTCAGGAACTCGCGGACTTCTCGCTGCTGCCGCCTTTCGAGGGGGTCGCGAAGTATTTCGGTTTTAGCGTGCAGACCACGGTCGGGACGCCCGAGGGCATCAGCTTCAAGAGCTTCCTGCCCGCGCCACCGGGCTTGAAGAAATAGCTTCGCGCCCGGCACGCTTCGCACGCATGGCTCACCCTTTCACTCCGTTGCGCGGCTGGCTGCCCGTGCTGGCAGGGCTGCTGGCATTGCTCGCGGGTTGCACCACGCCGAAACCCGGCGCGCTGCTGAAACGGCAGGGGGATGAAATCATCGTCGCTGGCCAACTCTTCCACACCGGCACTCGTGTCGTGACGTGGCTGGACCCCAGCGGCTACGACGCCTATCGCACCGAGCGCCGCTTCGCTCCGTTCGACCAGTCTTCGTGGGCAACCTCCACCGTCGCCGTGGCCGCGCTCATAACGCCGAGCCGCTACGGCCTGCGCAAGGACGGCCTGACCGAGGCGCAGGTGGAGCGCGTGCGCGGCGGTGGCTGGGACCTGCCGTTGCTGCGAGAAAAGGTGGACCAGTTCGTCCTGCACTTCGACGCGACGGGCACGAGCCGCCAGTGCTTCAAGGTGCTGCACGACCACCGCTGCCTGAGCGTCCACTTCATGCTCGACCTCGACGGGACGATTTACCAGACGCTCGATCTCAAGGAGCGCGCCTGGCACGCCACGACCTCGAACACACGGAGCATCGGCATCGAGATCGCGAACATTGGCGCGTTCGCACCCGGACAGCAGCGGATGTTCGAGGAGTGGTATCAGCGCGACGACACCGGCTGGCCGCGCGTGGTGGTGCCCGCCCGCCTCGGTGAGAGCGGCATTTTCACGCCGAACTTCGTCGCGCGCCCCGCACGGAAGGAACTGGTTCTGGGCCCCGTGCAAGGCCGGCAGTTGCAGCAATACGATTTCACGCCGGAGCAATACGCCGCGCTGACCAAGCTCACGGCCACGCTCTGCAAGGTGTTCCCCAACATCCGCTGCGACTACCCGAAGGATGCGGCTGGCCAGCTCATCACCCGCAAGCTGCCGGACAACGAGTTGAACCAGTTCCGAGGCATCCTCGGCCACTATCACATCCAGGCGAACAAGGTGGACCCCGGCCCGGCGTTTCAATGGGAGCGGGTCACCAGCGACGCCAAGAAGCTGCTGCGATGAAGCACTTCAAGGCCATCGCCGCGATGTCGCTCAACCGCGTCATCGGGGACGGGAACAAGATTCCCTGGCATCTGCCGGAGGATTTCAAATGGTTCAAGGCCACGACGCTTGGCCATGTGCTCGTGATGGGGCGCAAAACCTTCGAGTCCATCGGCAGGCCGCTGCCGGGGCGGGAGACGATCGTGTTGAGCCGCGCAGGCTGGAGCCATCCGGGTGTGAAGACCGTCGCGAGCCTCGACGCAGCGGCGGCGTTGGCCGGCGACCGCCAAGCATTCATCTGCGGCGGCGCGCAGATTTACGCGCAAGCCCTTCCGCTCTGCGCCGACCTGTTCCTGACGCTGGTGAAGCGCGAGGTGTCTGGCGACGCGTTCTTTCCTGCGTTCGAGGACGGCTTTGAACTCGTCGCCGAACTGCGCGACACGCCGGAGTTCAAGATTCTGCATTACCGGAATCGCTCGCCGAACTTTTCGGGCGTGCAGCCAGCGCCTGCAATTGAGAACCTGCCCCATGCTTAAGTCGCAATTGATCCATCCGGAAATCCTCCGCGTCTGCGCGCGGGCCGGTCACCATGCGAAGATTCTCATCGCCGACGGCAATTATCCGGCCTCCAGCAAAAAGGGGCCAAACGCGGAGCTCATCTGCCTGAATCTCGCGCCCGGTTGCGTGACGGTGGCGCAGGTGCTCCGTGCGCTTCTGAGCGCCGTGCCCGTGGATTTCGTGAACACGATGGGTATCCCCGCCGATGACAGCTACGCGCAACAGGGCGAGCCGCCGGTGTGGAATGAGTTTCGCGCCGTGCTCGCCGAGGCTGGCTCGCCCGTGAAGTTGGAGCCGATTCTGAAGTGGGATTTCTACAAGCACGTCGAGTCGCCCGACCACGTGCTCACCATCCAGACCGGCGACCAGGCGCTCTGGGCGAACGTGCTGCTCACGCTGGGCTGCCGGACAAATTGATTTTGAGCCACGGATGAAACACGGATTGAACACGAATCCGACTCCTTCCCCATCTGAGTTTCATCTGCGTTCAT
>Ga0208960_1000226_pt1 | contig 32211 bp, 27 predicted proteins | sample GreLakmeON33MSRF_FD_187703 | JGI IMG/M metagenome (GOLD analysis project Ga0208960, IMG submission 187703) | Freshwater lentic microbial communities from great Laurentian Lakes, MI, USA - Great Lakes metaG ON33MSRF (SPAdes) | ecosystem: Environmental > Aquatic > Freshwater > Lake | place: Great... | reverse complement strand
GCCGCAGGCCGGATGAGGGGAGCGGCCACTTGCGCCAACCCGGAAACCCCTCACCCCGGCCCTCTCCCCTCATCCGATGAAGTGAGAGGGAGAAATGCGGGCTCGCTCGATTGAGTCGCCACCGCTTTGGACTGAAAGCCCTTCTCCCTCACCCCAGCCAGGCCGGAGTCAGGGGCGGACGGTAGGTCGGGATAGGTTCTTTGCTATCCGTGCCACGGAAGCATCTGGCCGACGGGCAGACTTGAGTGGCCGACGGGCTGGAACCGCTTCACGACGGGCAGGAAGTCGTGTCCGACGTGCAGAATCACATCCCCGACGTGCAGAACCGCCTCCCCGTCGTGCAGAATCATCTCCCCGACGTGCAGAATCATCTCCCCGACGTGTAGAATCAGTTCCTCGACGTGTAGAATCATCTTCCCGACGTGTAGAATCATCTCCACGACGTGTAGAAGTGTGCCACCGACCACGTCGGTGGCACATATCAACCCGTCGGTGGCACACTCCAGCACGACGGTGGCGCATCCCGATACGACTGAGAAGCGATTCTGCACGCCGATAAGTCGGTTCTGCACGACGAGGATGTGATTCTACACGTCGGTGAGATGTTCCTGCACGAAGGTGAGTCTTTTCTGCACGACGAGGAGTCGTTCCTACACGTCGGTAAGACGTTCCTGCACGTCGGTGATGAGTTTCTGCACGGAGGCGAGGCGGTTCTGCACGTCGGGGAGGCGTTCCTGCACGTCGGGGAGGCGTCCGGCCTGCGGCAACTTTCTCCCATCCTCAAAGGAGAGCAGAGGGTGTGCGGCGGGGTGCGGGGTCAGCCTCCAGCTCTTTTACTCTCGCGGGCTGGCGCACGGTCACTGCCCATCGGAGCCCGGCGCTCTGAGGATTTACTTCTTCTCGAGGAAGGGCTTGGCCGAGGGCGGGATGGGATCCTTCGGCGTGGGCTTGAGGTAGATGTCGTTCAGCTTGTCGCAGCTCCAGAGGAGGCCGCGGGTGACCATGTCGAGGTAGCGGGGGTCGCCGACGGTGGCGTTGTTGTGGCCGATCGTGCTGCTGAACACGCGGGTCTTCCCGTAGGTGTTGCCCCAAGTGACGATGGCTTCAACGTCCTTGGTGGTGCCGTCCTTCTGCTTGAGGACTTGCTTGCCGCGCATCATGGGGATGGCCGTGGGGAAGACGCGGATGTTGTTGTAGAGTTCTTCGTTGACGGTGGTCCAGTCGGCGAGGCCCTTCATGACGGGGTGGGTCTTGTTGATGACGGTGATGGCGATGGGTGCCTGCGGGCCGTGGCCGGTGGATTGGAGGCCGAGGAGGTCGAACCAGAGGGCGTCGGGGGAGCCGGGCTGGACGGGCTCGCGGAACTGGCCGACGCGGTAGCTGTGCATGGCGCAGTGGAGGTTGACGGCGGCGACGCCGGCCTTGTGCGCGGCGAGGATGTTGTTGACGTAGTCGAGGTCCTTCACGTCGGCGGAGCATTCGTCGTGGATGATGACGTCGTAGCCCTTGGCCCAGTCGGGCTTCTCATACTTCTCGAACTTGGCCTTCGTGCTGCGGTCGGGGGAATGGATGGTCTCGACTTCGATGTGTGCGCGCGCCTCGAGGCCTTCCTTCAGGATGACGTGCTGGAGGGCGTAGTCGTGGCAGCAGCCGCCGGCGATGACGAGGGCGCGCAGGGGCTTGGGCGCGGCGGCTGGGGCGGAGACGAGCGCGGTGAGGGTGAGGAGGGCGAGGAGCAGGCGTTTCATAGGTTTCAATTCGAGCACAATGGACGGGCCGATGGAACGGGGAAATTCATCGGGGCCGAGGGGCGCGGGCAGGCGGGTCAGTAGGGGTGGCCCAGGGCGGCGCGGCTGCAGATCGGTTCGCGGCTCACCGGGCGGAGGGCAGCCGAGGTGTGGCCGACAGTTCGATTCTCTTTCGAGCGCTCTCCGGGCTGCTGTGGGTCATTCACGCGCGCAGCGTGCGGGACGCCCGCGTTTTCGTTCCGGCGCACTTCTCCCCTTGCCAATGCACGGGTCGTCCGCTTGAGTCTCGCCCGCACACACCCGATGCAATCACCCGACCACCCCAAACATTACTGCGGCGTCTTTGGCATTTACGGCCATCCGAACGCTGCCGAGCTGGCCTACTACGGACTTTACGCGCTCCAGCATCGGGGGCAGGAGAGCGCGGGGATCGTCGCCTGCGACGGCAAACAGTTTCGCGAGCAGAAGGGCATGGGGCTGGTGCCGCAGGTCTTCGATGGCGCGGACTTGCACGAGCTCGTCGGCCACATGGCCGTGGGCCACACGCGCTACTCGACGACCGGCTCCTCGCACATCCGCAACGCGCAGCCGCTGACGGTGGATTGCGCGCGCGGGCAAATCGCCGTGGCGCACAACGGCAACCTCACGAACGCGTCCCAGCTTCGCGAGGAGCTCGAGGCGCAGGGGTCCATCTTCCAGACCTCGGTGGACAGTGAGATCATCCTCCACCTGCTCGCCCAGCCCAGCGATCCGCGCGGGGAAAGCGCGCTCGTCAACGCGGTGCGCCGCATCGAGGGCGCGTTCTCGCTCGTCATCATGACGGAGCACGAGATCATCGGCGTGCGCGACCCGCACGGCTTCCGCCCGTTGTCCATCGGTAAGGTCGGCGACGCTTGGGTGCTCTCGAGCGAGACCTGTGCGCTGGATTTGATTCACGCCAAGTTCGTCCGCGACGTGGAGCCGGGGGAAATTGTCATCATCAATCAGGACGGCTTGAAGAGCGTGCAGGCCTTTCCCGCGCACGAGCGCCGCGCCTTCTGCATCTTCGAATACGTCTACTTCGCCCGGCCCGACAGCACGATCGCCAACCGCAACGTCTATCGCGTCCGCGTCGAGATGGGCCGGCAACTGGCGCGCGAGAACAAGATCGAGGCCGACCTCGTCATCCCCGTGCCCGACAGTGGTAACTCCGCCGCGCTGGGCTACGCGATGGAGTCCGGCATCCCTTACGAGATGGCCTTCGTCCGCAACCACTACGTGGGGCGCAGCTTCCTCCAGCCCTCGCAGCTCATTCGCGACTTCGCGGTGCGCGTGAAGCTCAACCTCATCGGCGAGCTGGTGAAGGGCAAGCGCGTCATCATCGTGGACGACTCCATCGTGCGCGGGACCACGTGCAAGACACGGGTCAACAGCCTCAAGGAAGCGGGCGCGAAGGAAGTTCACGTGCTCGTCTCCTGCCCGCCGCACATGAACCCGTGCGTCTACGGCATTGATTTCCCCGACCGCAGCAAGCTGATGGCGGCGAACCACACGAACGATGAGATTCGCACTTATCTCAACGCCGACTCGCTCCACTACCTCTCGCAGGACGGCATGGTGAAAGCCACCGGTCTCCCCCGTGAAGGCTTCTGCATGGCCTGCTACGACGGCAACTACCCCGTCGCCTACGATCCCCGGTTGGAGAAGAACATCATGGAGCGCCGCCGCTCGCGCGTGGAAAGCCTCGGCGAATCCATCGCGAAGGATCAGCGGCAGCCGCGGCTCCTGTAGCATTGAGTTCGGAGCAGGCGGCGGCCCGCGCTTCGTGCTTGGAGGGGAGTTCCTCCAAACAATCACCGCAGCGCCCGCGCAATCATCTCTGCCGTCCGATCGGCTGCCCCCTCGTTTCTTCGGACAACGCCCAGCGCGTTCGCGCCGAGTTGGTCGCGCCGGGCTGGGTCTGACAGCAAGGTGGCAAACGCCGCTTCCAGCGCGGCGGCGTCTGGCACTTGCACGGCGCCGTCGCAGGCGATGAACTCGGCGGCGATGGGGCGGAAGTTTTCCATGTGCGGGCCGAAGAGCATCGCCTTGCCCAGCGCGCCCGGCTCAATAGGATTTTGCCCACCCTCTGCGGTGAGGCTCTTGCCGACGAAGACGACGGTGGCGTGCCGGTAGAAGTGCCGCAGCTCGCCAGTGGTGTTGACGAGCAGGCCATCCACGCTGCCGGGCGCAGAGACTTTTCCGTCGGCCAGTTCGGTGCGCAGCGCGAGGCGGATTCCAGTAGGGCGGAGTTCCTCGACGACCGCTGCCGTGCGCTCGAAGTGGCGTGGGACCAGAACGAGGAAGAGTTTCGGGAAGCGCTCACGGAGGCGGAGGAACATCCGCGCGAGCAGGATTTCCTCGCCTGCGTGCGTGCTGCCGGCGACGAGGAGTTGCGCGTCGTCGGGCACGCCGAGCGGGCGCAGTAGCGCGGGCACGTCGAGCGTCGCGCCGCCGGTGGGCGTGGCGGCGTCGAACTTCGCGTTGCCGGTGACGTGGATGGCGTTGGGGCGGCAGCCGAGTTCGCGCAGGCGCGCGGCGTCGGCGTCGTTCTGTGCGCCGACAGCGGCGAAGTTGCCGAAGAGTTCGCGGAAGAGGAACGCGCCGCGCCGGTAGCCACGGAAGGATTTGTCCGAGACGCGAGCGTTGGCGAGGAAGACGGGCAGCCCGCGCGCCCGCACTTGCCACAGGAAGTTCGGCCAGAACTCCGCCTCAACGAGCACGACGGCGGCGGGGCGCACCGTGTCGAGCGCGCGACTCACGGACCATGGGAAGTCCACGGGGTAGTAGAGGCGCTGCACGTCGGCGGGAAGTTTCTTCTCCAGCTCGCCCATGCCGGTGGAGGTGGTCGTGGACACGAGGAATCTCCAGCCTGCCAGACGCGGTCGCAGCGCGGCGATGAGCTGGAGGCTGACGTTCACCTCGCCGACGCTGACGGCGTGCAGCCAGAGCACCTTCGCACCGCTGAGGGCCTGGAGCTTGCCCGCCTCGAGGCGCCCAAACCGTTCGCCGAAGCCGCGCTGCCAGCCGCCGCGCCGCCACATTTTCCAGAAGTAATACGGCGCGCTCACCAGGAAGAAGACCGGGAAGAGCAGGTTGTAGAGGAGCCGCACGGGCCGCAGGTTGGAACAAAACACGTCGTCGTTACCAAACTTAAAAGCGGCGGCTTAACGAGCCGGCGCGTCCGGCGGAAACTTATCTTGAGCAAAACGGCTCCGGTGCTAGCCTTTGCCCGGAAGAACTCCTCTTGCATGAGCGACGGAAAAAAATCACTAAAGATGGTGGCGTGTGGCCGCTGTGCGGCGAAGAATTTCATTCCCAGTGATCTGCCGCCGTTCGAGACGCAGGCCTGCAACAAGTGCGGCGGCCCAGTGATGATCACCGTGAAGCTTCGCCAGTTCGAGCTGCGCGGCGTCATCGCTTCCGGTGGCATGGGGACGGTCTTCCGCTCCTACGATTTGAACCTCAACCGTGAGGTCGCGGTGAAGTTGATGAAGCCGGAGATCGCCGAGGACCCTCTCCAAGTTGAGGCCTTCAAACGCGAGGCACGCGCCTGTGCCGGGCTAAACCACACGAACATCATCCATATCTACGGGTTCGATGAGGCGGATGGGCAGAAGTATCTCGTGATGGAGCTCGCCGACAACGGCACGTTCGACGGACGCATCGAGTCGCAGGGCCGCGTGGACGAGTTGCTGGTGCTCGACGTGGGCATCAAGATCGCCTCCGCGCTCGACTGCTCGAGCCGTCACGGTCTGCTGCACCTCGACATCAAGCCGGGCAACATCCTCTTCAATAACGACGAGCCACCTGAGCCCAAGCTCGTGGACTTCGGCCTCGCGCAAAGTTCCGAGGGCGGGCGTGACCCGGACGCGGGCGTCTTCGGCACGCCCTATTACATCGCGCCGGAGCGAATCTCGCTTCAGACGGAGGACTTCCGTTCCGACATGTATTCGCTGGCGGGCACGCTCTATCACGCTCTGACCGGCCATGTGCCCTTCGAAGCGGCGACGGTAAACGATGTCGCCCTCGCGCATGTGGAGCAGCCGCTCACGCCACCCATCGAGGAGTTGCCCGATATTCAGGAGAAGACCAACGAGGCCATCTGCTGCGCGATGGCGAAGAACCCGGACGACCGCTACCAGAGCTACGACCAGTTCATCATGGAACTCACGGCGGCGCGCAGCCATCTGCTCATCAAGAAATACGGCAGCTCGGAGTAGGGCACGGGGCGGGCTTTGCCACAAAGAGCCACAGAAGGCGCAACAGCGAAACTCTCAAATCTGCGCCTGATTCAGCCAGCAACACCACTTCCTCCGTTGGGCTTCTTGTGCCTATTTGGGGCAGTAAACTCTTCGCGGTTCACTTCTCGACGGGCTTGCCGGCGGCCTTCCACCCATTGAAGCCGGGTGCGAGGTCCACCACGGACTTGAAACCCAGAGCCTTCATCTGCCCCGCCGCATCCGCGCTTCGGCGTCCTGCGGCACAGTGGACGAGGTAGGTTTTTGACTTGTCCAGCGCGGCGACCTGCTTCTCGAAACCCGCGTCCAACACGTCGAGGTTCACCGCGCCGGGGAGGTGCCCGGACTTGAACTCGTCCGCCGTCCGCACGTCGAGGACCGTATGTTTCTTCTCCCGCCAAAGCTGATCGAACTCCGCCACGCCCACGCGGCGAAAGCCCGTCGCCTCCGTCGCTGCTGCCGCTCTCGGCTGCGCGAGTGCCCACTGGACGGCGTTCATCAGCAGGCGATTGAATGACTCGTTTTCAAAATCCTTCAGGTGGCCGAGTGAGGTGTAGAAGACCGGCGTGCCCTTGAAGCTGTGCGTCCACGCGACCGGCTCGACGGGCTTGCCCTCGACGGAACCCATCAGCAACACCTTGGCATCCGCTGCGAGCGGCGTGTTCCGGTAGAGCGAGCCGGGCGAGGGGAACTCCTTCGCCACGCCCGTGAGAATCGGGTGGCCCGCCGCCTCCGGCAGCACCCGCACTGTGGTCGCGAGCTGGTTGTTGTGATGGTTCTGATAGTTGCCGCCGAGCACCTCGCGGTCCCACTCCTTCCAGTTCTCGAACGCGTGGCTCGCCGTGCGCAGTCCGATGATCGGTCGGCCGGACGCGGCGTATTTCCTGATCTGCGCGAGCTGCTCCTCTGGCAGCGTCATGCGCCGGATGTAGAGGATGGCGAGGTCGGCGGTGGCGAGTGCCTCCAGCCCGGCGATGGACTGCGCCTTCGGGTCGGCAGGCCGCTGGAGCAAAACGCACTTCGCTCCGAGCTTGGATTCCAATTGCTTCTGAAGCAGCGGCAGCGACTCGGCGGAATGGTATTCGAACTCGCCGCTGATGAGCACGATGGTCGGTGGCTTGGCGGGCGCAGCGGCGCAGGCGGACGCGCAGAGCAGACAGACCAGGGCGAATCGGAGCAGGGAGGACAATGCGGCTTTCATGTTGGCGCAGTGATAGGCGCGTGGGCAGGGGCTGTCGAGCGACAACGCGAATGCGGAGCAGGATTACGAGCAGGAGCTGCGGCGAGCTGCCCTCCTCCGCTCGTAATCCTAATCTCAATCCTGCTCCTCCATTTTCCCTTCCTGACAACGCCGGACCGCCGCGCTACGCTCCCGCCCGTGTCCGCCGCCATCCACACGCTCGGCATCATCGCCGGCAACCGCACGCTGCCGTTCCTGCTCGCGAAGCAAGCCCGCGCCATGGGCGTCCCGCGCCTCGTCGCCGTCGCGTTCGAGGGCGAGACCGACCCGGCGCTGGCGAAGCTCGTGGACGACATTGTCTGGTTACGCGTCGGCCAGCTCGGCAAGTTGATTTCCGCCTTCACCGAGCGCGGCGTGAAGCGCTGCGTCATGGCCGGGCAGATCGCACCGAAGAACCTCTTCGATCTCCGGCCCGACCTCCGCGCCGTCGCGCTGCTCATGCGGCTGAAGGAGAAGAACGCCCACACCCTCTTTGGCGGCATCGCTGACGAACTGCAGAAAGACGGCGTGGAACTCATCTCCGCCATGCCGTGGCTGCAACCGCTCATGGCTGGACCGGGCTTCACGCTGGGCAAGAAGTTGAGCGACGACGAGTCGGCAGATGTGCGCTTTGGCTTCCGCATCGCCAAGGAAGTTTCCCGGCTCGAAATCGGCCAGACCGCCGTGGTCAAAGGCGGCACTGTGCTCGCCGTGGAGGGCTTCGAGGGCACGGACAAGGCGCTCGCACGCGGCGGCGAACTCGCCGGCAAGGATGGCGGAGCGGTCGCCGTGAAGGTCGCGAAGGAGCAGCACGACCTCCGTTTCGACATCCCCTGCGTCGGCCCACAGACGCTCGAAGCCTGCGCTGCCAGCGGCGTCCGCGTGCTCGCCTTCGAGTCCGGCCGCACGCTGCTGCTCGAGCAGGACGTGATGGAGAAGCTTGTGCGGCAGCACGGGCTTTCGCTGGTCACGATTTCCGGTTAGCCGCGAAAGGGCGCAGAGAGCGCAAAGGGATTTAGCCAACGGATAGCGCTTTGTCAGCGGGCGATTTTTTTGTGCACTCTGCGGCCTCTCGCGGCTAATTTCCTTCCCCCACTTGCCCTGCCCCGCCCGCGCGGGCACACTCCGAGCCTCATGCGCGAGACTTTCCGCAATTGGTGGGAAAACGTAGAAACCTTCGGGCTCGAAGTCATCTTCGGGCAGCGCAAGGGCAAGCGCGCCGCGCTTCTGCGCACCACGCTGCTCGGCCTCTCGAAGGTCTTCACGGTCCTCGTGAAGCTCCGCCTCTTTCTCTACAACGTCCGCATCCTGCGCGACGCCACGCTCGGCGTGCAGGTCATCGCCGTCGGCAATGTGACCGTCGGCGGCACGGGCAAGACGCCGGTCGTCGAGAAGTTCGCGCGCGAGTTGACCGACGCCGGGCGCAAGGTCGCCATCCTCTCGCGGGGCTACCGTTCCAATCCCGGCCCGCTCGCCCCGCGCCTGTGGAACAAGCTTCTCCTCCGCGACGACACCACGCCCCCGCGCGTTGTCTCGGACGGGAAGAGCTTGCTCCTCAACTCCGAGACCGCCGGCGACGAGCCTTACATGCTCGCGAGCAACTTGAAGGATGTCGTCGTGCTCGTGGACAAGGACCGCGTGAAGGCGGGCCGCTACGCCATCGCCAAGTTCGGGTGCGACACCCTGCTGCTCGACGATGGCTACCAGTATTGGAACCTGCGCGGTCGCCGGAAGGACATCGTGCTCGTGGACTGCCAGCAGCCCTTCGGCAACGAGCACCTGCTCCCGCGCGGCACCTTGCGCGAGCCGCCCTCGCACCTCGACCGCGCCAGCGTCATCTTCCTCACCAAGAGCGACGGTAACACCGCCCACCTCCGCGCCCGCATCGCCCAGCACAACCCAAAGGCGAGCATCGTCGAGTGCGTCCACCACCCGCTCTATTTCGAGGACGTGTTCACCGGCGAGCGGATGGATCTGAGCTTCATCAAGGGCAAGAAGGTCGCGAGCTTCAGCGGCATCGCACAGCCGGAGAGCTTCGAAGCCAGCCTCGTGAAACAGGGCGGGGAACTCGTCTATTCCAAGCGCTTCGCCGACCATCATCGCTTCACGCAGCAGGAAGTGCTCAACGCCATCAACCGCGCCAAGAAGCGACAGGCGGAAATCATCGTCACCACGCAGAAGGACGCCGTGCGCTTCCCGAAGATTGACCGCCGCGACCTGCCCATCTGCTTCATGCGCGTGGAAATCAAAATCCTCTCCGGCGCGAAAGACTTTCAAGACTGCGTGCGCCAGATTTGTTTCAAGTGATGGACGTGCTCCTCGCTCTCCTTGCCCGCGTCGTGGTCGCGTTCCTTCAGGCGCTGCCGCTCGGGACCGTGGCGTGGTTGGGGCGGGTGTTCGGCGCGTTGGCTTATGTGCTGGATGGGCGGCATCACAACGTCGCCCAGCGGAACATCAGCGAATGTTTCCCGGAGAAGTCCGCCACCGAGGTTCGCTCGCTCGCTCGCGAGAACTTCCAGCGTATCGGCGAGAGCTTCGCCTGCGCGGTGAAGACGGCGAGCTTCGATGCCGACGGCATCCGCGCCGTGACCGAGTTCGTGGGCGCGGAGAAGTTTCCCAAGCCCACGCCGGGACAGTCGCCGCCCAGTGTCGTGTGCGCAGTTGGACACTTCGCGAACTTCGAACTGCTGGGTCGATCCGCCTTGTTCTGCCCCGGCTACCAAGTCGCGACGACCTATCGCGGGCTGCGTCAAGCGGGGCTGACGCGCGTGATGCAGGCGTTGCGCGAGAAGTCTGGCAGCCTCTTCTTCGAGCGTCGCAAGGATGCCGACGCGCTCAAGACCGCGATGAACCGGCCCGGCATGATGCTGGGCCTCTTCACCGACCAGCACGCGGGCGACCGCGGCGTGCGGCTGCCGTTCTTCGGGCGCGATTGCTCCACGAGCGTCGCGCCGGGCGTGCTGGCGCTGCGCTACGGCTGCCCGCTCTTCACCGTCATCTGCTACCGCGTCGCGCCGGGTCGCTGGCGCATCGAGGTGGGCGACGAGATTCCCACGCACGCCAACGGCCAACCGCGCCCGGCGGAGGACATGGCACGCGACATGAATCGTGCTTTCGAGACCGCCATCCGCCGTGACCCGGCGAACTGGTTTTGGGTGCACAACCGGTGGAAGGAAGGGAAGTGGCGGGGTGGGAAAGAAGATGGCAGTCAGAAGCTAGAAGATAGGGAAACAGCATGAGCACTCCCTCCACTCCTCACTCCTCACTCCTCACTCCGCGCCGACTGCTCGTGCGCGGAGCGAACTGGATTGGCGACGCGGTGATGACCACGCCGGCGCTGCTGCGGTTGCGCGAGGCGCTGCCGGAGACGCACATCACGCTGCTCACGCATGAGAAGCTGGTCGGGCTTTGGGCGGGACACTCGGCAGTGGATGAAGTCATTACCTTCGCGCCGAAGGAAGGTGTATTCAGTGGCGTGCGCAGGCTACGAGAAGGGGGCTTCGACGCCGCGCTGGTGTTGCCCAACTCCATCCGCACGGGATTGGAAGTCCTCTTCGCAGGGATTCCCCGGCGCATTGGTTACGCGGGTGGCTGGCGGGACTGGCTGCTGACGCAGGCCGTTCCTCGGCGCGCAGATGTCGTGGAGATGCGGAAGCGGACGGTGGAGGAAGTGCGGCGGTTGGTGGCCGACGCGGAAAGGAGCGCGGCCTTCAGGCCGCAGCAGGCATCATTGTCAGATGGCAGCTCCTGCGGCGTGAACGCCGCGCTCCCCGCCGCCAGTCATCACCTCTTCCACTATCTCCACCTCGTCGCCGCGTTGGGCGCGAAGCCGGAGCCGCTCGCGACGCACCTCGCCGTCTCGGCGGACGAGGTCGCGGCGGTCAAGGCGAAGTTCAATCTCCCAGACGGCCTGCTCATCGGCTTGAACGCGGGTGCGGAATACGGCCCGGCCAAACGCTGGCCTGCGGACCGCTTCATCGCTGCGGCGAAGGAGCTTCGCGCCCGGCTCAACTGTGGCTTCGCCATCTTCGGTGGCGCGGCAGACAAGGCGCTCGCGACGGAAATCGCGGCTGCGCTGGCCATCAGCGGTGTGCCGTCAGCGGTCAGCCTCACGAATCTCGCGGGCCGCACCTCGCTGCGGGAACTCTGCGCGGCGCTATGCGCGTGCCGAGTCCTGCTGACCAATGACACCGGGCCGATGCACATCGCCGCCGCGGTCGGGACGCGGGTGGTGGCGCTCTTTGGCAGCACGTCGCCGGAACTCACCGGTCCCGGCCTGCCCGGCGACACCCGGCACATCCTTCTGCAAGGCGAAGCGGCGTGTTCCCCGTGCTTCCTGCGCAAGTGCCCGATTGATTTTCGCTGCATGAACTCACTCACAGTCCCGGCCGTGGTGGACGCGGTGGAGCGCGCAGCGAAGGAAAAATTATGAGGAGAATAGTAAGGTGGGAGGACCGCAAGCGCACCGACAGCAACTCTTTTCCTGCCTTCCTGATCTCCTTATAAATCCCGCCCCGCTGCCGCTGCGAAGGGTTTCAGTTCCTGCATCAGCTTCGCGAAGCCTTCGAGTGTGAGCTGCTGCGCCCCGTCGCTCCACGCTTCCTTCGGGTTGGGATGCACTTCGACGAGCAGTGCGTCTGCGCCCATCGCGGCGGCGCCTTTGCACATCGCCGCCACGAGGTCCGCGCGGCCCGCGCCCTGGCTGGGGTCAATGACGATCGGGCTGTGCGACTCTTGCTTGATGATGGGAATCGTCGAGAGGTCGAGCGTGTTGCGCGTGTAGGTCTCGAAGGTGCGGATGCCGCGCTCGCAAAACATCAGGCCGGGGTTGTTATTCGAGAGGATGTATTCGCCGGCGAGGAGCCACTCCTCGATCTTCATCGCGAGGCCGCGCTTGAGCAGCACGGGCCGGCCCGTCTTCGCGGCGGCGATGAGGAGCTGAAAGTTTTGCGCGTTGCGGGTGCCGATTTGCAGCACGTCGGCGTATTCGGCGACCATTTCCGCGTGGTCTTCGGAAAGCAGCTCGGTGATGACGGCGAGGCCGGTTTCCTTGCGGGCCTTGGCGAGCAGCTTTAAGCCTTTCAAGCCCAGCCCCTGAAACTCGTAGGGCGAGGTGCGGGGCTTGAACGCGCCGCCGCGCAGCACTTTCGCACCGGCCTTCGCCACGGCTTCGGCGGTCGTCATCAATTGTTTCTCGCTCTCGACGGAGCAGGGGCCGGCCATGACGACGAGTTCCTTGCCGCCGATGACGCAGCCGTTGGGCAGGGTGATGGTGGATTTGGCCGGGTGCGCCTCGCGGCTGACGAGTTTGAAGCGTTTCTGGATGGGCATGACGCTCTCGACCTGCGGCAGCACGGTAAGCGTCTCGAGGGTGTGATGGGTGCGCTCGTCGCCGATGGCGCCGATGACGGTGCGGGCGACTCCGCGCATGACGTGCGGGCGGTAGCCGAGCCGGCGGATCTCGGTGAGCACGGCGGACTCTTCCCGCTTCGAGCACTTGGGGCGAAGGACGATGATCATGGCGCGAGTTTAGGGTGTGAGGCAGATCGGGTTGAAAAAACGGGGCGGCTCATAGCGTGTCCACGATCAGCGGTGGCACTGGCAGTGGGCGCGGGGAAAAGGCGAAGGCGGTCTTGATGCGCGTGCGCGCGGCCTCGGCTTGCTCGGTCGTGACGGCGTGGATTCTGGCCAGCACCGCGCCGCGCCGGATTTCCTCCCCGGGCTTGGCCAGCGCGTCCACGCCCACGTCGGGCTGGATCACGGAGGCCTTCGTCATGCGCCCGCCGCCGAGGTCGCGGACAATCTCGCCGATGATGCGGGCGTCGCATTGGTGGAGGAAGCCCTCGGTGTCGCTGATGCATTCCAGCACGACGGGCGCGGCGTGGTCCTGCTGGAGCTTCGCGCGGAAGGCGGCGAGGTCCGCGCCTTGGGCGGCGATGAGCTCGTCCCACTTGCGACGTGGTGCGCCGGAGGCGAGGCAGGCCAACGCTGTCTGCCGCGCCTCGATCATGCCGGGGGACTTGTCCGTCTGCACCAGCAGCGAGGCGGCGCATTCGAGGACGAGGGTTTGCAGGTCGGCGGGGCCTCGGCCTTCGAGGCATTGCACGGATTCCTTCACTTCGAGCCAGTTGCCAGCGGCACGGCCGTGCGGGGCGCTCAGGTCCACGAGCAGCGCGCGGGTCTTCACGCCGCACTCGATGGCGAGGCTGACGATGGCCGTTGCGAGGTCACGGGCTTCGTCACGGGTTCGCATGAAGGCCGCCGGGCCGAACTTCACGTCCATGATGAGCGCGTCGAGTCCCTCCGCCAGTTTCTTGGAGAGGATGCTCGCGGTGATGAGCGGGATGCTGGGGACGGTGGCGGTCACGTCGCGCAGGGCGTAGAGGAGTTGGTCGGCGGGAATCATGTTCGCCGTCTGGCCGCCCATGGCGACGCCGATGCGCTGCGTCTGCTCGATGAGGCGCTCGGGGGCGAGTTGTGTGGTGAGGCCGGGGATGGATTCGAGCTTGTCCAGCGTGCCGCCGGTGATGCCGAGGCCGCGTCCGGAGATCATGGGCACGCGGAAGCCGAGGCACGCCAGCAGGGGAGCGAGTGGGAGGGAGACTTTGTCGCCAACGCCGCCGGTGGAGTGCTTGTCCACGACGGGTCGCGGGTCGTTCTTTGGAAATTTCAGCACCGCGCCGGAGTCGCGCATGGCGAGGGTGAGGGCGCGGGTTTCGCCGCTGTCGAGGCCGCGGAAGAATACCGCCATGAGGAAGGCGGCGACCTGATAGTCAGGGATGTTTCCGGCGACGTAGGCGTTGATGGCCGCTCGAAGTTGCTCCGGGGTGAGGGCGCGCCCGTCGCGTTTGGCTTCGATGAGCGGGAGGAAATTCATGCCGGGCGGGGCGCGGCGGATTACCTCATCGGGATTTTCGCTGCCGCCAAGCTGCCGGCCAGCAGGAAGAGCAGGCCGATGATCCCGATGGATTCCTGCCAGGCATCCTCGAACGGCATGTAGGAGCGCAAGATGGAGCGTTTGGAGGCCTCCCACTTTTCACGGCTGGGTTTGCCGGCGGCAAGGTCGCGCAGCGCTGGGAGTTCTTTGGCGCGGTAGGCTTGGACGGCTTCGTCGGTCACTTTGATCGTGGCGTCCATGGTGGTGGAGGGGGTGTTGCGGGCGATGATGATCTTGAGTTCGGCGTCGGTGGCCTTGATCGCAATTCCCGCATTGGTGAATGCGGTATCGTATTGCGTTTTTAGTTGAGGGGCGAGAACTCGGTCAGTGTAAGCGTTCATGGCCTGCAACGCCATCACGCCAATGGTAAGGGTGGCGCAAACGCAGGCTGCGCCGCCGAGTGCGGGGTTCTTGGTCCGCCCAAGCAACCGCGCGCCAACTCCGGCGAGCACTCCCAAAATGATCCCCATCCAAGCGGTGGTGAAGGGTGTGGACTTTGGATCAATAGGGGTCGCAGCAGTGGACTTGAGGAACGCGAACCAGAGCACCGCACCGATGAGGGAGCCGACGACACCACCGACGATGCCCATGACGAGGTTGGGCTGGCCGCTGGCTGCTGCGGGCTTGGCTACCGGCCTTTGTGCGTCAGGTTTCGCCGCCGGGGAGGCGTTTCCAGCAGGCGGAGCGACTGGCTTGGTGCCGGGCGGCGGACGGACGTGCTTTGGGACTTCCATCGGTTTCAAGTTGGGGCCGGACTTGCCCGTCGGAGCCGGACCGAAAGGATCGCTGACAACCGCGATGCCCGTTGCGGCGGCGGCGGGCGGGGGCGCGGCGGAAGGTGCAGCGAGGATGGGAGCGTGCTTCGCGGAGTAGTTGAGGATTTCCTCGTTGGCGAGTGGCGTGAGGTCGGCCTGGCAACCCGGGCACGTGACAGCTGAGGACATTTCCCGTTCGGCGAGTTCGAGATCGAACTTGTATCGGGCGCCGCACGCGCAGGTGACTTTGACTTCCTTGACAGGGCGCGACTCGGCGGAGGGCGGTGCGGGTTCCTTGCCAGAGAAGAAGTCGAGGAGCGCGTTGCACGCGGCCGTGGTGGGCGCACCGCAGGTGGGGCAGGTGAGGCCGTCGGGTGCGCGGCCGTTCACCAAGTCCATGCCGAACTTGAAGCGGTTGCCGCACTGGCAGGCGATTTTGGTGTCAATCATGGCGGGTTGCACCCGGCAAATTTCCCCAGAACATCGAAATTAATTCACGGTGACGCGACCATTCGTAACCTGAACCCGTGCTACAGCAAAGGAAAAACCTGTAACTCGCGCGGGCAAAACCAGCCTTACCGTTGAAGTTTCTTCTCCAGAAGCATCACGGTCTGGCGCACGCCAGAATCCACTTCCATGCGATCCTTCACGAGGCGGCAGGCGTGCATCACGGTGCCATGATCGCGCCCGCCAAAGGCCTCGCCGATGGTGTTCAGGCTGCTCTCCGTCATCTGACGGGAGAGGAACATGGCGATCTGGCGAGGGAAGGCGATGTTCTCCGGCCGGCGCTTGCTGGTCATGTCGGCGATGCGGAGGTCGAAGTGCTCGGCCACGCGCTTCTGGATGACCGGGATGGTGAGAGTGAACCGGCCTTCCTCGTGCAGCACGTCGCGCAGGAGGTTCTCCGCGGCCTCGATGCTCAAGGGTTTGCCCGTGAGCGAGGCGTAGGAGACCACGCGGATGAGCGCGCCCTCGAGGCGGCGGACGTTCGTGCGGATGCGTTGGGCGAGGAAATCTGCGAGGTCGTCGGGCAGGATGCAGCCCATCGCCGCCGCGCGCTTGCGCAGGATGGCCGTGCGCGTCTCGACATCGGGCAGTTGCAGATCCGTAACCAGCCCCCACTCGAAGCGCGAGACGAGTCGCTGCTCCAGCCCCTGAATCTCGCTCGCCGGCCGGTCGCAGGTGAGGACGATTTGTTTGTGCCCCTCGTGCAGCGCGTTGAACGTGTGGAAGAACTCCTCCTGAATGCGCTCCTTGCCGGAGAGGAACTGCACGTCGTCAATCAGCAGCAGGTCGGTCTGGCGATACTTCTTGCGGAAGCGGGCAAGGGAATTTTCCTGCAGGCCGGCGATGAACTCGTTAGTGAACTTCTCGGTGGTGACGTAGGCGATGCGGGCCTGCTTCTTGTGCGCTGCGACATGGTGGCCGACGGCGTGGAGCAGATGCGTTTTGCCCAAGCCGACGCCGCCGTAGAGGAACAGTGGATTGTAGGATTTGCCTGGGTTCTCCGCGACCGCGCGCGCAGCCGAGTGCGCGAACTGGTTGTTGCCGACGACGAAGGTGTCGAAGGTGTTGCGCGGATTGAATCCGAGTTCGGCTTCTGCCGGCGCGTGGTTCTGGCTGCGTGTAGGTGCCGCGCTCGGGGCGGGCTGAACATCCTTGGCCTTGGTTGGCAGATGATTCGTCTTCGGCGCGTGCGCGGCGATACGAAAGCGCACCTCCAGTTGTTTCCCCGTGGCGCTCGCGATTACGTCGCGCAAGAGACCAAAATAATTGTCCTTGAGCCACATCTCGCAGAAGTCATCAGTAACTTCGAGTGTGAAGGATTCCGCGTCCGTCGCGACCGCACGCAGCGGCGCAAACCAGAGTTTGAAAACCTCGGGGTTGAGTAGCGAGCGGAGGTTTTCCTGCGCTGCTGACCAGATTTTTTCGGCGTTGGGCTGCATTTGCGTTATTTTTCGCAAAAGCTCGATTTCGTCGGGCTTATTCACGCTGCCCCGTCACCGTCCCGGTAACACCGATAAAGGCGCGGTTTTTCGCGCAAATTCCGGAGTGTTGTGGGGAGTGGAGAGTCGGCTTCATGTCGGCGCACTTGAGTTGTCGAAATCGGCTTAACAAGTTCTTTTACAATTACTTAGAATACAAAAATCTCAGTTTTGAGGAAAAACGTCCCTCAGTGATTTGGCAACTGGAAATGCATTGAGTGCGCATGCTTGTAGGCGAGCATCAATGGACTGGGAAGGACATTTTATTAGCTCTTGTTCGCAAGTTGTTCACAACCGGTGTTTCGCCAATTAAATCAGGGTTTTCCGTATTTTAGGTCCCGCAGTCACGCGTCCAAACCGCAGCGCCAGCAGAAAGTTTTTCGGATCATACTGCCGCGTCGCCGGTCTCTTCGGTGCGGATGCGCACCACGCTCTCGATGGTGCTGATAAAAACCTTTCCATCGCCGATCTTGCCGGTCTTCGCGGCGCCGACGATGGCCTTCACAGCAGCCTGAGCATTTGCGTCGGTCACGACGATTTCGAGCTTCAGCTTCGGGAGAAAGTCCACCGTGTATTCGCTGCCGCGATAAATCTCCGTGTGCCCCTTTTGCCGCCCGAAGCCCTTTACCTCCACCACCGTCATCCCCTCGATTCCCATGCCCGTCAGGGCCTCTTTCACATTGTCCAGTTTGAAGGGTTTGATGATGGCCTCGATCTTCTTCATATAAGGTGTATCGAGGGCCGATGCTAGACGTGTTCCTCCTGCTGTAAATCGGAAACTCGATGCACGTGCAAATTACTTCCGTCGCCACTCCACCTTCGGCGGTTCTGGCAACCCTTGTGCGCGCAGCGCCGTGCGGAAGTGCATCTTCCCCACTCGCGCCAGCGTCCCGACGCCGTGCTGCTCGAAAATTGTCTTGGCCACCTTGTCGACGGCGGCGGACGCGCCCTTCGGCAACTCCACACCGATTTCCCTGCCCATCGCCGCCAGACCCGTGACGAACGCGTGCCTCGCCAATATGGAAGCCGCCGCCACCGCGAGGTCTGCCTCCGCCTTGTGTCGCTGCACGATCTTCAGCTTCAAACCACGCGCCTTCGCCTCGCGCGCCACCGTCGTCTCCGTCGCGGCGAACTGGTCAATGATCGCGTGCTCCGGCGGCGGGTTCAGGTGATGCGCCGGAGCGAGCACGGCGAGGATCGAGTTCACGTGGCCCTTCGCGAGCAACGGATTCAGGCTGCCGATGTCGCGGTAGCGCTGGTTGTAATTCACTCCGCCGAGCGTGAGCACCTCGTTGTGGCAGCCGGGCGTCTCGCGAATCACTTTGGCGAGGTCCGCGATTCGTCGGTCGCTGCCGATGTTCTTCGAGTCCTGGATGCCTGCGTCCTGCCACGCGCGCACCACCGACTCGTTCACATACACCGCCGCCACACACAGCGGGCCGAAGAAATCGCCCTTGCCCGACTCATCCACGCCGATCCGCGCCACGAACATCTCGGGGTGCAACACCTCCTCGTAGCCCACTTCCGCGCGTTTCAAAATCTCCGGCTCCAGCACAAACTCGACGAATTCCTGCGTGCCTTTGCCCTGCAACACCAGCTTGCCGCTCTCGTAAAACACGACGTTCAACTTGTCCTTCTCACCCGCGAACCGCGCGTAAGGCACGGTGCGCGGCTTGAACCCGTGCTCGCGCAAATGAGCGTCCAGCGCGGTGGCCTGCTCGTCCGTCAGCTTGCACGTGTGCATTGTCATCGGTTTCACACGGCGAGTTTCGAGTTTTGAGTTTCCAGTTTCGAGTGCAAACTGCGCCCGCGTGCCAAGACCGACCGACAGTTCAAAGTTCAAAGTTCAAAGTTTAAAGTCGCGCTCACCTACCACCGCGCGCCGCCCTGCCTTTCAACCCTCCCTCGTTCCCTCGCTGCTCGACTGGTTTGCCACCGCCGCCCGCGACCTCCCATGGCGGCGCACGCTCGATCCCTACGCGATTTGGGTCTCGGAAATCATGCTCCAGCAGACACAGGTGAAGACTGTCATCCCGTATTGGGAGCGCTGGATGCGCGAGTTGCCGGACATCGCCGCGCTCGCCGCTGCTCCCGAACAGCGCGTGCTAAAACTCTGGGAAGGCCTCGGCTACTACACGCGCGTTCGCAACCTGCAAAAGGCCGCGCAGCAAATCGTCGCCGAGCACGCCGGCCAGTTTCCGCGCGACTTCGATGCCGTGCTGGCACTGCCCGGTGTGGGCCGCTACACGGCGGGTGCAATCACCAGCATCGCCTTCAACGCACCCGCGCCGATCCTCGACGGCAACGTCATCCGTGTCCTTACCCGCCTCTTTGACATCCGTGAAAACCCGCGCGACAAGCCAACGAACGACCTGCTCTGGCACCTCGCCACCCAACTCGTCCAAGCCGCGTTCAACTTTCAACCCTCAACTTTCAACTCTCAACTCCTCCTCTCCGGCCCCTGCTCCGCGCTGAACCAGTCACTCATGGAACTCGGCGCGACCCTCTGCACCCCGCAGAACGCGAAATGCCCGCAGTGCCCCGTGCGCTCTCACTGCGCCGCGCGCCGTGAGGGACGCGTGGATGAGCTCCCGAACCTCGGCCCGCGCGCTGCCGCCACGGCTCGGGAGTTTCACGCCTTCGTGGTGGAGCAGGACGGGGAATTTCTGGTGACGCAGCGGCCGGCGAGAGGTGTCAACGCGGGTTTGTGGGAATTCCCAAACCTTGAAGTCACCGGCGCCACCCGCCCGCCACCCGACTCGCTGAAACAGCTTTTGCAAATCACCGCCCGTTGCGAGCCACTCTGCGAGGTCAGGCACACCATCACCCGCTACCACATCACACAGCGCGTATTTCGGGTTCGCTCGGCAGCGGCGGCGGACGGCATCCCGACGGACACTCGGTGGCTGGGCTTGGCGGAACTGCACGCACTCCCCTTCACCAGCGCGCACCGGCGCATCTTGCGACGGCTCGCAACGGGGAGCTGACTACTCCTTCCGCGCCGGGGCCAAGTCGCGGCAGTTCGCCTCGTAGAAGTGTGTGACATTTGCCAACGTCAAGCGTAGCCCCTCGCGTTGACGCTCCCGTCCTTGCCCGGTAGCGTCCTTCGCATGATTGATTTGGCCGAAGCCCAGCCGCGCAGCGCCGACCTGACGCTGCCGCGTCTGCGCGGTCCGCGCCCACCCGCCCAGACCGAGGCGCTCGCCGGCGAAATTCTTGCCCTCAAGCGCCAGCACAACGCCGTCATCCTCGCGCACAACTACCAGGTGCCAGAGATTCAGGACGTGGCGGATTTCGTGGGCGACTCCCTCGGTCTTTCTCAGCAGGCGGCGAGCACCAGCGCGGATGTGATCGTCTTCTGCGGCGTCCACTTCATGGCGGAGACGGCGAAGATATTGAACCCCGGCAAGATCGTCGTCCTGCCCGACAAGGACGCCGGCTGCTCGCTGGAGGAAAGCTGCCCCGCGCCCGAGCTGGCGAAGCTTCAGGCGACGAACCCCAACTTCTACACCATCGCTTACATCAACTGCTCGGCGGCGGTGAAGGCGTTGAGCGACGTGATTGTTACCAGCGGCAACGCCCTCAAGATCGTCAACGCCGCGCCCAAGGACCGCGACCTCCTCTTCGTGCCCGACGAGAACCTCGGCGCGTGGGTGATGGAGCAGACGGGCCGCCCCATGACGCTCTGGCGCGGCAACTGTTACGCCCACGTCGAGTTCCAGCGCGACAACATCCTGCGCGCCCGCGCCGCCTATCCCGACGCGAAGATCGTCGTCCACCCGGAGAGCCTGCGCGAGGTCCGCGAGTTAGCCGACGTGGTCTGCTCGACGGAGAAGATGATCACCTACTGCAAGAACAGCCCCGCGCGCCGCTTCGTCATCGTCACCGAGTCCGGCATCATCCACCGGATGCAGAAGGAGTGCCCGGACAAGGAATTCCTCTGCGCCCCCGTGTTCAACGTGATGCAACTGCCCACGGATAACTGCCGGTGCAGCGAGTGCCGCTACATGAAGATGAACACGCTGGAGAAACTGCGCGACTGCATGAAGCACCTCGCCCCGCGTGTGGAGATGCCCGCCGACATCCTCGCGAAGGCCCGCGCGCCCATCGAGCGGATGCTGGAAATCTCGGCCCGGGCTTGACCGTTTCGCCCCGTTCCACCGGGCTTCCAACTGTATCCTTCCTGCTGAGCAGATGGAGCTACCGCACCGCTTCACTTCTTCGGCAACTGCGCCTCGATCTTCGCCGCGACCTGCTTCGCGAGGAACTCGGAGCCATCGCTGTTGAAATGCACGTCCTTCGGGTTTTGCAGCTTGGCCAGGTGCGGCGTGATGGCGGCGTTGAGGTCGTTGATGGCGACGCCGGTTTCCTCCATGACCTTCCGGGCGATGGCGTTGTAGGTCGGCACCTTGTCGAACGCGCGCGGCGGGTTCAGGTCGCCGTCTGGGATCGGCGTGATGGTGGCCCAGATGAGTTTCGCGCCCGTGGCCTGCAACTGCTTCACGATCTCGCGCAAGTTCCGATCGTAGTCAGCGGGCGGGACCTGCTGCTGAGCGGGCTGCATGAACTTCGCGTCGTGGATCCCGAAGTTGAAATGAATCACATCCCACTTTCCGGTGCCGAGCCAGGCCTTGAGGTTCTTCAGTCCGTTGACGGTCGGACCGCCGTTGGCCGGGATGCGGTGGACGTTGGCCTTGCTCTTGAGCAGTTCGCGCACGGACAGGGTGTAGCCCATTGAGATCGAGTCGCCGATGAGCAGCACGCGCGGCAGACCCGGCTCGTCAGTGATGGGCGCCGTGACTGGGCTGGGCGCGGGCTTGGCCTTCTTCGCGTCGGCCTTGGGCTTCGGGTCCTGTGCGGAACAAACGATCGAAAGCGCCAGCCACGCGAGCGCGAAGGCTGTCGGAAGAAGAGATGGCAGTTTCATGAGCACGATTGGTAGCAAGTCCTCCCCGTTGTCACAAGCTCGAGCGACCGCGGACTGCGCGGACGTTCACCTGCGCCGGAAGAACGTCTCCTGCAGAGAACCCTTCTCCGTTCGCACCACCATGCCGGGCTTCACGTTGTTGCGCTGGAACCAGCCCTGGCGCATCTCCAGCACGAACTGCACGCGCTCGCTCTCCGACGGAAGGGTCGTCTCATCCCTCGGCCGCGCGGCATGGACTTCGAGCAACACGCCGTCGGGCGCGATGTAGGCGATGTCCAAAGGGACGATCGTGTTCCGCATCCAGAACGCGCGGCGGTTCGCATCCTCGAAGATAAAAATCATCCCCTCCAGCTCCGCCATGTTTGTCCGCCACATCATCCCGACCTGGTGCTCGATGGGTGTGCGCGCGATCTCCGTGATCACCTCATGCGCGCCCAGCCAGAGCTTGAGCGTGGGGAGCTTCGGCTGCGGCTGGCCGGATTCCGTCGGGTCGGCGGCAGCGGCGGCACCGTGCTTGGGAGCGGAAGCCGGATTTGGACACGCCACCAGCAGCGCGCCAACGCAGGCGAGGAGCAGGATGGGAAGTCGCTTCATGTGTGGCGAGCTTGGTCAGAGGCGCAGCCGAATGCAAATGCTTGAAGCGTGACGGCGCGGACTAGGCGAGTCACTTCGTGTCTCGCACATGCTTGTCCATCCAGCCCACCATCTTGTCCCACATCTCCGGCAGATACACGTGGCCAAGGCCGGGATAGACAATGTTCTCAAAGTTCGCCTCGGCACGATACAGCCCGTAGGCCGGGCGGACCTTCGCCTCCAGCTTGCGAATGCCTTCGATGGGCGAGCCGTAATCCTTGTCGCCGGTCAGGTAGAGCATCGGGCGCGGAGCGGCGAGGGCCATGATGGCCTCGCTGTCGAAGTGGTTGAGCATCCCCGGCACGAAGTAGTAGATGCCGTGGTATTTCAAACCCTCGATGCGGATGAGGTCCGTGTAACGCGTCATGCACGCGACCGCCACGCCCGCGCGCAGCCGCTCGTCGAGTGCCGCGAGCCACCACGCGCGTGTCGCGCCCATACTGATGCCCGTGACGCCGATGCGCGACGCGTCCACTTCCTTGCGCGACGCGAGATAATCCAGCGCCATCAAGTCATCGCGCAAAATCATCCCCCACAGCGAGCGCCCGACCCAGAGGTTGAACTTCGACGCCGTCATCTCGCCCGCGCCGCCTTTCTCCGCGAGTCCGCCCGGCCCCTGCCCATTGCGCTCGCCGAAGCAGTAAGCGTCCACGCCCAGCACGACGTAGCCGCGCTTCGCGAGCTCCGGTCCCGGCATCACGGGTGTCGCGTTGGTGCGCATCAACTCGTCCTTGCCGATGTCGTATTGGCCACCGTGCCAGTGGCAATAGAGAATGGCGGGCGACTTGCCGGCAACGCCCTTGGGCAGGAACACGTAGCCCGGCACCGTCGCGCCCGCACCGTTGTCGAAGGTGAACTTCTCGAAGATGTAATCGCCGCGGTCCTCGCGCACGAGGGTCGTGACCTTGGGCACCTTGGGGCGGGGCGGCAACTTCCCGAGCAACTCCCACAACGTCGCGCGGACCTCGGGGCGGCGCTTCTCCCACGTCGCCTTCGTCTTCGGCACGGAGAACTCGGGAGCGACAGGCGCGGCGGCGAGCCACGCCTCGGCGTTGGACACGTTGGTCTGGGCCATGAGCGAACCGGCGGCGAGGAACAGCGCGAACCCGGCAGCCTGTGAGTAGGAGAGTGATGGAATGGTTTTCATTGCGACAGGATTTCTGCGCCGATGAAAGCAGGTCGCGGCGCGTGGGCGAAGCGATTTTCTATGGCGTGCGGCGGCAGCGGCCGTTGGAGACTTGCAGCCCACCGCCACGCCAGCGAGCATCGCCATCAACAATACGCACTTCATGAATCGCTCCGCCGCCAACCGCCGCAGTTTCCTCCGCACCTCCGGCCTCGCCACGCTGGCCGCCGCGCTGGGCGGGCCAATTCCCTTCGCCCGCAACCTCGCCCCCGGCCTCTTCCCCGACGCCCTCGCCCAGACCGTCGCCGACCTGCTGCCCGACAAACGCGGACTGCGTATCCTCAGCGACCGCCCCATCGTCGCCGAGACGCCCGTCACGCTGCTCGACGACGAGGTCACCCCCACCGCGCGCCACTTCGTCCGCAACAACGGCCACGTCCCCGAGCGCGCCGAGAAGCGCGACCTCACCGGCTGGACGCTGACGGTTGATGGTGAAGTCGAGAAGCCGCTGAAACTCACGCTGGCCGAACTGCAAAGCCAGTTTCCGAAAGTCACCCGCGCGCTCGTCATCGAGTGCGCTGGCAATGGTCGCGCCGCCTTCAACCCTCCCGCCTCCGGCAATCAGTGGACGCTCGGCGGCGTCGGTTGCGCGCTCCACACCGGCGTGCTGCTCCGCGATGTGTTGCGCCGCGCGGGCGCGAAGCCATCGGCCGTTTACCTCGCTTACCAAAGCGAGGACGCGCACTTGAGCCGCGCCCCCGGCAAGCACGCCATCTCGCGCGGCGTGCCCATCGCCAAGGCGCTCGACGAGCACACGCTGCTCGCGTGGGAGATGAACGGTCAGCCCCTGCCCGCGCTGCACGGCTGGCCGCTGCGCCTCGTCTGCCCCGGTTGGCCCGCCTCGACCTCCGGCAAGTGGCTCACGCGCCTCTGGGTCCGCGACCGCGAGCACGACGGCGAGAAGATGACCGGCCATTCGTATCGGATGCCGAAGTTCCCCGTCGCGCCCGGCACGAAAGTCGAGGCGGCGGACATGGCCATCCTTGAGGAACTGCCCGTGAAGTCCTGTATCACCTTCCCGGCCAGCGGCACGGAGTTGCCAGCCAGCCAGCCCGTGCAGTTGCGCGGCCAAGCGTGGAGCGGCTGGGGCGACGTGAAGGCCATGCATGTGAGCTACGACTTCGGCGCGACTTGGGTGCCCGCCAAACTCAGCCCGCCGCGCAATCGCTACGCCTGGCAGCGGTGGTCGGTGGAATTGAAACTGCCGGTGAAGGGCTACTACGAACTTTGGGCGCGCGCCACGGACGAGAAAGGATTTCAGCAGCCCATGCTCGTTCCCGGCTGGAACCCCGAAGGCTACTGCAACAACGCCATGCACCGCATCGCGCTCAAGGCGGTATGAAACTGACACCTCCAATCACCGGCTCCGCCACCAACGCATCGCTGCCGACGAACGCCGCTCACCCTCTCCCCCATCGGGGGAGAGGGCAGGGTGAGGGAGCCGGTGGGCGAGGAGAGCGTGCCGGAAATTTCCAACAACTCGCCCCGGCCGCTTCACCTGTTCGCAGAGTTTTCGGTTTGTTCGCAGCCCGCCCCCTCACCCCAGCCCTTTCCCCCGATGGGGGAGAGGGAGAAGAGCGCCGCCTCACGCCCTACGCACCTCCGCATCCGTCCCGCCTCTGTGGTGCTCAATCTTTGTCTTCCCTGATTCTTTGGTTTCTCCTCCTGAGCCTTTTGCTCTTCCCTCTACCTGCCGCCGAGCCACAGAACACCAGCGCCATCCAGTCGCTGACACCCGGCCCGGGCCGCGAGCAGATCCAAATCAACTGCATCCCCTGCCACTCCACCGCCATCATCGCCGCCACGCACGCCACCCGCGCGCGCTGGGACGAACTCATCACCACCATGCAGCAGAAGCACGGGCTGTGGCCGCTCGTTCCCACCATCCGCACGCAGCTCCTCGACTACCTCGCCGCCACCCAGCCCCCGACCGACCCCGCCCTCGACGCCGGCAAGCAAACCCCTTGGGCACAGCCGCTCTACCGACCGAATCCGCTGTGGTGACCGCCATGAAAACCGCTCCGCTCTACCTCAATGGCGAGTTCGTCACGACAAACAACGTCCTCCTCGTCCGCAACCCCGCCACCGGCGAAACCCTCGCGCAGATGTCCACCTGCGGACGTGACCGCGTGGCGCACGCGTTGGCGGATGCGCACACCGCGTTTCAGTCGTGGCGTAATGTCGTCGGCCGGACGCGCGGGGATTTCCTGCTGAAGATTGCCGCCGAGGTCGAGCGGAGGAAGGACGAGTTCGCCCGCACTATCACGCTCGAAAACGGCAAGCCGCTCGCACAGAGCGCGGGCGAGGTGGCGATGACGATTGACCATCTGCGCTGGTTTGCCGAGGAGGCGCGGCGTGGTTACGGGCGCGTCATCCCGCCGCAGGCCGAGGGCAAACGCCACCTCGTCATCAAGTCGCCGCTGGGCGTGGTCGCGGCCATCAGCCCGTGGAATTTCCCGCTGGTGCTGGCCGTGCGGAAGGTCGCCGCTGCGCTCGCCGCCGGCTGCACCGTGGTGCTCAAGCCCGCCAGCGCCACGCCGCTCTGCGCGGTGCTGTTTGCCGAGTGCGTCCATGCGGCGGGCTTGCCGAAGGGTGTGTTCCAACTCGTGGCCGGGCCGGCGGCGGAGATTGCGGCGGAGTTTCTGGCGCACCCGCGCTGCCGCAAAATCACCTTCACCGGCTCGACCGAGGTTGGGAAGAAGCTCATCGCCGGAGCCGCCGCGCAGGTGAAGCCGCTCTCGCTCGAACTCGGCGGTCATTCCCCCCTGCTGGTCTTCGACGACGCGGACCTCGACCGCGCGCTCGAACAAACGCTGGTTGCCAAGTTCCGCAACACCGGTCAGTCGTGCATCGCGGCGAACCGCATCTACGTCCAGCGCGGCATCGCGGCGCGGTTCATCCCGGCGTTCGTCGCGCGCGTTAAGGCGCTGAAGGTCGGCCACGGCCTCGAACCCGGTGTGGACCTCGGTCCGCTCATCAATCCCGCTGCCGTGGACCTCGCGCTCCAGCACATCGCCGACGCGCAGGCGAAGGGCGCGCAACTGCTCTGCGGCGGACAGCGCATCGGCGACATAGGCAGCGCGTTCCTTGCCCCAACCGTTCTCACCGGCGTGCCCGGCGCATCACTTGGCATGTGCGATGAGACCTTCGCTCCCGTCGCCTACGTGAACGTCTTCGACACCGAGGCGGAGGCCATCACGCGCGCGAACGACACGACCTACGGCCTCGCCGCCTACGTTTTCACGCGCGACCTGAGCCGCGCCTTCCGCCTGATGGAGTCGCTGGAGGCCGGGATGATTGGCATCAACGACGGCGTGCCCACGACGAGCAACGCGCCCTTCGGCGGTGTGAAGCAAAGCGGCTGGGGCCGCGAGTTGGGCACGGAGGGGATGGAGGCGTTTCTGGACACGAAGCACGTGAGCCTCGTGGTGTAGGGATGGAAAGTGTTCAGCCCTCTTTCCGCTGCGCAAGGTTCGCCAGCAGCTTCTCCGCGCAGGCTCGGGCGAACTCCGGCGCGTTGATGGCGCAGTCCAGTTCCACCACCTCAATGTCCTTTCGTAGGAAAGCCTTCAGCGCGGTGAAGAGGATGCGGTCGGCGATGGGGTCGTGAAACTTCTGGCCGGGCGCACTGATGACGCTGATGGCTTTGAGCGGGAGCAGCACGGTCACGGGCGCGATGGAGAGGTTGATTTTCTCGGCCAGGATGCGGCCCAGCTCGGCGCATTCCTCGGGCGAAGTGCGCATGAGCGTCACCTGCGGGTTGTGCTGGTAGAAAGTGCGGTCGGCGAACTTCGACGGCACCGTTTCGGGTCCGCCGAAGTTAACCATGTCGAGGCAGCCGGGCGTGACGATGGCGGGCACGCCGTGGCGCGCGGCGGCTTCGCAACGCGTCGGGCCGGCCCCGAGGATGCCGCCGACCAACTCATCCGCCCACTCGGTGGTCGTGATGTCGAGCACGCCGGCGACCATGCCGGATTCGATGAGCGACTCCATCGCCCGCCCGCCCGTGCCGGTGGCGTGGAAGACGAGGACTTCGTAACCAGCGGCCTCGAGGGTTTTCTTCGCGGCCTGCACGCAGTCCGTCGTGTTGCCGAACATGGAGGCGACGATAATGGGCTTGTCCTCGCCGGGCGATGGGACGCTCTCGACCATGCCGCAGATGGCTCCTGCGGCGCGGGTGAGGATTTGGCGTGAGATGCGATTGATGCCCGCGACGTCCACCACGGAAGGAAACATCACGATGTCCTTCACTCCGACATATTGCGACGTGTTGCCGCTGGCGAGCGTGGAGACCATCACCTTCGGAAAGCCAATCGGCAGCGCGCGCATCGCTGCCGTGCTGATGGCTGTGCCGCCGCCGCCGCCGAGGGAGATGACCCCGTCGATGCGCTTGTCAGCAACGAGCCTTGCCAGCACGACGGGCGCGCCCCGCGACATTGCGGCAACCGCTTCGCCCCGGTCTTTCTTGGCCACGAGCGCGTTCAAGTCCGCGCCCGCAGCCGCCGCGACCTCGAACCGCGTGATATCGGGTTTGAGCTTCGGCGCGTCGAGCGTGCCGGTGTCGATGACGAGCACTTGATGCCCGCGTTGTTTGATGAGGTTCGCAACGAAGGCATGCTCCTCGCCCTTCGTGTCCATTGTGCCGAGAACTGCGATTGTCGCCATAGGTGCGAGCGAAGCGTAGCGGCTTGGGTTTGGAACGGCAGAAAATAATCGGCCACCGGGGCTTCGCCCGCGCCCGCGCCAGACGGCGACTGCAAGTCGCCGGCACGAGGGCTTGCCCGCTACTTCAACTCACGGCCATACCGCTCCCACTTGCCGCGCATCTCGGCGAGCAAGGCCGCGTGCTTCGCGTCGTTCAGCAGGCTGCGCTCCTCCAGCGGGTCGGCTTGCAGATCGTAGAGTTCTTCCTTCACCGGCGTCTCGGCGATCCAGCGGAGATACTTCCAACGCTCCGTGCGCACGCCCTCGCTCTGCGGGATGCGCGCGGCGACGCTGTGGTGCTCGTAGAAAAACTCCGTGCGCCAGTCCTTCGGCGATTCGCCTTTGAGCAGCGGCACGAGGCTGCGGCCTTGCATGGTCTTCGGCGCGGGAACTCCCGCCAGCTCCAGCATTGTCGGCGCGAAATCCACGTTCAGCACCATCGCCTTTGAGCGCTGGCCCGGGGCAGTTTTGGGGGAGCGCGGGTCGAAGATGAACGACGGCACGCGGATGTCCTCCTCATACATGAACCACTTGTCCGCCATGCCGCGATCGCCGAGCGCGAAGCCGTTGTCCGCCGTGAAGACGATGACCGTGTTGCCCGCCAGCCCGCGCTGCTCCAGTTCCGCCACGATGCGCCCGACCTCGCGGTCCACGCCGGTGATGAGGCGGTAGTAGTCGCGCAGGATGCCCTGCGTCTTCTCCGCCGTATCGAAGCGCCAGCCCCAGCGGCGACGGCCCTCGGACTTCTGCACGGACTCCGGCAGCCGCTGGAACGCCTCGTCCGTCGCGAGCTTGGGCACGGGGATGGTCAGGTCTGCGTAGCGCAGCTCGTCGCGCGGGTCTGGCTCGAACTCGCGCGGCTTGCCATCGCGGGCGTGGACGGCGTTGAAGCTGATGGAGAGACAGAAGGGCTTCCCCTTCTCGCACCCGCCAAGGAACTCCAGCGCCTCGCTCCCGAAGCGCGCCGTCTTGTGCGTGCGCGTCGGGTCATTCTTCTCGATGAACTCGCCGGCCTGGCCGGGCAGGCCCTTCCAGTAGTCGAACGCCTTCTCTTTTGCCGCCGTTTCCATTGGGCTGCCGACGCCATACTTGCCGATAAACCCGGTGCGGAAACCCGCCGTGCGCAGTTGCGCCGGATACGTGTTGTCCCACGCCGTGCCGTTCAAGCCCTTTGCGAAATCCTCAATGCCGTGTCGCCGCATCCATTGCCCGGTGAAGATGCTCGCGCGGCTCACGGAACAAATCGAAGTCGTCACGAAGCAGTTGTCGAAGACGACTGACTTGGCCGCGAGCCGGTCGAGATGCGGCGTCTGCACAATTTTGTCGCCCATGAAACCCAGCGCGTTCCAGCGCAGGTCGTCCACGAGCAGGAAGACGAAGTTAGGCGGCGCGGGCTTGGGCGCCGCCAGCAACGAGCACGACACGGAACACGCCAAGACCATTACGAACCGAAGGACTTGCTTCATAAGCAAACTCCTATCACGCCAAGATGCCTCGCACCACCTCGCCGTGGATGTCCGTGAGGCGGAAGTCGCGGCCTTGGAAGCGGTGCGTCAGCCGCGTGTGCTCGATGCCCAGCAGGTGCATCATCGTCGCGTGGAGGTCGTAGATGCTCACGGGGTCGCGGACGATGTTGTAGCAGTAGTCGTCCGTCTCGCCGAACGTGATGCCGGGCTTCACCCCCGCGCCCGCCAGCCACATCGTGAAGCAACGCGGATGGTGGTCGCGCCCGTAGTTGTCCGCGCTCAAGCCGCCTTGCGAGTAAATCGTCCGGCCAAACTCCCCGCCCCAGACGATGAGCGTGTCGTCGAGCAGGCCGCGCTGCTTCAAGTCGAGCAACAGCGCCGCCGTGGCTTGGTCAGTGTCCTTGCACTGGCCGCGAATGGCCTTGGGCAAACCGCCATGATGGTCCCAGCCCATGTGGAAGAGCTGGATGAAGCGCACGTTGCGCTCGGCGAGCCGGCGCGCGAGCAGACAGTTCGCGGCGTAGCTTCCGGGGCGCTTCACATCGGGACCGTAGCTTTCGAGCACGGACTCCGGTTCCTTCGAGAAGTCCGTCAGCTCCGGCACGCTGGTCTGCATGCGGAAGGCCAGTTCGTATTGCGCGATGCGCGCCTGGATTTCCGGGTCGCCGAGCGCCTTGAAGCGGCGGCTGTTCAACGCGCCGAGTTCATCGAGCGTCTCGCGGCGCGTCTCGCGGTCCATGCCGGGCGGGTTGGAAAGATAGAGAACCGGGTCACCCTTGTTGCGGAACTTCACGCCCTGATGCTGCGTCGGGAGAAAGCCGCTGCTCCACAGGCGGTCGTAAAGCGGCTGGTCATCCGGCCGACCGGAGCCAAAGGAGGTCAGCACCACGTAAGCCGGCAGATCGCGATTCTCGCTGCCGAGGCCGTAGCTCAACCACGAGCCCATGCTCGGCCGTCCGGGAAGCTGGTGGCCGGTCTGGAAGAACGTGATGGCCGGGTCGTGGTTGATGGCGTCCGTGTTCAGCGTGCGGATGATGCAGAGGTCGTCCGCGATGCGCGCAGTGTGCGGGAGGAGTTCACTGAGCCAAGCACCGCTCTGTCCGTGCTGCGCGAACTGGAAGAGGCTCGGCGCGATGGCGAACTTCGCCTGCCCGCTGGTCATCGTCGTGAGCCGCTGGCCCTTGCGGATGGACTCCGGCAAGTCCTCGCCCCGGTGCTTCTCCATCACCGGCTTCGGGTCGAACAAATCCATCTGCGACGGCGCGCCCGACTGGAAGAGATAGATGACGCGCTTGGCCTTGGGCGCGAAGTTTGGGAACGCGGCGGCGGGAGTTGGTGCGGCCTGCACTCCGTTGCCCAGCAGCGAGCCGAGCGCGCCCATGCCCAACCCGGCAGCGGAGTTCGCGAGGAAGGTGCGGCGCGTGACGGCGAGCCGCTGCGCTGGGGACAAGCCACTGAATTGATGGTCGTTGCAGTTCATAGCTCAGGCAAAAATCTCGTTCACCACATGCGCTTGTTCCACGCCCGTCAGCCGCTGGTCCAGCCCCTGAAACTTAAAGGCCAGCCGCTCATGGTCCAGACCCAGCGCGTGCAGAATCGTCGCGTGAAAGTCGCGCACGCTCACCTTGTTCACGGCGGCGCGGAAACCAATCTCATCCGTCTCGCCGTAGTGAACGCCGCCCTTCACGCCACCGCCCGCGAGCCACGCGGTGAACGCGTGCGGGTTGTGATCGCGGCCCGGCTTGCCGCCCTTCTGGGACACCGGCAACCGGCCGAACTCACCCGCCCAGATGACCAGTGTGTCCTTGAGCAATCCGCGTTGCTCTAAGTCCGCGAGCAGCGCGGCGATGGGCTGGTCCGCCTCCGCCGCGAAGCCGCGATGGTTGCCAACCAAATCAGAGTGACAGTCCCAGCTCTGCTGATTCTCCATGCCGCCGCTGTAAACCTGCACGAAGCGCACGCCACGCTCGACCATGCGGCGCGCGGTCAGGCACTGCGCGGCGAAGTGACCGCAATGCTTCTCGCCGATACCGTAGAGCTTTCGAATGTGCTCCGGCTCGCGCGACACATCGAACGCCTCCGGAGCGGCCGTCTGCATCCGATACGCCAGCTCGAAGCTCTCGATGCGCGCGCCCAACTCGTTGTCCAACGCGCCTTGTGCGAGGTGGTCGCGGTTCAGCGACGCCAGCAGGTCGAGTTGCGCGCGCTGGCGCGACTCGTTGAGATTCGTCGGCGGCTTCAGGTTGGCGATGGGTTCGCCCTGCGGCCTGAGCCAGGTGCCTTGATACACGCTGGGCAGGAAGCCCGCGCCCCAGTTGAGCGCATGGCCCTTCGGCAGGCCGCGATTCAGCGGGTCGCTCATCACGACGAAACTCGGCAGCGCGTCGCTCTC
>Ga0208960_1000224_pt1 | contig 32299 bp, 25 predicted proteins | sample GreLakmeON33MSRF_FD_187703 | JGI IMG/M metagenome (GOLD analysis project Ga0208960, IMG submission 187703) | Freshwater lentic microbial communities from great Laurentian Lakes, MI, USA - Great Lakes metaG ON33MSRF (SPAdes) | ecosystem: Environmental > Aquatic > Freshwater > Lake | place: Great... | reverse complement strand
ACAGAGATAGCTTTCATAGCGCCCATCGCTCCTCTTAAAGTTTTACCGATTTTCTCGATTGGGTGATTTCTTAAAGCATCGTTTACACGAACCAACTCCAAGTTGTCAACTCCATTTCCTTTTCCAGCACCGAAAGTTTTACCACAGATATCAGTTTCTACTGTCTTCATGAAATCAGTCAATAAAGGCTTACAAGCATGATCAAACAAGTAGCAACCATATTCAGCTGTATCAGAAATAACACGGTTCATTTCGTGTAATTTTTTACGTGCGATTAAGTTTGCGATTAACGGAGTTTCGTGCAATGACTCATAGTAAGCAGACTCTTCTTTGATACCTACCTCAACCATTGATTCGAAAGCCAATTCAACTCCGGCTTTCACCATCGCCACCATAACAACACCGTTATCATAGTATTCTTGCTCAGAAATATTCACGTCACCAGCAGGAGTTTTTTCAAAAGTAGTTTCTCCTGTAGCAGCTCTCCAAGTCAATAAGTTTTTGTCATCAGCAGCCCAGTCAGCCATCATCGTAGATGAGAAAACGCCAGTGATGATATCGTCCATATGTTTTTGGAACAATGGTCTCATGATTACTTTTAATTCTTCAGCCAAGTTGAAAGCTTTCAATTTAGCTGGATTTGACAAACGATCCATCATGTTAGTGATACCACCTTGTTTCAAACCTTCAGTGATGGTTTCCCATCCGTATTGAATCAATTTAGAAGCATAACCTTTATCGATTCCTTTCTCCACCATTTTGCTGAAGCAAAGGATAGAACCAGTTTGCAACAATCCGCAAAGGATAGTTTGCTCACCCATTAAGTCAGATTTAACCTCAGCAACGAAAGAAGATTTCAATACACCAGCTCTGTCGCCACCTGTACCAACGCAATAAGCTTTAGCATAAGCCCATCCTTTTCCTTCTGGATCATTTTCAGGGTGAACAGCAATTAAGGTTGGAACACCAAAACCTCTTTTGTACTCTTCACGAACCTCAGTACCTGGAGACTTAGGAGCCACCATGATCACTGTAATATCTTTACGAACTTGAGTTCCTTCTTCAACGATATTGAAACCGTGAGAATAAGCCAAAGCCGATCCTTTTTTCATTAATGGCATAACCGCAGCAACTACTGAAGTATGTTGTTTATCAGGCGTAAGGTTAATTACCAAATCAGCCGTTGGAATCATTTCAGCATAAGTTCCTACAGGAAATTTATTTACTGCTGCATTTTTGTATGATTGTCTTTGGCTTTTAATAGCCTCATCACGCAAAGCATAAGAAACATCTAAACCAGAATCTCTAAGGTTTAAACCTTGGTTTAAGCCTTGAGCACCGCATCCTACGATGACTACTTTTTTTCCTTTAAGCGCTTTTACTCCTTCAGAAAACTCTGAATTGTCCATAAACTCACAAGTTCCTAGCTGTGCTAGTTTCTCTCTTTGCGATAAAGTGTTGTAATAATTTGCCATAATTAATTTTAAAATTTATTGGATTGCAAAAATGCGAAGATTTGTTGAATTATGTAAATAATTAGCCGGTTATTTTCTCTTCCTCCGCTAATGTTTTCAACTTAGCGGAATCTTTTCTTAAAGCTTCCAGCTTTGATACCAGATGGAAGCTACAAGCTTCGGGAAAAGATTCAGCAAAGTTACCCTTCGGTAAACTTAGCAGAGAAGCTACCTACACAAAATACTGAAACAAACTAGGGTCATCATTAATCACCGTATAGTTGATTCCGTATTGCTTCATTCTCTCTAACAGGCCTAAATAATCTTCTTTGTGCTTAAGCTCTACACCTATCATTGCCGGACCACTTTCTCTCGCGTTTTTCTTCACGTATTCGAAACGTGTGATATCGTCATCGGGACCTAAAACTTTAGATACAAAATCTTTCAAAGCACCCGGACGCTGAGGAAAACGAATGATGAAGAAGTGTTTCAATCCTTCATAGATCATAGAACGTTCCTTTATTTCCTGCATTCTATCGATATCGTTGTTACTTCCGCTCACCACACAAACAATACGCTTTCCTTTTATTTCGTCTTTGTAAAAATCTAAAGCTGCTACAGATAATGAACCTGCTGGCTCCACCACTATCGCTTCTTCATTGTACAAACTCAAAATAGTGCTGCACACTTTACCTTCGGGAACCAAAACCACATCATCTATCACTTCTTTGATGATTTCAAATGTTTTGTCGCCCACCCTTTGCACTGCCGCTCCATCAACAAACTTGTCGATTTCTTTCAATTCAACAACATGGCCAGCCTCCAATGATTTTTTTAATGAAGGTGCTCCCGCTGGCTCAACGCCAACCAACTTCGTTTTCGGACTCAAAGTTTTGAAATAAGAACCCAAACCACTCATCAAGCCACCACCACCAACAGGAACAAATATAATATCAATGTTTTTCAAATCTTCATATATCTCTTTCGCCACTGTACCTTGTCCTTCTATCACTTTGAAATCATCAAAGGGATGTATAAAAGTCAGGCCTTCTGCCTTTGAAATGGCCAATGCTTGTTTGTAGCTATCATCAAAAGTATCTCCAGCTAGCACCACTTCCACCTTATCTTTTCCAAACATTTTAACTTTCTCTAATTTCTGTTTTGGAGTAGTAGTTGGCATGTAAACCTTACCATGAATACCCAACAAATTGCACGAAAAAGCGAAGCCTTGGGCGTGATTACCTGCACTTGCACAAATAACACCTTTATCTAAAATTTCCTGAGATAGAGATTGAATCTTGTTGTAGGCGCCGCGAATTTTGTAAGAACGCACCAACTGCAAATCTTCCCTTTTTAAATAGACCTCACAGCCGTATTTATCTGATAAAGCCAAATTCAATTGTAAAGGCGTACGCATGGCAACACCCTTCAAATTTTCCGCTGCCTTATCTATGTTTTCTATACTTACTAACACTTCTTTTAATTCCATTAGCTAACATTGAACTTTAAACATTGAACTTTGAACTATCTACTCCTCTCCTATTTCTTGCAGGTAAGTGTGTAAATTTCTCATTGGTTTAGATACAGCCACTCTTCCCGATCGCACGAATTCTAATATTCCAAAAGGTTGCAATGCGTTAAAAAGCGCACGCGTATCTTCTTTGTGTCCTGTTTTTTCAATTACACAAAACTCGGGTTCTAAATGCAAAAACTTAGCATTGTGCGTTTGTACAATAGCATTAAAATCGTGTCCCGATTTCATTTTATACAATGCAATTTCATGCGCCACTACTTCGTCATCAGTGAAACATGAAGCCATTAATACTTCTACCAATTTCTCAATTTGAAGCGTAACATTTTGCACTGTTTTCTCTGTGGTCATCACTACAATAGTAAAACGATGCACGCCTTCTTTTTCAGATTCAGAAGTGGTTAAGCTTTCAATATTTATTTTTCTTCTGGTGAAGATTTGCGTGATTCTATAAAGTATCCCCGTATAGTTCTCAGAAAAAACGGTGATGGTATATTTTTTTATTTCTGTAGTCATTGTTGTTCCATTAAAAATTAAAAATTCAGAATTAAGAATTTATCATTCTAGTCTAACTTCATTAACTGCTTTACCTTGAGGTATCATAGGAAATACGTTACCTTCCTGCTCCACCATTACTTCCAACAAATACGGCCCGTTATGCGCCAACATATTTTTCAAAGCTGTTTCTAAATCAGAACGCTCTTCAATTTTCTTAGCTTCAATGCCATAACCCTGAGCAATCATACAAAAGTTAGGATTGATCAATTCGGTTTGCGCGTATCTTCTATCGAAGAACAACTCTTGCCACTGACGAACCATTCCTAAGAAATTATTATTCAAAATAATGATTTTCACAGCTGCATTGGTTTGAAAAATAGTACCCAACTCTTGTATGTTCATTTGGAAACCACCATCACCAATAATAGCCACTACTTCTCTTTCTGGCTGAGCCATCTTAGCTCCAAAAGCCGCCGGCAAAGCGAAGCCCATAGTACCCAATCCGCCCGATGAAACGTTGGCATTAGTTGATTTAAACTCATAATATCTTGTTGCAAACATTTGATGCTGACCAACGTCGGTTACCACTACTGCCTCACCTTTCGTTAAATCACTTAACTTGCGAATAACCTCAGCCATTTTGATAGCTTTAGTTGTTGGCGTTAAATCTAATTTGAATACTTTCTCCGCTTCAATTTTATCGCACTCTTTAAATTCTTGCAACCACTCTTTATGCTCTTTTCTATCTAATAAAGGAAGCAAGGCATGCAAAGCTTCATTGGCATCGGCATGAATCGGAATATGCGCATGAACGTTTTTACTTATTTCGCATTTATCCATTTCAATATGAATAACCTTTGCTTGTTTAGCGTAACCATCTAATCTTCCTGTTACACGATCGTCGAAACGCATGCCAACTGCGATTAATACGTCGCATTCGTTGGTCTTCATATTCGGACCGTAATTACCATGCATACCCAAATACCCTACATATAGCGGGTGATCGGTAGGCAATGCCGAAAGTCCTAATAAGGTTGATGCTGCAGGAATTCCCGCTTTCTCAATAACCGCTTTCAATATCTCTTGCGCATGAGACAACAATACGCCGTGTCCAACCAACAAATATGGTTTTTTAGCAGCGTTAATAGCAGCGGCAGCTTCCTTGATTGAATCTATTTTCAACTCAGGTTTTGGCTGATATGAGCGCACGTATGTGCATTTTTTGTATTCAAAATCAAATGAATCGATTTGCGCATCTTTAGTAATATCAATCAATACAGGTCCGGGTCTTCCTGTACTTGCAATATAAAATGCCTTTGCAATTGCCTTAGGAATTTCAGATGCTTTGGTTACCTGAAAAGACCATTTGGTGATAGGTGCGGTGATACCAACGATATCAGTTTCTTGGAAAGCATCGGTACCCAAAAGCAAACTAGAAACTTGTCCGGTTATACAAACAATAGGCGTTGAATCAATCATTGCATCGGCAATACCAGTAACTAAATTAGTTGCGCCAGGTCCCGATGTAGCAATACAAACCGCAGGTTTGTTGGTTACACGCGCAGCACCTTCGGCAGCATGAACAGCACCCTGCTCATGACGCACTAAAACGTGGTGAATTTCATCTTGGTATTTATACAACTCGTCATAAACCGGCATGATTGCTCCGCCAGGATATCCGTAAACAACTTTAATTCCTTCTGCTAACAAAGAAAGAACAACAGCTTCGGCTCCAGTTACTTTTTTCATTTCTGATTTTTTTTCTGTTTTCGTTTTCTCTTGTTCTATGATAGTTTCCATAACCCTTATTTATTAAAAAAGCCTTTCCCGATTTCGAGAAAGGCTTGTTCTTTTTATAGACGTGCTTTCTCACCCCAAAGAGGAGACAACCAAGACAATAATATTATTATTTAAAAAATTCATTTTCAGTTTCACTATACAATAATACGAAAAGATTCAATTACGCGCCTCATAATTTCTATTTATTTTTCTTAAAATATCAATTACTTATCGGTAATACATCCTTCAGAAGCTGGTCCAACGCATTTAGCATATTTAGCTAAAACACCTCTTGTGGGACCTTCTTTCGGCTTCCATGTCTTGCGACGCTCGGCCAATTCAGTTTCAGAAACCTTAACATCTATCGTATTTTTAATAGCATCAATTCGAATGATATCGCCGTCGTTGATCAAACCAATGTTACCACCTTCTTGGGCTTCCGGACAAATATGCCCTACCATGAAACCGTGAGAACCACCACTAAATCGACCATCGGTGATCAATGCCACATCTTTGCCTAAACCGGCACCCATCACCGCTGATGTTGGTTTCAACATTTCAGGCATACCTGGTCCGCCCTTAGGCCCTTCATATCTAATTACAATTACATTTCCTTTTTTTACTTTACCGCCTAGGATACCATCAATAGCAGCGAATTCATCATCAAAAACCACAGCTGGTCCTTCGAATAACTCACCTTCCTTGCCTGTAATTTTTGCTACAGAACCCATTGTTGCCAAGTTTCCATACAAAATACGAATGTGACCTGTTGCTTTTAAAGGTTTATCGAAAGGCATGATTAAATCCTGACCGTCTTTCAATTTTGGTGCAATAGCTAAATTCTCAGCCAAAGTTTTTCCTGTTACCGTCATACATTCACCATGCAACATTCCTTTTTCTAACAACAATTTCATAACCGCAGGAACACCACCCACGGCATGTAAATCTTGCATTAAATATTTACCAGACGGTTTCAAATCGGCCAAGAAAGGCGTTTCGTCACTCATCTTTTGAAAATCATCTAAAGTTAGAGGAACGTTAACAGCGTCAGCCATTGCTATTAAGTGCAATACCGCATTGGTAGAACCGCCCAAAATAACAATCAATCGCATTGCATTCTCAAACGCTTTGAGTGTCATAATATCGCGAGGCTTAATGTCTTTCTCCATCAAGTTTCTCATGGCCGCGCCTACATTTTGTAACTCTTTTTGCTTCTCATTACTGATAGCTGGAGCAGAAGAAGAATAGGGCAAACTCATTCCCATTGCCTCGATAGCCGCAGACATTGTGTTAGCAGTGTACATGCCGCCGCAAGCACCAGCACCCGGACAAGAATTTTTTATAATTCCTTTATAATCTTCGTCACTCAAATTGCCTTGTGTTTTTTCACCTAAAGCCTCGAATGCAGAAATGATATTTAATGTTTTTCCGCAATAATTACCTCCAGCGATAGAACCTCCATATACTAAAATTGCGGGACGATTCAATCTACCTATGGCCATCATAGCTCCAGGCATATTTTTGTCGCAACCTACCACAGTGATAAGAGAATCATAGTACTGCGCATTCATAACCGTTTCGATAGAATCAGCAATAATGTCGCGAGAAACTAAAGAATATCGCATTCCCTTTGTACCGTTTGAAATACCATCACTAACACCAATGGTGTGAAAAATTAATCCCACCAAATTAGCTTCCACCACACTTTTTTTAATACCCAACGCTAAGCCATTCAAGTGCATGTTGCAAGGGTTACCTTCATAACCCATACTTACAATACCTACTTGGGCTTTGTTCATGTCGTCATCTGTGAAGCCTACGCCAAATAACATTGCCTGAGAAGCAGGCTGAGTAGGATCTTGCGTAATTGTTTTACTATATACATTAAGTTCTTTTGTCATGGTTAAAATTTTATGAGTTGCAAAGATGCAAAAAAAAACATCCGCCTCGTCAGCTGACGGGCGGATCTTTCTGATAAGATATTTTAATTTCCCCTAATGAGAAAGGGGTAATTCATCTGGTTTTATCTCTTGCCCTGGCGCAGCAGGATCAGGAAGCAAACCAAATACTGTTTTATCGAAGTAATAAACAATCAAAAAGGCAATAACTATTGCTATAAATATCGCCGAAATGACCATCATCTTTTTGAACCCAGCGTTCTCTTTGTCTTTATCCTTGGCCGTCATGATACGTTTGATATCATTTTGAACCCTAATGAAAGCACTTTTGTTTTTTACGATGTAATCTACCGCTCCATATTTCACAGAATTCACTGCCACGTCAACATCCTCTTGACCCGATAGCATCAAAACCTCTACATCTGGCGCGATTTGTTTGATTTCTTGCAAAACTTTAATACCCGACATAGCATCGGGCTTTTCACTATCCAAGAAATAATCTAAAATTACGATATCTGGTTTTTTGTCCAAGGCCATTAGCAAAGCCTCTCCTTTGGTAAAGGTTTTAATGGTTAACCCTTTGTTTTGATTTAAATTGTGCACCGCAGTTTTTAAGTACAATTCATCGTCGTCACACAGGTATATTAGCGTATTTGCCATACTATTTTATTTTAATTCAGATAATTCTGCTTTTAATTCTGCTTCGGCTAAAGGATATTCTTTAACCACTTCATCTATCAATGCTGGTATTTTTTCAAGTTCTTTGTTATTTAAGCCCAAATCTTGTAAAACTGCACTCACCTTCACCATTTTCTCCATACCCATAAACGAAAAACTGGTTTTCAATTTGTGCGCAATACCTCCTATCTGCTGCCAATCTTGCTTGCCAATACAATCCTGCATTTTAGCAATAGAATCGGGAGTAGTTTTGATAAATGAAATGATTAAATCTTCCCTAAAATATTTACTGCCAAGAGAAAGGTCATTTAGATAATTTAAGTCGATGTGTTGGTATTTTGCCATATTTTAGGTTGTGCCAGATGTACGAGATTAGCAATTTTTTGTTTCAATTTATCAGGGTTGAACGGCTTTAAAATATAGTCGTCCATTCCCGCTTCTAAATATTTATTGTCATCCGACTCTGTAAAAATGAAAGCCGTCATGGCTAAGATAGGAATATTTTTCTTTGGCTCAGAAAATTCGTTTCGAATAATTTTAGTTGTTTCTAAGCCATCCATCTCGGGCATCATGATATCCATAAGGATAATATTGTAGTCATTGTTTCTCAATTTCTCTAAGGCAATTTTACCATTGTCGGCAATATCTACATCACAGCCAAAATTATTCAAAACCCGTCGGGCTAAAATTTGATTTAATTCATTGTCTTCGGCCAACAATATTTTAAGTTTTCCTAATATTATTTCTTTGTTTTCATCAGGATGAACAGTTGATTTCCCTTTCGCTATAGATTTCAGCATAAGAACCCGCACAATGAAGCGCGCACCTCTATCCAATTCACTTTCTACCTTAATTTCGCCCTTCATCAAGCCCACAATTTTCTTCACGATGGTTAAACCTAGTCCTGTACCTCCATATTTCCTATTGGTGTCTCCGCTCTCCTGCGTGAAACTTTCAAAAATATTTTCCAATTTATCTTGTGCTATTCCTATACCGCTGTCTTCTATGGTAAATTCCAACAAGGCCTCTTTTTCATCTTCTTCTAAAACTTGCACTCTTAACTCCACTTTTCCTTTTGAAGTAAACTTAACTGCATTGCTTAATAAATTAAGTAACACTTGATTAACACGTACCGAATCTCCAATGATATATTGAGGCACTTTAGCATCAGCATTCAACAACAATTCAATGCCTTTGTCTTTGGCTACTTGAGTTTGTGATTTAATTAACTCAGAAAGCACTGATGACAAATCAAATTCAGCAGACTCTATCGTCATCTTACCCGCTTCAATTTTAGAGAAATCTAAAATATCGTTGATAATAACAATTAAATTTTCACCCGAAATTTTTACCGATTGTAAACTAGTTCTTTGCTCTTCATTTAAATCGGTTTTTAGTACTAAATTGGTGAATCCTATAATGGCATTCATGGGCGTTCTAATTTCGTGACTCATATTGGCCATGAAATCTCGCTTCACCTTCACCGAAGCCTCAGCCACACGTTTGGCTTCTGCCAACTCCTTATTTATTCTGACGAGATAGGCCAAATTTTCACTTAACTTCTTCTCGGTTTGTTTTCTGATGGTAATATCGGTGGCATTGGCAAAACATTTACCATTTTTAACCACCAATTTCCAACGCATCCATTTTTCTGCACCATGCTTTCCTCTAATTCTGTTTTCGAAAACAAAAACATCTGAGTTATTCATCAACTCTTCTTGAATAATACTCTTGGTATCTTCGACATCTTGGTTATTGAAATAATTCAACAATGATGTTCCCAATACTTCTCCTACTTCATAATCTAACAAGGTGCAAAAGGTTTGATTTACCTGCTCTATCACAAAAGTTTCTAAATCGAAAATGCAAGTAATATCCATGGAGTTGTCTACCAGCCCCGATAGATTTTCCAGCATCACATTTTGTTGCTGCAACTCATTCTGCTGATAATACAATTGCAAAAAGGTTTTAACCTTCGCTTTGGTAATATCGACATCTAAAGGTTTAAATAAATAATCTACCGCGCCCGTTTCATAGCCCTTCAAAACATATTGCTGTTCTTTGCTAATGGCTGTAACAAACAAGATGGAAATACCTGCTGTTTTTTTATTCGATTTTAAAATTTCAGCCACCTCAAAGCCATTCATTTCGGGCATCTGAACGTCTAACAAAATCAAGGAAATATCATTATTTAAAGCCAATTTCAAGGCTTCTTTTCCGGAAGTAGCTTTTAAGAAACTTCTATCTTTTTCGGCCAACATTTTCTCCAGCGAATACAAATTCTCAGGCACATCATCTACCAATAAAATATTGACAATAGCTGCCGTTTTTTCTAACTTATACATGCGCCAAAATATTATTCATTTTTTCTAGCAGTTCTTTTTCTGTGCTTAGTGATGCATCTAACCACAATGATTTATCAATGGTATTTAATGTTGTGATTTCCTCCTCCAACAAATCACTGTTTTCAATAATCAAAAGTGTAAAATCTCTTACCGCTATTTTGTTTTTTAACTCTGTAATATCAGAGACCTCTACTAAGTTACAACTGTACTTTTCGAACAAGGCACTAAGCTCATAAACGTGCATAATATCTTTGCTAAAAAAATGAATTTTTCTTCCTCGAAGCATTTTTGCGTGCAGAGATAAAGCAGCATTTTCAACTTTTATCCATTCTGACTTCTTCTGAATAGGCAAAATAGTTTCTGTGGGAGTACAATTTTCTTGCAAAGAAATTGACTCTAAAGGAAATACAACGGTAAAACAAGTTCCTTTTCCTTCTTCACTTTTAAATACAATTTCGCCACCCAATAAATTTACCAGATTTTTAGTGATAGACAGTCCCAAACCAGTGCCGCCATATTGCCGGCTAATAGAACCATCGGCTTGTTTAAATGCCTCGAAAACTTGCGCTTGCTTATTGGCCGGAATACCAATGCCAGTATCTGTTACTTCAATAGCAATCGCCTCCCCGTAAAGAGGAACAGATAGTTTGTTTTCCGATTCCAAATACACTCTCGCGTCCACACTCACTCTTCCTCCTTCAGGTGTAAATTTTATAGCATTAGAAATAATATTTTTTAGTATTTGCTCTAAGCGGTGTCTATCGGAATGGAAAACTTTATTTGTAAATGAATTTTGGAAATCCAACGTTAATTTTTTCTCAGCTGCCAAAGGTTTAAACAGATTCTGTGCATCCTTTAAAACGTCATTCACCGAAACTTCAGCCATCTCTACCTCTAACTTACCTGCTTCAATTTTCGATAAATCTAAAATGTCGTTAATTAATCGAAGTAATGAATTTCCTGATTTCTGAATGATCTGAGCTGAATCTGTCTGATCGGCCGTTAAGTTACCATCACTATTATCCATTAACAGCTTAGATAAAATCAACATGCTGTTCAGCGGGGTTCTCAACTCGTGAGACATGCTGGCCAAAAATTCTGATTTGTACTTGTTGCTTAATTTTAATTCTTCAACCAAATCGTTTAACTCTTTGGTGGTGGTTTTTAAAGACTCTTGCATGTTCACAATCGACTTCCCTAAAACATCGTGCGGACCTCTAATTATAACAGGAACATCGTAATTACCTTTTCCGATTTTATTGGCTACTTCGGCCAAATCATTCGTGTTTTCGGCCAAAGAGAGAAAAGCTTTGGTTAAATCTCCAATAGAATCACGCGTGTATACTTTTAAATCAATTGCTGTATTTCCATCTTCAATTTTTTTTGCTGCCACGCTCAGTCTTCTCATTTGAGAATCAACCGAACGAATGGAAAAGGAAACCAATAAAATCACCATCAAAACAGTAATTACCACGATGGCAATAGAGGAATTAATGGCTTCGTTTGTAGATGTAATATCATCGTTCACGATTTTATCTATTTCTGATAATGACAAACTCTCTACCGCATAAACAATATTTAAAGCATTGGTGGTACTAAACCACCAATCTTCTGATGAATAAAGAAATAGTTTTTCTGTTGGATGAGAGAATGCGTAACTTGTAATTTCTAACATTTTCGCCACACTACCCTGACTAAAATCGCGCTGAAAATTATCGCTCAAAGTTGGTGAAGCCAATTTAATAAACGATTTTAAATTGCTCTCGAAAGCCCCTTTTTGTCCGGCAAATTTACCATAATCCAATCCATCAAAAACATGCATATCAATAGCCTTATTTACCGTAGTTCGCATTCTTCCCAATGACTCTTTGGTATTAATTAATGAAATGTAAGCTCTAACAGGATCATTGGTTTTCTCTGTTCTGGTAGCCGTGGCAATAGCTGCAATTCTATCAATCATTTTCTCAATGTATGCGGAGAAATATTCGTCGGCTTCTTCATAAGTGTAAACAAAGGCCTCCACATTTCCTCTCACCTTTTGAATGGCAGTTATTTCAGGATAAAAGGAAGTATCCAGTTGTTCTCTTTGAATAACAATTTTAATAGCTCTCACTAAAGAATCGGTTTGTTTAACCTGCTCGCGCAATTTCAACTGCATTTCAAAAGTGGCGTTATTGATGTATAGCGCCGAATAATCCCTTTCTTTTTGAAACTCATGCACTAGCTTAGAAATCAATTTCAGTTCGTGTGTGCGGGTACCAATAATTTCTAGTTTTTCTTTTTCCTTAACCTCCGCAAGTATTTTATCTACAGAAAACCAGCACACGATAGTTAGTGGAAAAAGTGTGGCCAGTAAGAGTTTCTGACGTAAATTAATTCTATTAAAAAAATGCATGAAAAATGATTTGGCTTTTATACCTTTCTAGGGAATAAAAGTTTTAAAATATATATTTTTACTACTTTCATCTATAAGTATTGAAAATAATGATGTTTTAAGGATTTAAAAGATGAATCAAAATGTAAAATCCCTAGCCTTAAATATCGCTGCTTTGGCTGTGGTAATTTTATTGATTTGGAAAGCCTCTTCTATTATGTTTTATATCCTTATTTCCTGCGGATTGGGCGTAATTGGAAACAATTTGGCCGATAAATTACAGAACTTCAAAGTAAAAAAGAAAAGCTTACCACGCTGGTTTAGCGCACTTATAATCATCAGTATGTTTTACTTTGCTATGTTTGGTGCATTAAGCTTCATTTTACCTACTATCGACAATCAAATAGCAACGATAAGCAATATCGACCCCAATGTTGTGCTTAACAATATCCAAGATCCTGTAAAAGCTATTGAGGTGAAAATTCAAAAATGGAGTGGAGACGCACATTTTAATTTACTCAATACCATCAAAAACGAATCGGGAGCTTTCCTTAATTTCAGCAACATTAGTGAATGGGTGGGTACTTTAACGTCAATGGCGACAGAACTTATCTTCGCCCTGTTCTCCATCACCTTTATCACTTTCTTCTTAATTAAGGATGGAGATGAAATCTATTTAAAGCTATTGAAATTGCTTTCGGATAAATCACGTAGCAAAGTGCAGAAAATTTTGGCAAACGCCATTATTCAGCTGAGAAAATATTTTGTTGGTGTTGCTATTGAAACATTAATTTTGATATTTCTACTTGCAATTTCACTATGGATTGCTGGCGTTGAACAGTATTTTATCATCGCTATCATCGCTGCGCTGCTAAATATCATTCCTTATATTGGCCCCATTAGCGCTATGGTTATTGCTGCTATAATAATTATCACAGGAAACCACAATATGCCTTTTCAAACAGAGCTACTTCCATTGTTAAGCGCTACAATGATGATTATGATTGTAGTTCACTTTATTGATTCTCTTTTGCTACAACCTTACATTTATTCCTCAAGTGTAAACGCCCACCCCTTAGAAATCTTTTTGGTGATACTGATATCGGGCAACGTGGGCGGCATCATAGCCATGATATTTGCCATTCCCAGCTATACCATTTTGAGAATTATTATCAATGAAATAAAAGAGAAAGAGCTTAGTGAATAATGTATCTCACTACTACCCCGTAATCTACATCGTAATATCTAAGTGAATAACCTATTTGACCACTGTTGTATTGCACATATGGCCTAACTTGTGCTCCTATCGTTAAAGGAATGAAATCCAAATTGTATTCTGCACCAAGCACACCATCCACGCCAAATTTAAAAGCAGTAGTAACATAATTTCCTTTGGCTACCCAATAGCCTGTGTGCAAGCCGCCACCAAAAGACCAACTTAATTGAGTGGTATGCAATGTTGAAGAGTGAATCTCTTTATGAAACTCGTACAACCCCACTAGCAAGCCACCAAAATCATAATTGTTTTGAGAATACATCGCATTAATTACAATGTTCTGCTCTGGTTGCACAAACTGTTTGTAGCTTAAGCCAATTCCGTCTTTGGCATAAATAGCACCAATGGCCATATCATATTGAGCATTAGAAAGTGAAAAAATAGAGATAGCGCAAACAAGTAGTAGTAATTTCTTCATAGTAGTAAATTTTATGTGAATTAAATATAAAAAAAAACTCCTCGAAAATCGAGGAGTTTCCAAAAGTTTTTTTGATTCTTAATATTCCCAGAAATCCTGTTCCATATTAAAAACTACTTCTTTTATGTTTTTTGATTCTAAAAGTAAATCTAAATTACTTTTATACTCATTCAATTGTCTGTCGTAAACGTTACTTGTTTTGTATATGTAGCTGCTGAAAGATCTTTTCCAAAAGATATCTTCTAAAGTTCTCTTTTCAGAATCACTATAACGATTAAAAACTACTTCGTTGGCAAAAATGTGACGTGCTTCTGGAAAATATATCCAAAATAAAGGTTTCTCCCCTTTATAGTCGCCAGTTTGCCCGTCGAATACTTCTTGCACCGGACACATTCCAATAATTCTAACATCTAAAACCGACCTTTGCTTGTCGAAAAACCAGTCCTCTTTTATTCTGTATCTTTTTACAGAAGAAGGATCAAACTCATTTTTGATAGATTTATTTTGAAGATTTCCTTCACCATCATCCACTTGTATAGTATCATACTTCACAAGAATGCTTTCAATTTCAGCTGTTGTCATTTTAAGCTTAAACTCTTCATCTTGAAAAGCTCCTAGCCCTAAAGCATCATCATCACCCAATTTGGCGCGATCCATAATCACTTGAGTTAAACTTTTTCTGCCACCAATTGGGGTAATAGGAAAAAACAAAGGATGATTTTGTTTCTCACGTAAATCGAGAATCCTCCATATACGCTTAGACCACATAACATCAGCCTCTCTAAGAGAAGGATAAGGAATAATCTTTCTTTCTGTATAATGGGTTGGAGTATAAGCGCCATCCAATAAGCCAGCATCTTGTGCAAATGAAATGCTACACATCATAAAGCCAGCGGCCAACATCACAAATTTGTTTATCATCACTTTCATATATTTAAATATTTAGTTTGCTGTGAACGCTAAAGTACCTAATGAACGTTTCTCTCCATTTGGCATCGTTACCTTACAATTCTCAAAATAAACTTTAGTTCCTTTTGTAACACCGTTCAACATCGACTTCATCGCTGGAGTTAACATGTTGCTTTTAGATGCTTCTGTTTTCAAGTCACCTTTAATATTCATTGTTAAATCGAAAGAAGCAATAGTAACTTTCAACTCAAAGTCGAAGTTCTCCATTACAGCATCCACTTTATCAACAGCTTTTAATAAACCAACTTGAACAGCACCACCGTTTTTACCTAAAATTTTAGCAACTGGAGTTGGCAAAGATTTAACGCGGAATTCCATGCTACCCAATGCACCACCACCTGCTTTATTTACAGTAACTTTAAATTTACCAGCAGTTTTAGGATTTACGATGTACTCACCTTCTTTACCAGCTTTAGCAAATGATAAACCAGGACAAGACAAACTAATGTCTTTCAAGGCAACACCAGGAGCTGATACTGAAACCGGATTTGGTAATCCAATATAGAACACGTTCATTTTAGTTGCAGCAATTGTAGCACTTGGTTGAGCAACCATGTATGTTGTTTTAAACCAGTAGTAAGAAATTCCAGCTTTACCAGGAACCTTGATAACACCCATTAAATCAGTTGGACCAGGAGAACCAGCTCTTTTCTTGAATAAACCTTTACCAGCGACAACAGGAACCTCTTCATCATAAGTTCCTTTTTTGAACAATGATTTTAAGAAAGCCTCACTATCTTCTGTCTGTTCTACTTTCTTTCCGTTAAATTTGCTTGTATCAACAATTCCAGTATAAACCTTTGGCACTATATTACTGTTGTAAGCAGCAAGAAAAATGCTTCCCACTAATTCTTCACCAGTTAAAACGTATCCAGATTCCATAACCGCCATACCTTCGGCTTTATTCACCGTCATTCCATCACCTTCTAATCTACTAGCAATTCTCTCCACAACCTCAGCTTCAGCATTTCTAACGTAAGTTTGCACAAGAGTTAAATTTGCAGTTACGGCAGCCAATACAAGATGCTCGGCAAGCATTGAAATCCACTCATGATGAACACCTTCTTTATCGGTAGAATCTTTTGTTGACAACATCTTAACACATCTGTCAATTAAGGCTTTGTCTTCCTTATCCTTCACTGGATTTAAAATAGAATCTTTAACAAAATTAACGGAGATTAAGTCTCTGAGAGCGTCAACCTCTTTCTTTAAACGTATTCCTTTTTCATTTGGAACATCATTCATAAGATAGTATTCGGCACCTTTATCTTGATTGTCCTTTCCTAAAGGAATAGAGTCATCATCTTTACCACCAGTCATGGTGTAAATCATAAAACCTTTATCTTCTTCAATGATTTTAAATACCTTATCAGCTTGCGCTTTTAGGGCATTTGCTTGCATTTCTGTTTTCTTCAAAGCTGGAATTTTTGCTGCTGCTTTTGAGATAATCGCATAAGCACTCGCATTTTTAACTGCGAAGTTTTTGTTGGTACTTCCAATACCTTTTTCTAGAGCAACGAAAGCGTTCAAAAGATCTTTTGACGCATTCATTGCCAACATCGCCAAGAGCACAAGGTACATAATACCAATCATCTGCTGGCGGGGACTGAGTTTCTCTGCTGACATTTCTAAATATCTTTATTAGTTAAACTAAATTTTATTGTAAAATAATGCTGTTCGATTAACGAATTGTCATTGCAGACAACATGTTACCGTAAACAGTGTTCAACTTGCTTAGATTTTGTCCTAAAACAGCAACTTCCTCTTTGTATTTTTTAGTATCTTCTACAGAAGCACTTAAATGTTTCAATAACTCATTGATGTTTTCAGTCACTTCAGAAGACAAACCAATGCTATCTTTAGATGCTTCTACTTGTTTGGCATAAACATCATTCAACTCAGCTAAGTTTACTGTCATTTTAACCAACTCTTCAGCATAAACATTTCCAGGACCTTTCAAATCAGTCAAACCAGTTAAGGCTTCAGAAGCGCGAGTATAAGAATCAGATAATTTATCAACGTTTGAAGATGCTCCTTTCAATTTATCAGCCAACTCAGTACCTGCTGCTCCGGCATTACTAAGAGTATTTAAGTTTGAAGCTGTATCGCCCATATTTTTCAACCCTTTACCCAAAGATTCAATTAATTCAGGACCGATATTGGCAGCAGTAAGCATTTGATCTAATTTTTGAGAAACAGGATCTGCTTCTTCCAAAACTTCAGCAGAAGCTTCAGCTTCTTCTCCATCCTTATGCCCTCCGGCTAATTCAGGATAAGCTAAGGTCCAATCGATATCCATGTGAGGCGGTTCAAAAGCTCCCAGAAGAAATAAGAATGCCTCTACTGATAGTCCTAAAATAAGCATGAATGATGCTCCAGGCCAGTGTTGAATTTTAAACATCGCACCCACAATTACGATCGCCGCACCGAAACCGGTAGACATCGCCATAAACTTTTTCTTTTTGTAACTTCCGCCAGACATAGATTTAAGGTTTTTGGTTTTTAAGTTAAATAGTTATTTATGTTATTTTTCTAATACACTTGTGAATCGTTAACATCCCCCATTTTACGTCCAAGATATGTTTGAACACATCTGAACCCCACATAGCATTTTGCTGTATCTTGGTACTCATAAGTTCTTGCACCAGTTTGCATATAATACCCGATATCTTTCCAAGAACCACCTCTAATCACTTTTCTTTTCAATGCCGGAGCATCGTCTTCGTTAGCGTTGTAGGTAAAGTCTAAGTTTAAATCGTGAGCAAAGTTGTAAGCTGATTCTTCGAAAGCATTGCTAGTCCATTCAGATACGTTACCTGCCATATCGAATAAACCAAAACCATTTGGCCAATAGTGAGCAACAATAATTGTATGCAAACCGCCATCATCAACATAATTACCTCTTAATGGTTTGAAGTTTCCTAAGAAACAACCACGACTGTTGCGAATGTAGGGACCACCCCAAGGGTATGGTGACTGATTGTATCCACCTCTTGCTGCATATTCCCACTCTGATTCAGTTGGTAAACGGAAATCATTTACAATAGCTTGCTCCATACTTGTTCTGTAATCATTCATCAAGTGCGTTCTCCAAACACAAAATGCTTTAGCCTGATTCCAGTTCACACCAACTACCGGGTAGTGATCGTATACTGGATGCCAGTAATACATTTGCGTCATAGGCTCGTTGAAAGAGTAAGTGAAATCGTGCACCCAAGAAAGAGTATCTGGGTATACGTTTACGATTTCTCTTTTAATAAATTGAGAACGATCTGTAATACCATTACCATAAACATCACGGTATTTCCAAGAATCTAAGGTTCTTTCTTTCATTGGTTTATCATTAGCTACATCGCCGTATTCGTAACGATTAGAAACATCACCTTTAACTGCAGCCGTTTTGAAATCAATCCAATAATAAACAAAATTCATTCTTCTAGCATCTAACTGTTTGTTCTTGTAGAAACGCTCAGCTTCTGGTAAAAACATATCTGCTAAAGCGTCGATATTGTCTGGGTCGTCATATTTAATGTTAACATCCCAATCAATATGTTCACCATACTCTCCTTGAGAAACAATATGCTCTGCATCAACATCGACTAATTTGTAATGCGCAATAGAGTCACGCACATAATTCACAAACTGGCGATACTCATCATTGGTGATCTCCGTCTCATCTATGTAAAAAGACTGAACAGAAACTGACTTTGTTTGTGATGTTTGATTATGGGTAATTTGCTCGTAGCTCGGCCCCATGTGGAATGACCCCAGCGGAATGAACAACATTCCGAAAGGAACTTCTTGATAAAATTGTTCGCGATTGGTTCCAACCAGCTCCCCTTTCGGCCCGCTGCTGCAACTCCACAAAACAACTACTCCCATAAAAAAGCAAGCTAACTTTTTCATATTTCCTGTATTTAATTTTAATGTTGACAAGTTTCTCAAGTTTAAATCAATAATGCAATTATATCTAAAAGTTACAACAAGTTGGCAATGAAACGATAAAAAATTTCATTTTGGTTCAACTATAACCAAGTAGGATCATGATAAGTCACCCTTGGTTTAACTGGGGGCTTGATGCATAAACCAACATAAATTTCATGAGAACCAGAACTTCCTCCTTGCGAAGGCTCACTTAAACCGCTGGTTGTATAATCATAAGCATACCCTATTTTGAGGGTCCTGCTACTACCTTTACTAAGCGGATAAAAACCAACCATAGCTGTTCCTGCATCTTGGTAGCGGTAAGTTAAACCACCCCAGATTAATTCTTTCCATTCTGCTAGTACGTTGAAATCAAATTGAGTAGCAACAGCATCTGTCTTCACTAAAAAAGATGGTTTAAATTCCCAATCTGAAGTTGGACTAGATTTATAGTTGTAACCTCCTGTTAAATAATAATGTCTCTCTAAATGAGATTGAGCACCACTAGCATAATTTAATCTATTAGCTATCAATTCTTGTCCGCTTAATCCAAAATACAAAGTAGGAGATTTATAAAAAACACCAAAACCTAAATCTGGCGCCATTGCGCTTTCACTGCTTGTAGCACTTAAATAAGCGTCACCCAATTGTGTTGGGTTTAAAATTGAGAAGTCCATTCCTTTATTGAGTATACCTAAGTTTAAACCAAAACTTAGTATTTTTTTTCTATCTGCTCCAAAAGGGAGATGATAAGCATAACTCACTTTTGCTGCGAAGTCTCTTGATGCACCCAACTGATCAGCAATCACCACTAAACCAACACCACCCAAGCCGGGGCGCAAGGGCAGTGAGAAAGTAAAAGCACCTGTTTGAGGATTACCTGGGAAACCAGTCCATTGTTCGCGCAAAGTTAAACCAACACAAATATTTTCGCTGGTTCCAGCAGCACCAGGATTAGTGGTGATGTTGTTAAAAAAGTAGTGCGTTAACTGCTTGTCTTGCTGTGCAAAAGAATTCAGCATCAAGGCAGAGAAAGCGATTATTGTAAAAATTTTCTTCATATAAAACTCCTAATTTGAGAATAATTTTTTGGGGAAATTTCCTCTAAAATAACTCTAAAGCTAAATAAATTTTGAAATAATAACAAAAAATCGAAAATATTCTTTGGCTAAGGTTACATTTTGAACAATTAAAATTTCCCTTTTTTTGAACATTTCAATAATTTTCAAATATTGATTTCGTCTTTAATTCAATGCAATTTGTTATACGTCTGCCACCATCTGTCGGGAATATCTCCAGTACATGCCGTTTGGTAATCCTTATAACTACAGGGCACCAAATGATGTCTCACATACTTCGATTTCTGTTCATTGGGAAAAGGGACCTCCATCCACCATCTATCACTCTTATCGCTCTTGTAAAAAACAACCAAGTGGTCATTGTCTTCAAAAGTGACATTGTATTTTGAATAATTCTCTGTTGAACTTACTGGGTAATCTGATTTTCTGCCAGCCACACCATCTAAAAAGTACCATACCATTTGCGAAGCTAAGGCAGCACTTATTCCTGCTTTGTCTTTATCGGGATTCAATTCAAACACTCCGAAACATGAAAGTTTATCGCTAATGCCTGCGTATCGAGATATTCTACAAGCCTCATCGCCAAAGAATCCATTTGGCAATACGTTATTGTTGCCCGGAGCATCAGAATGCTTAATAGAAGACATGTCAAACGACAGAATATCAGCATTTCTAACCACTGCTTCCACTTCTTCTATATTGCTTTTTGTCCAACCCAATCTATACACATCAAAGTTTAGTCTCTGCATTAAGGCCAACTCTTCGGCATTGATGAAATAACTTTGAAAGCCAATATTACTGAAGTTGAAAAGATAGTTGGGCTGATGTAAAATTATTTTACTCAAGTAGTTTCTCGCATCTAAAGGAGCCTGCATATCACCTATATCAAACATTGGATCAACAGAAACAACGTTTACCATTTGTTCCAACTTCTCATAAGCTTGATAAATAGGGAAAGTTAAATCTTGGGAGCCTCCAAGCACAATAACAGCAACCTGACTCTTGCCCAATTCTGCAATTACCTGTTGAACGGCAAAATAAGTGTCTTCCACTGTTTCGCCGGGAAGAACATTACCTAAATCTAAAATCTTATTGATGCCCGTAATAGCCGAAAGCTGATACAAATAATTTCTAACTGAGTGGGGTGCAGAACCACAACCATCATTATTTACCGTATTTCTTTCTTCACAAATACCAACAATGACAATATTGAAATCGCACAAATTAACATCTCCCTCTTCTTCGCCTTTATAGAAAGAAACCGATCTACCTAAAGAATAGTTTCCCCATCGCTCATGCTTGAGCTCATGCAAATTAACCGGCGTAAGGTAGATGGATAGATTCATTCGCTATTATTTTTTCTTTCTTACAAATTTCTTTTTGGGAGCATTCGCTGTGTCGGCCATAATCTTCACGCAATCATGAAGGGTTAAGGATTTAGCTTCAGTTCCTTTAGGAATTTTAAAGTTCTCTTTTCCTTTTTTGATGTACGGTCCGAAACGACCATTCAACACCTCAACATCTTCTCCTTCATGCTCAAACTTAGCAATGAACTTATCGATATCGGCTTGGCGCTTAGCCAAAATCAATTCTTCGGCTCTTGTTAAGTCCAATTCCATTGGATCATCTCCCTTAGGAATAGAAATAAATTTAGAGTTATGAAGCACGTATGGTCCGAAACGACCAATACCCACAGTTACCTTTTTGCCTTCGTATTCACCCAAATCTTTAGGCATCTTGAATAATTCGATAGCCTCTTCGAAAGTGATACTCTCCAAACGTTGGTTCGGGCGCAATTTCGCATACTTAGGTTTTTCGCCATCTTCTTCTGCAGGTGTATCGCCTAATTGAGCCATCGGTCCAAAACGCCCGATACGCACATACATGTTCTTTTTAGATGTAGGGTCGATGCCCAACAAACGCTCACCACTAGCTCTTTCCGAATTCTCTGTAGTTTCTGTTACATCCTTATGAAAAGGCTTGTAGAAAGAATCAATCATTTTTTGCCAATCTATCTTCCCTTCAGCAATCTCATCAAATTCCTTTTCAACGTTTGCAGTAAAATTGTAATCTACAATGGTAGAAAAATGTTTTTCCAAGAAATCGTTTACTACAGTACCAATATCGGTTGGAAATAATTTGTTTTTCTCTGCACCAGTGTTCTCTGTTCTGGCGAAAGAGGTAATAGAACCATTTTCTAGTGTTACAATTTTATACGGACGCTCCTCACCTTCGCGAGCCTCCTTAACTATGTAATTTCTTTTCAAAACTGTAGAAATTGTTGGCGCATAAGTAGAAGGACGACCAATTCCTTTTTCCTCTAATTTCTTCACCAAACTGGCTTCAGAATAACGAGGAGGGTGCATAGTAAATCTTTGTTTCGCCGACATGTCGGTAAGAATCAATTCTTGTCCGGGATTCATTGCAGGCAATGCACTATTTGTTTCTCCATCTTCACTTTCATCATCACTCGATTCGATATACACCTTCAAGAAACCATCAAATTTCATTACCTCGGCATGAGCAGCCAAAGTACGTTTGCTCTTAGAAACCTCAATCACCACATTGGTTTTTTCCAATTCGGCATCGGCCATTTGGGAAGCAATGGCACGTCTCCAAATCAAATTGTACAATTTCTGATGTTGCGCTTCACCTTCAATTTCTTGTTTATCGAAAGAAGTAGGGCGAATGGCCTCATGGGCTTCTTGTGCCCCTTTAGCTTTCGTTTTGTAACGACGAATCTCTACATACTCCCTGCCGTAACTCTTTGTGATTTCATTTTTTGCAGCTTCAATTGCCGTTTCAGAAAGATTCACGGAATCGGTTCTCATATATGAGATTAACCCTTCTTCATACAAACGCTGAGCAATACCCATCGTTTGAGCCACCGAATAACCTAATTTTCTACTTGCCTCTTGCTGCAAAGTAGAAGTAATAAAAGGAGGTGCGGGAGAACGTTTGGCTGGTTTTGTCTCCAAGGTTGCGATCTTAAAAGCCGATTCAGCGCACTCTTTCAAAAACGTGGTAGCTTCTTTTTCCGATTCCAATCTTGTTGACAATTCAGCCGTTAATATTCCTTTGCCTTTTAAGTCAAAATGGGCAATTACTTTAAAATAAGTCTCGCTTTTAAACGCATTAATTTCTCTTTCTCTCTCTACGATCAATCGAACAGTAACCGATTGAACTCTGCCTGCTGACAATGAAGGTTTAACCTTTTTCCACAACACTGGCGATAACTCAAAACCTACTAATCTATCCAATACACGGCGTGCTTGCTGCGCATCAACCAAATTGATATCAATGAAACGAGGATTGTCAATTGCCGATTGAATCGCTTCTTTCGTAATTTCGTGATAAACAACACGTTTTGTTTTCTTTACATCTAAACCTAAGGTCTCCGCAAGGTGCCATGAGATAGCCTCTCCTTCGCGGTCCTCATCGGTAGCGAGCCATACAGTCTCTGCTTCCTTTGCTAATTTCTTGAGTTCTTTTACTACCTCTTTCTTGTCTTCCGACACTTCGTAAGTAGGTTGATAATTTTTTGTGGTATCTACGCCCAATCCTTTTTTAACAAGGTCGCGAATGTGACCAATACTCGACTTCACCACGAAATCTTTGCCCAAAAACTTTTCGATTGTTTTTGCTTTGGCAGGTGACTCGACAATTACAAGATTTTTTATCATAATGAAAACACCAGGTTTATAGCCCTTTTTGGAGGTCCCGATGGTGCAAAGTAAAATAAAAGCAATCGGTATTTCCAAACATAAAATAAAAATCGGCCTTAAAACAGGGGTACTAATACATTATATATAAAATATATAATGTATTACCTTTTTTATTTTTTTATTTTTTTAGAGAAAAGAAATGTGCCACATTGTCACTTCATTGAATTTTTAGCTAAATTCGCAAACGGCGAAACATACCTTTATATAATGCACGACCATTCAGATAAAAAAATAGATGATACCCGTCAGGGAGAACCTTTAGTTTTAGAAGCGTCAGCAAATGTTGATGGCAAAAAACTATATCTAGAAAGTTATGGTTGCGCCATGAACTTCGCCGACAGTGAAATCGTTGCCTCTATTTTAAAAGACAAAGGATACAGCACCACTCGCAATGTAGAAGAAGCTGATGTTATTTTCATCAACACCTGCTCTATTCGCGACAACGCAGAAGTAGCAGCAAGAAATAAACTGAAACAGTTCAATGTTTTAAAAAAGAACAATCCCGAATTGGTGATTGGCGTTTTGGGCTGTATGGCCGAAAGATTGAAATCGAAATTCTTGGAAGAAGAGAAGTTGGTGGATATTGTTGCCGGACCAGACTCATACCGTAGTTTACCCGAATTGATTGGTGAAGTGGAAAGCGGACAAAAAGCGGTAAACGTGCTTTTGTCTCGTGAAGAAACTTACGCAGATATTGCTCCAGTTAGGATGCAAAGCAATGGCATCACCGCCTACATTTCTATCATGCGTGGTTGCGACAATATGTGTTCATTCTGTGTTGTACCCTTTACACGTGGTAGGGAAAGAAGCAGAGATCCATTTACTATTGTAGATGAAGCGAAAGATTTATTTAGCAAAGGATACAAAGAAGTAACCTTGTTGGGACAAAATGTAGATTCTTATAAATTTTCTACCAACCCCGATTTAAAAGGAAAAGAGCTCAAAGAATCTGAAGGAGATGACATTATAAGTTTTGCGAAATTATTGGAAATGGTGGCTTTGGTATCGCCTCAATTGCGCGTTCGTTTTTCTACTTCGCACCCTAAAGATATTACCGACGAAGTATTGTTTACCATCCAAAAACACAACAACATTTGCAACTACATTCATTTGCCCATTCAAAGTGGAAACACTAGAATATTGGAAAAAATGAATCGAACTTACACTAGCGAATGGTATGCACAAAAGTTGAATAGAATTCGCGAATTGATTCCCGAATGCGGTGTTACAACCGATGTAATTGCAGGCTTTTGCAGCGAAACAGAAGAGGAACATCAAGATACTGTGAACCTAATGAAATGGGCTAAGTTCGATATGGCCTTTATGTATTACTATTCTGAAAGACCAGGAACCTTGGCAGAAAAAAAATACGAAGACGATGTGCCCGAAGAAACCAAAAAAAGAAGATTACAAGAAATAATAGACGCACAACATCAATCGCAAAGAGAGAATGTGTCGCGACATTTGGGTAAAACCTATGAAGTACTGGCAGAAGGTGTTTCTAAAAAATCGGAAGAAGAATTGATGGGCAGAAACGTACAAAGTCATGTGGTTGTTTTCCCAAAAGGAAATTACAAACCAGGCGACTACGTGAAAGTGAAAATAACAGAATGCACCAGAGCAACATTAAAAGGAATTGTGGTAGAGTAAAATTAAGTAAAAAGTTAAAAGGCAAAAGCCAAAAAAAATGGCAGCAATAGATACAGTTAAGCAAAGACTAGGAATCATTGGCACTTCAGAACAATTGAACAGAGCCATTGATATTGCTATACAAGTGGCACCTACCGATTTATCGGTGCTTATCACGGGTGAAAGCGGAACGGGTAAAGAATCTTTTCCGCAAATTATTCATCAAAATTCTGCTAGAAAACACGCAGAATATATTGCCATCAACTGCGGCGCAATACCAGAAGGAACGATAGATTCGGAGTTGTTCGGACACGAAAAAGGAGCCTTCACAGGAGCCATGGATTCAAGAAAAGGATATTTTGAAGTAGTAGATAAAGGGACCATCTTTTTAGATGAAATTGGTGAACTCCCGCTACCTACTCAGTCGCGATTGTTAAGAGTTTTAGAAAGTGGAGAATACATTAAAGTTGGTTCATCGAAAGTTCAAAAAACCAACGTTCGTATTGTAGCTGCAACCAATGTGAACTTGGAAAATGCGGTGAAAGAAGGAAAATTTAGAGAAGATTTATATTACCGATTAAACACAGTCCCCATAAAAATTCCGACATTACGCGAAAGAGCAAACGACATTCATTTGTTGTTCAAAAAATTCGCAATGGATTTTGCCGACCGATATAGAATGCCACCTTTGAAGCTAGAAGAAGATGCAGTAAGTGTTTTGGTGAATTACAGATGGCCGGGAAATATCCGTCAGCTAAAAAATATTGCCGAACAAATCTCGGTGATTGAAGAAAAGCGATTGATTTCAAAAAGCACATTATTGAAGTATTTACCCAATGCGGTAGATGGCATGAACTTGCCTGTTCCTATTTTCGGTAATACACAAAATTTCTCGGGCGGAACAATGGATTCCAAAGAAAAGGAATTGTTGTACAAAGTGATTTTCGATATGAAAAAGGAAATCAATGACCTCAGACAAATGGTGTTGGGCAATGCTACAAACAACGGAGTTTTAGAGGTTAATCAAGCCATTCAACACAACAATGAATTCTCTGCTTACCCTATTCAACAAAACGAAAACGCAATTATTCATCAAATAGAAGAAGTGGAAGAATCGCTATCGTTGGCCGAAAAAGAAAAAGAATTCATCATCAAAGCCTTAGAAAAACATCGCAACAAAAGAAAAAATGCGGCGAAAGAACTGGGCATATCAGAGAGAACTTTGTATCGAAAAATTAAAGAATACGAAATTCAATGAAGTTAAAAACCATTTTAGTTACCTTTTTGGCGATCGCTTTAGTGAGTTGGAACTGCACTGTATCGGCATCTTTTACAGAAGGTAAAATATACGGGGAAACCTTTGCCATTGGCACTTTCCCCAACAAAGCAGCATTGGTACAGCCCGCATTTAGTCAGGAACTAATTGATGGTTTACGAACAAAAATCATCAACGAGTCGAATTTAAAATTTACTGAAGACTGTTATTCTTCCTCGTATTTCTTCACTGGAAGCATAACGAATTACGCCGTATCGCCACTCTCTGCCACCAGCGGAAATGTTGCAGCCGCGAATAGATTATCGGTTTCTGTGAGCGTGCAGTGCGACAGTGTTTGTCCCACCAAATTTGCAGCTGCTCCTTTCTTTGCCAAAAGCTACAGTGAATTCGCCGATTTTGGCACCGACGAAACCTTTGCATCGGCCGAAGAAAGATTAATGAAAGAGATAGTGACCAAAATAACGCAACAAGTGTATTTAGATTTACTGTCGGCTTCAACAGCCAAAAAAGAAAAAGAAGAAAACAAAGAATAATGCGCGCCGAGAATTATCAACTTTTGATGCAAAACCACACTGTACTTACTCAAGAGCAAGTGCAGGAGATGAAGCACATTATTGAGAAATATCCTTATTGCCAAAGCGCTTATTTACCTCTTTTAAAATATTATTACACCCAAAATCATATCGATTTTGAAGAATTGTTAAAACTTACCGCCGTTTATTCTTCCGATAGAAATCAGGTAAGAAAATACTTAATGGCAGAAGTTAGATCGGTAATCGTTGAGAGTCGGAAAGAAGAAATTAAGGAAGAACAAAAAGTTGAAATTGTTACTCCCGAAATTCACGACCCATTGCTAGAACAGCTGAATTCACAAATACTTTCAGAAGCAATAGGCTACACTTTAGAACACAACATAGAATCGGAAATAGAGAAATTACCCGAACTGCCCAAAGAAGAAAAACAAGTTGAAACCGACAATACACCAAAAGATTTTTACAGTTGGTTAGAAGCGCCAAAAGAAGTTAAGCCTAAGTTAAAATACGCTCACTTAATTGATAAATTTTTGGCCGATCAGCCTAAGATTGTGCCTAAGAAAGAATTCTTCTCTCCTGTGAATATGGCGCGCAAGAGCGTAGAGGAAGATGGCGAAATAGTATCAGAAACATTGGCCAATTTATATGTGCAACAAGCGCATTATTCAAGGGCGATTAAAGCATTCGAACAACTTAGTTTGAAATTCCCGAAAAAAAATGTTTACTTTAGCGCCCGCATTAAAGAAATTGAAGAACTAAAAAAACATAAGAAACAATGAGCATCATTCTCATCATATTAAGCGTACTGTTGGTAATTGTAGTTTTAATTCAAAACAGCAAAGGCGGAGGATTAGATTCAAACTTCGGCGCACAATCATCGGCTTTCGGCGCACAAAGAACTACTGATATCGTTGAGAAAATCACTTGGGGCTTAGCTGCATCAATCGCAGTAGTATGCTTGATTTTTGCAATGAACACTGGCGGAACAGAAAAAGGTGGTGCCGTTCAAAATTCTGAAAAGAAAGAAGGCGTAAACACACTTCCTGGCGCTCCTGCAGGAAAACAATAATGTCAGCTTGGCACAGCCGACTGTCAATTGTTTCCACTAAATATTTCCACTCTGAAAATTTGTCCGTTTATCTATAATCATTTTGCATTGGCACACATTCTGACAAGTGCCTGGTGCAAACATTAATCACATTTAAATCTAAATAAAAATGGCAGCAATTAAAATCAAACCTCTTGCCGATAGAGTAATCATTGAATCATCTCCGGCAGAAACAAAAACAGCAGGCGGATTATACATCCCTGATACCGCAAAAGAAAAGCCTCAAAGAGGAAAAGTAGTAGCTGTAGGAACAGGCAAAAAAGATGAGCCGCTAACAGTGAAAGTTGGTGATTCAGTTCTTTACGGAAAATATGCTGGTACTGAAATTACAGTAGATGGTAAAGATTACCTAATCATGAAAGAAGCCGATTTATTCGCAGTATTTACGAAATAACCTTATACATTAAACCTTAAATTTTAGACAATATTTTATGGCAAAATCAATCACATTTGACGTAGCAGCTCGCGACCAACTAAAAAGAGGAGTTGACGCTTTAGCTAATGCAGTGAAAGTAACACTCGGACCAAAAGGAAGAAACGTAGTTATCGATAAAAAATTCGGTGCTCCAACCATCACTAAAGATGGCGTTTCTGTAGCAAAAGAAATTGAATTGAAAGACCCTATCGAAAATATGGGTGCTCAAATGTTGAAAGAAGTTGCTTCTAAAACTGCTGATATCGCAGGTGACGGAACAACTACTGCAACAGTATTGGCTCAAGCAATTGTAACTGCAGGTTTGAAAAACGTAGCGGCAGGTGCAAACCCAATGGATTTGAAAAGAGGTATCGATAAAGCGGTAGAATTAATTATTGCTGAGTTGAAAAAGAACTCTAAAAATGTAGGTAGCGACAACAAAAAAATAGAACAAGTAGCTACTATCTCTGCTAACAACGACGAAGCAATTGGCAAAATCATCGCTTTGGCTATGCAAAAAGTAGGTAAAGAAGGTGTTATCACTGTTGAAGAAGCTAAAGGAACTGAAACGTATAGCGAAGTAGTTGAAGGTATGCAATTCGACAGAGGTTATCTTTCTGCGTATTTCGTAACGAATACTGAAAAAATGCACGCCGATTTAGATCAACCATATGTGTTGATTACAGATAGGAAAATTTCTTCAATGAAAGATATTCTTCCTGTGTTAGAGCCAGTAGCTCAATCAGGCCGGCCTTTATTAATCATCGCTGAAGATGTTGATGGTGAAGCATTGGCTACCTTGGTAGTAAACAAAATTCGTGGTTCATTAAAAGTAGCAGCTGTTAAAGCTCCTGGTTTTGGCGACAGAAGAAAAGCAATGTTAGAAGACCTTGCTATTTTAACTGGTGGTGTTGTAATCTCTGAAGAACAAGGATTCAAATTAGAAAATACTACGATTGATATGTTGGGTAGAGCAGAAAAAATAACTATCGACAAAGACAACACTATTGTTGTAAATGGTGCTGGTAAGAAAAATGTAATTAAAGACAGAGTAGCTCAAATTAAATCTCAAATTGAGAACACTACATCTGACTACGATAAAGAAAAACTACAAGAGCGTTTGGCTAAATTGGCTGGCGGTGTTGCCGTTCTTTATGTTGGTGCAGCTACTGAAGTTGAAATGAAAGAGAAAAAAGACAGAGTTGACGATGCTTTACACGCAACAAGAGCTGCTGTAGAAGAAGGAATCGTTCCTGGTGGTGGTGTTGCTTACATTAGAGCTTTATCGGCTTTAGAAGGTAAGAAAGGCGCTAACTTCGATGAAACTACAGGTATCGCAATTATCCGTCGTGCTTTAGAAGAGCCATTAAGACAAATTGTTGCCAATGCTGGTGGTGAAGGTTCTGTAGTGGTTGATAAAGTGAAAGAAGGAAAAGGTGACTTCGGTTACAATGCAAGAACAGATAAATATGAAGATTTAATTAAAGCAGGTGTTATCGATCCTACTAAAGTATCTCGTGTAGCTTTAGAAAACGCAGCTTCAATTGCATCAATGTTATTGACTACTGAATGTGTTTTAGCAGAAATTCCTGAGGAAAATGCTCCAGCTATGCCAGGTGGTATGGGCGGTGGTATGGGTGGAATGATGTAAGAATCACATCTTGATAAATAGGAAATCCTCTTCGTTGGAAAACGGAGAGGATTTTTTTTGTCTGAACCTTGATGAAAAAGGATTAAAGGATGAAAAGGATTGTGCTTCGGGTGCCCAAGTCCTCCAGGTGCGCGCTTCCAAGCGCGTACCTATTGTAATGGCATTTTTAATGCCGATGCGCACTGTTTGAAGTATAACTATCGCGATTAAAAATCGCTAAAAAGAAGATTTCAGATTCGCTTCGCAAAATCTGAAATTACAGAATTTTTAATGCCCAAAATCTTTTACGTATTTTCATTTTCGTTGCAAAATATCTCAAATACACATTACCTTTATTTAAATATAAAATCATGTTGCAACCATACATAAATACAGATCAAGAGAAATTGGTTGAAATTTTAAATCTAAATATCCCCAAATATTTTGCTCCGGAAGAAGTAATCGACTTCATACACTATTTAGAAATCAAAGGCGATACTTATTTTACAATTAAAAATGAAAATGAAATTATCGGTGGTGTTGGTTATGCAGTTCGAAATGACGATAAATCTGGAAGAATAAATTGGATATTTTTACACCCTGAATTTTCAAAGATTGGAAAAGGGCGAAAAGCGGCAGAAGAATGTTTGACGATACTAAAATCTAATCCGACTGTAGAATTTTTGAAAGTGCGAACTTCACAATTTGTTTATGAGTTTTTTGAAAAACTAGGTTTCAAAATTACCCATACAAAAAAAGATTATTGGGCAAAAGGGTTTGACTTATACGAAATGGAGATGGCAAAATAGTGTACTTGCTTCTCTCAGAATGAGCTTCAAACCCAGCACGTCTTTGCGAAAATTTTGTACCCAAAATTTTCGCAAAGACGAACTGGGTGTCTATTTTTTTTGTGTGAAGAGTGCACCATTAGGCAAGGCTTTCATCTGAAAGCACAACAGCGCCTTCTCCTCGAAAAACTATTTCATATTACTCAAGAAATTGTCATATGGATCGGTAAAAGTGGTGCTTTCTTGAAATCTGTTTTTGCTTAATTTTTTACTTTCCACCAATCCCCAAAGAACAAACTCTGTTAGAAATAACTTATCTGCTTCGGCTATCGCTGGTTGATATTTTGCAATTAATTTTTCTACTGGCGCAATACTTTTTAGTTTTTCGCTGTAAGTCTTGTCGTTGTCTTGATCACTAATTTGAAATTCTTCCGCATTTAAAAACCACTCTATCACATCGTCGTATGGTCCGCGCACATTGGCTTTCTCGATTTTCTCCACTTTAGGAAAATACTTTTCGAACAACGATTTTACAGCAGTGGCAATTAATTTTTCAGCAACAAATTTGCTTCCTTCCTCTTCACCTTCGTACACCAATTCCATTTTGCCAGTTAGCGCTGGAATAATGCCCGAAAAATCAGACACCCTAATAGAGGTTTTCTTTTCTCCAGATTTTAAATTTCTAAGCTCAGCAGTGCTAATTAAATTTTCAAAAGCAGTAATACTCATTCTAGCACTAACACCCGATTTGTAATCGATGTATTCTGAATCTCGCGCTTCAAAACCAATTTGTTCAATAATATCTAAAGCCAAGCTTGGCACATAAACCGACTCTTTTTGATGTTGGTCTAATCTTGCTTCTTGGGCAGTAATTACGCGTGCGATTTCTATAGATTCTGGATAATGCGTTAAAATCTGAGAACCAATTCTATCCTTCAAAGGTGTTACAATACTTCCACGATTGGTATAATC
>Ga0208960_1000222_pt1 | contig 32579 bp, 32 predicted proteins | sample GreLakmeON33MSRF_FD_187703 | JGI IMG/M metagenome (GOLD analysis project Ga0208960, IMG submission 187703) | Freshwater lentic microbial communities from great Laurentian Lakes, MI, USA - Great Lakes metaG ON33MSRF (SPAdes) | ecosystem: Environmental > Aquatic > Freshwater > Lake | place: Great... | reverse complement strand
CCAAATAATGGTTGACTGTTTTCGCTGGCCCGCGGGACCGTTTGGGATGGTGCGCGGTGCCACTAAAGGTTGGTCATAGACCGTTTCACTGCTCGTCCAACTTACGCTTGGCCGCACGCGAAGCCTCATAACGTGAACGGACCCGACCTTTAGTCAAGTCCCAAACTTGATCGACGACTTGAGGCCGCAATTTAGACCTTGAAGGGGCGGTGCGAGCGCTACGCAGTGCGGTCAAATAAGACAGTCCAGCCAAGACCAGTAAAAACCCGAGGGCAAAAAGACCGAAGTCTTCACTAAAGGGAATGAGTCCAAACAGAGCACCGGCAACCCACGCCAACTGAAATCGAGTTTCAAAACGAGCAAAGGCGCGACCGCGCGCCGCATCGGGGCCATCGCGTTGCAGCAACGAGTCGAACCCAACTCTTCCGGCGGCTGAAGCAGTCGCCACGGCCAAACTTGCCAGTGCGGCGCCGACTATATCTCCACCAGATATTGCCCCCAATAGTGAAAGTGCACCCGCGCTAAGCAAGCAGGTAGTCAAAATAACTTCCTCCCGCACCCGTTTTCGTGCCACTGGAGCCACTGTGTTGCCGATAAAACCACCCACCGCGTACGCACCGAGAACAAACGCCAGTCCGATTTTGTCGTCTTTGAAAGTAAACGCCGAAAGAAAAACAATTACTCCAACCGCAACCCTGATGACTGCCATGGCGCTGCCCGCCAACAACACGCTGGGCTGATGAGTTTCTTCTGACTCAAGTTTTTCTTCGGTGGCATTTTGCACAACCTGAGTGCGAGGAATGCGAAAAGCAAAAAATGTGGCAACGGTGAACATCATTACGGCAAAAGCCAAAGAAAAACGAGCGTCAAAAACAACTTGCAGTAAAAACGCCGGGGCGCCGCCCACCATGCTGGCGACAAGGCTAACAATGGCTAAGCGCGAATTAGCCCTTACCAACTGTGAAGAATCAGTCACAATCGCTGGGACTAAAGCCGCTTTAGCGATTGAATAGGTTTTTTGTAAAACTAAAACCCCAAAAGCCAGCGGATAGATGAGCAACCCTTCGGGAGAAGGTTGAATAATAAATTGCACCATTGCTAAACATAAAACTGCTCGACCTAAGCACGAGATGATCACCATTATTCGCCGACCGCCGCGAAAGCGATCAAGAATTGGTCCCATAACGGGTGACAAAACCGCAAACGGCGCCATGGTCAGTAATAGATAAAGCAATATGTCGCTGCGAGCCGCGCTGGTAGGTTGAGCGAAAAATAATGACCCCGCCAATGAGGCTGCCACTGAAGCATCGCCCGCCACGCTGATCGCGTGGGTTTGCATCAATCGAACGAACGGGGATCGCGGCAAAAACCGAGGGTCGGTGGCCATAACTACTACGACGGTAGCCCCCAGACGCGCTATTGGCTGAACAAGGTATTATTAAGAAATGACCGGCTCGGAACGCTTCTTAGATCGAGAATTGTCGTGGCTTGATTTCAACGCCCGAGTATTGGCTCTAGCGGAAGACCACAATCGTCCGTTGCTAGAGAGAGCTAAGTTCGTGGCGATTTTCTCCTCCAATCTCGATGAATACTTTCAAGTTCGCGTCGCGGCCCTCCAAGCCCAGGCCGATCTCGGGATCAGCACCCCGTCAGCCGGTGGTCTTGACCCTTCTCGAACCATTGGACTGTTACGCACGCGCGTTCAAGATCTAGTTGACCGCCAAAGCGCGGTTTTCACTAAAGATTTAGCCCCGGCTCTCGCCGAAGAAGGACTCCACTTTGTCGGCTGGAGCGACCTCGGACTCGATGAGCAAGCGTCGCTGACTGCCCGATTTGAACAAGAGATATTCCCGATTCTGACTCCGCTGGCCGTCGATGTTGCCCATCCGTTTCCTTATATTTCGAACCTGTCATTCAATTTGGCCGTTCGGGTTAGCGATCATGACGCCGAAGAAGAGCGCTTCGCTCGAGTAAAACTGCCCGGGACTCTCCCCCGATTTTTAGATCTTGACGGGGGAAAACGGTTCTTGCCCATCGAACAATTAGTAGCAGCCCACCTCGATCGGCTTTTCCCCGGCATGAAAGTAAAGGGGTACTTCCCGTTTCGAGTTACTCGCGACACCGATTTCGCACTTGACGATGAGGCCGACGATCTGCGTGAAGCCATCGAGGAAGTTCTCCAACAACGAACTCAATCGAACCGAACAGTGCGTTTAGAGATTGACACCACCATGCCAGAAGAAGTGCGCGCGGTGCTTAGGAGTGAACTTGAAATTGCCGCCGGAGCAGAAATCATTGTCGACGGTCCTCTCGACCTGACAGGACTATTTAAGATTTCACTACCGAGCCGCGCTGACCTTTCGGACCGTCCGTGGTCGCCGCGCACACCCGCAGTATTAATTAATGCCGAGGCAAAACCTAGTAATTTCTTTGAAATTTTACGTCGCGGCGATGTTATGGTTCACCACCCTTACGATTCTTTTCGCACATCTATCGAGGCATTTTTACGCCAGGCTGCTCGTGACCCAAAAGTCTTGGCGGTTAAACAAACCATCTATCGAACTGGTGGTGATGAAAGCAACATCATCCAAGCCCTCATTGAGGCCGCCCGCGCCGGAAAGCAAGTCGTTGCTCTAGTAGAACTACAAGCACGCTTTGACGAAGAAGCGAACATTGAGCGTGCTCAACTCTTAGAAGCGGCCGGCGTTCATGTTGTTTACGGGATCGTCGGACTTAAAACCCACGCCAAAATCGTTTTGGTAGTACGACAAGAAAGCGACGGCGAGATACGCCGTTATTGCCATGTCGGCACGGGTAACTACAACCCCACTACCGCCACTATCTACGAAGATATTGGCTTGTTTACCGCTTGTCCCGATGTGGGCTCAGACGTAAGCGAATTGTTCAATCACCTAACTGGGTACAGTCAATCGGTCAACTACAACCGTCTTCTCGTTGCCCCTGAGGCACTGCGTATCGGCTTGCGGGATCGAGTGCGCGCCGAAGCGGCCAAAGGCGTGGACGGCTATATCGCGCTAAAGCTAAATAGCCTGGTTGACCCCGACCTTATTGATGAACTCTACGACGCCTCTCGAGCTGGAGCGCGTGTTGACTTAGTAGTGCGAGGAATTTGTTGCGTGCGACCTCAAGTTCCGGGGTTGTCGGAAAATATTTTTGTGCGTTCGATAGTGGGTCGCTACCTTGAGCACTCCCGCATCTACCGTTTCGGGTCTGACCCTGCCACTGCGGACTACCTAATTGGGTCGGCCGACTGGATGCAACGCAACCTTGACCGGAGAGTGGAGGCGCTCTGTTCAATAGTTGATGAAACGTCTCGGGCTCGACTCGAAGAAATCCTGAAGATTGACCTGGACGAGAACGGTCTGGCTTGGACGCTTGACTCCGAAGGGGACTGGCACCGTAGTCCAATCACCGGCGGCTTCGACACCCAGTTGCGTTTTCGTGAATTAGCCGAAGTTCGGGCCAACCGCTCATCGTGAGCAAAGAAAAATCAGAGGTCAGGGCCGCCGGTGGGATCATTATCCGCAACCCCAAACCGATCAATTCTGAGATCGAAGTAGCAGTAGTCCATCGCCCGCGTTACAACGACTGGAGTTTTCCGAAAGGCAAACGAGATCGAACCGACGCCAACGATGAGGCCACTGCGCTACGAGAAATCGAAGAGGAGACAGGGCTAGTTTGTCGTCTAGGTGACGAATTGAAGCCCACGTGTTACCGTGATGGACGAGGACAAGACAAAATTGTGCGCTACTGGCTCGTGGAGATAGTTGGTCCAGAGGAGTTCATAGTGAACGAAGAAGTAGACGAGTTACGGTGGTGCACGCTCAGTGAAGCGCACGCCTTGCTCACCTACGAGCACGACCGCAAACTGCTTTCGTCGGTGGGTTCAATGCCGCGAAAACTAACCAATCCGAAAAAGTCGCCGTGACGACCTATCTAGTGCGCCACGCCAAAGCTGGAAGCCGGGGAAGATGGAATGGCCCCGATCACGAGCGCTTGCTCTCTTCACGCGGTGAACAGCAATCTAAAAAAATTGCCAAATTTTTAGTTAAAAAAGATATCACCCACATAATTTCAAGTCCTTACGCTCGTTGCCTGCAAACCGTGGCCCACCTGTCCTCACAAACTGGAGTCGAGACAGATGCCCGCAGTGAACTTGGCGAAGGATCACCTCCTGACAAAATCCTTAACCTGTTGACAAAAATATCGGCAGAAAATGCAGTTTTGTGTAGTCATGGCGATGTCATCGGAATCATTATGAACTACGTTGAGTCGCTAGGAGTCAACCTCGATAGTGACCGCAGCGAAAAAGGGTCAATTTGGGTTCTTGACTTTTCTTATGGTCAAGTCATTAACGCCAGATATATCGAACCACCACAATAAAATCGATCTACGATTTTTCGTAACGGTAGCCAACTCCTCGCACGGTAATAAGCCGCTCGGGGTTAGCCGGCTCAGCTTCAATCTTCGCGCGTAGGCGTTTAACATGAACATCAAGGGTCTTGGTGTCCCCGTAATAATCGCTACCCCAGACTCGATCTATCAGTTGATCACGAGTAAGGACTCGATCAGCGTTCAGTAAGAAAAACTCTAATAACTCAAATTCTTTTCTGGTAAGTGGAGTCAACTCATCATTGACAAACACTTCATGGCGAGCTGCGTCGAGTCGAATTGCCCCCACTTCGATCAAATCGACATTGGTGGGACGAACTGAGTCAATAGGCGCTCGGCGCAGCAACGCTCTGACTCGAGCTACTAACTCCCGCAAAGAAAAAGGCTTGGTGATGTAGTCGTCGGCCCCAACTTCAAGTCCGACCACTGTATCTATTTCGGCATTTTTGGCGGTAACCATAATTATCGGAACCGAAGATCGGGACCGGATCTCTCGACAAATATCAATACCGGACATCTTGGGCAACATCACATCAAGTAACACCAAGACGGGATGGTCGCGGTCAAAGGCGGTCAATGCTTCGGCTCCGTCGGCGGCGGTGATTACCGAGAATCCCTCGCGGTCAAGCGCGATAGATAGAGCGTCGCGATACGACTCCTCGTCATCAACAACCAAAATAACTGGCTTGTCGCTCATAAGTTTTCCTCTTCGATTACATCACTTGAATTGGGAAGAGTGAGTCGAAATACCGACCCTTCTCCCTCTTCCGATTCGACCACGATTGTTCCCTCGTGGGCTTCGACGACATGACGAACGATGGACAAACCCAAGCCAGTTCCTCCGGTCGACCGACTGCGAGCCTTATCCACCCGATAAAATCTTTCGAATATGCGCTCTTGGTCTTGATCAGGGATCCCCACCCCTTCGTCGCTCACTTCAACAACAACTCCCCCCCGGGGATCTCCTCGATAAGCAGTGATGGTAACCAATTGACCCGAGTCAGAATATTTAATTGCGTTTTCTAATAAATTAGTCAGCGCATTGACCATTTGAGCTTGATCACATAACAAGGAAATCGCTTCCTCCCCGCGGCTGACAAAGCCCAAGGTTACTTGCCTTTGTCGAGCAAGTGCGCTGACTCGTCCCAGCGCCTCTTCGACGAGAGCACCAACCGCTATCGATCGGCGATCTTTGGCGTCTTGCAATTCAATCGTGCTCAGATCAAGAAGGTCGTCAACCATGCGGCCCAAGCGATTAGATTCTCTAACCAATCTCTCGGCCAATTCTTGAGTATCAGCAACTTTGTTCCCCGTAGCAATCGTTTCTGCCAATATCGCTAATGCCCCGATCGGAGTTTTTAGTTCGTGAGTGACATTGGCTACGAAGTCGCGTCGTACTTTCTCTACTCGACGCAAAGAAGTTACATCCTGAACGGCAACCACCACCCCTTGAGGTTGAGAATCGGACCTCAAGGCTTCACAAGAGAGCGACCACACTTGAGCCGGAGGGCCTAATAGTTCTACCTCTTCTTCGGGTGCACCTCCGATTAAAGTTGCAGCCACCATACGGTTAATAGCGTCCTTGACAACCGCATCACTATGACGAGCTTGGTCAAATCGCGCGCCTGCTTTATTGCGGTACACCGCTCGCCCTGATTGATCAAAAATTATTATGGCAACTTCAAGGAGATCTAGAACACTTTGCATCGACTCATTGATGCCTTGGTCAGGAACGCTACTTAGTTGAAAATCTGAATCTGGTTTGTCTGGTGAAGACAAGACTCTTCGATTTTTAAATCGCATGACTTGCTACTCTTAGCTTTGCCGAGCCACTAACGACTGTGGCGATCATCCGAAGCGCCCAGTTACGTACCCTTCAGTTCGTGAATCAGACGGGTTGGTAAAAATTACTCCCGTAGAATCAAACTCAACTAACTGGCCTACTCGACTTCCATCGTCAGCAACATCAGTAGTGATAAACGCAGTCATATCAGAAATACGAGCAGCCTGTTGCATGTTGTGGGTAACGATAACAATTGTGACTTCACTTTTTAGTTCCGCCATAAGATCTTCAATTCGAGCTGTCGCGATGGGGTCAAGGGCCGAACAAGGCTCATCCATCAAAATAACATCGGGGTTAGTGGCTAAACAGCGAGCGATGCATAGACGCTGTTGTTGACCACCCGAAAGAGCAAACGCACTTTGTTTTAATTTATCTTTAACTTCATCCCATAAAGCAGCCCGGGTAAGTGCGCGTTCAACTACATCGTCATAATTTCCCCGACGCTTATTGAGTTGAGGACCAAAAGCAACATTTTCATAAATTGATTTAGGAAAAGGATTAGGTTTTTGAAAAACCATCCCGATGCGCCGGCGCACTTCCACGGGGTCGACTTTTTTGTCGTATAAATCGACTCCGTGATATTCAATCAGGCCTTTCACTGACGCACCGTCGATTAAATCGTTCATGCGATTAAACGACCGCAGCAATGTGCTCTTGCCGCAACCCGAGGGACCGATTAGTGCAGTTACTTCTCCGGACCTGACTGAAAAACTCACATCAGCAATAGCAGGAGTGTTGTTGTAAGAAACCGTCACTTTTTGAATTCCGAATACCGCTGAGCCAAACTCCTCGGGTCGGCTGACCGACGGAGATGCCGGAGTGGTTGAGCTAGAAAATTTGATGTCTATAGGGGGCATACTCACGCTCTTAAGCGTATTCTGCGCCCGACCAGTCTGGGTCTCTATCCGATGACATAAGGGTAAACGTTGAGGAAAATAATGCTCAATACTGCCTGAGAACGTGCAGCGAGGGGCGCAAAGCGACACAATAGGACCATGGCTAATTCTGATACCCCCAACCCCGAAGCGCCCCAAACCGTACGAACTTCGTTTGGTGAACAACTCAACGAGCTGCGCACCGATATGATCACTCTGGCCAGTTTGACTAGCGAATCTGTCCGAGCGGCTACTAAGTGCATTGTCGATAAAAACGTGGACGGAGTCGACAACGTAATTAAAAACTACGAACGCATTGACGAGATAAGAGAAACTACCGAAAAAAAGGTTTACGAATTTCTTGCTATCCAGCAACCCATGGCGGGTGACCTGCGGGCTTTGATAACCGTTTTACACATCTTGAACGAGATCCAATTGAGTGCAGATCTAGCAGTCAATATCGCCAAAGCCTCTCGCCGGCTCTTCCCCAGCGAACTATCGCTGAACTTCCGAAGAATTATTGGCCTTATGGGGTCGCAAGCAGTCGTCCAGTTCGAAGTGGCGATAGATTCTTTTAGCGACAGCAACGCGGAAGTTGCAGGAGCACTTCCCGATATGAACACTGTGATGGACGATCTCCAAAAAGATCTCTTCCGACAAGTTTTTTCTGAGCCTATGGCGGCCGAAGGAGATAATCCCGAGCAGAATCTTAGGTTCGCGGTGCAGCTGGCACTATTAGGGCGTTACTACGAACGCATTGCTGATCACACGGTGCTAATGGGTGCCTGGACTCGGTTCATGATCACTGGCGAGTTTCCTTCTCGGCGATAACCCACACCAAGCCTTACTCTTTTTTTAACCCTTCGTTTACCTGTTAGGCACAGCCCCGCCACCTTGATTCTCTAACTTGAATATGTCCATTCCAAACTAATAAAGGAGAACACATTGTCTGCTTCACCTAAAAAATTACGCCGGCTTGTTGCCGGGGTCACAATTGGAATAGTTAGCGTTGGCGCTCTAGCGGTGTTGCCTGCCGGTGCACAGAGCACTAGTGGCGTAAACATCTCTGGTTCGTCCACCGTAGAACCCATCACCTCGCTAGTTGCCGAAAATTACGCCGGCAAAAACCCAAGCGTGTCGGTGCGCGTTGACGGCCCCGGAACTGGGGATGGTTTTAAATTACTCTGTGAGGATTCCATAGACATTGCCGATGCTTCACGGGAGATCAAGTCCGAAGAAGCGGCCGCGTGCCAAGGCAAAGGAATCACTTACACCGAACTGCCCGTTGGTATCGATGGTCTTACTATTATCGCCAACAAAGCCAGCAAGATGAAGTGCGTCGATTCAGCACAAATCTACGGTCTGTTTGGTCCTGAGTCGGACGGAACCTTCGCAACCGCTCAGGCACTAGCTACCGAACTTGGCAGCACTAACACTCCCTTGCCGACATCGGGTTCGGTCAAAAAGTTCACCCCTGGTCCCGAATCAGGAACATACGACTCATTCATTGAGTTGGGCTATAAAGACGAAATTGAGACTCGTCTCGAAGAAGGAAAAGTTACTACCGTGGTTGACGAAGAAGGAGAAGAAGTTGCCAAAGAGCCAATTGTCTCTGATGGCCAGTTCCCGAACGACAATGACATCGTCAAGCGAGTAACGGCAACAAAAAATGGGATTGGTTTCCTTGGTTACGCCTTCTACTCCGAAAACAAGGGAGACCTAAAAGCAATCTCGGTATTGAACTCAGATACTGGGACCTGCGTTGCTCCTAACACTGCGACGATCGGCAATGGTACTTACGTACTCAGTCGTACTCTTTACATCTACCCAAATAACGCCAAAGTTGCGGCTAACGCCGATGTAAAGGGTTACCTTAACTTCTACATCACTAAGAAGAGCCTCACGGCAACCGTCAAGGATGCTGGCTATGTGCCTCTTCCGGCCGCGACCATTGCCACTACCATCTCGACCTGGAAAGCACTAGCTGGCTAACCGGTCGTCTCGCGATACAGGCAGTCGGCCCACTCCCCCGGGCTGACTGCCTGATCGCACTACTTTAATGGGGGATATGACAAGCGTTATCGATGCACCCAGCCCTTCTCCTCTCGGAGAGCCCGCGGTTGATCTCCGCGGTAATTCTCGTCGTCGGTGGCGAGAAACTCGCGTCAAAGTCGTGCTTTTGTTCTCAGTCGGAATAACGCTGGCTATAAGTGTCGCCATCATCGCTTCCCTTCTTGGCCAGTCAATCGATTTCATAAACTCGATACCCCTTGACAATCTCTGGAACTTCGATCAGTGGGCACCACGAATCGGAGACTTTGACATTGCCACTCTTTTTGTCGGTTCGTTATTAGTTACTGCCATCGCCATGATCATTGCCACCCCGCTTGGATTAGGAGCAGCAATTTATTTATCCGAATACGCCAGTCCTCGGGTGCGACGAACAGTCAAACCTTTCTTGGAAGTAATGGCCGGGATACCCAGTATCGTCTTGGGGTTTTTTGCCATTGCCTGGATCGGACCCGAAATAGTGCAAAAACTATTTTCTGACGCGTCGGCGTTTAGTTTGGCCGCGGCGGGAATCGGGGTAGGACTTCTAGTTACCCCACTAGTGGCGTCAGTTTCCGAAGATGCTTTGCGAGCCGTCCCCTTGTCGCTACGAGAGGCGTCTTACGGTCTAGGAGCACGCAAGTTAACCACCGTCACAAGAATTATTTTTCCGGCCGCGATATCGGGTGTTGTGGCCGCGATGATCCTAGGAATATCACGAGCCATCGGAGAAACGATGGTCGTCACTTTGGCTGCCGGTGCTTACGGTGAGGCCAACTTTACTACCAACCCGCTAGATGTCGGAATGACCGTTACTTCCGGTATCGCGACTTTGGCTTCGGGCACCGACCAGGTGGCGGGTGGTGCGGGCACCGCGGCGAGCAGTGCCTACAACTCACTTTTCTTTCTTGGACTTTTACTTTTTATTGTTACTTTCCTTCTTAATGTCGTGGGAGAATCTTTCGTGCGTCGAATCAGGGAGCGCTACTAATGTCGGCTCCTGACATCGCTATCTCCCAACGCATCACCACTCAACGAGCGCTGCGGGGGCGAAAGGTTGACCCCGCCAACATAATTTTCGAAATCGCTTTAATTCTCAGCCTGCTTACCTCGCTTGGCTTCGTGATCCTTTTGCTCGCAACGGTATTTTCTGATGGAGTAGGAGTATTCCAAGAACGGGGATTTGGGTTTTTCACTTCTAATCTCTCCCGTATTCCCGAACAGGCCGGTATCGCTCAAGCCTTATTCGGTTCGGCGGCTCTAGCAGTCGTCGTGGTGCTAGTGGCTTTTCCGCTAGGTATCACCACTGCGGTTTACCTCGAAGAGTACGCACCGGACAACAAATTCATGACTCTGGTGCGCTTAAATATTCGCAACTTAGCCGGAGTTCCTTCAGTGGTTTACGGGCTACTCGGGTTAGCCGTATTCGTTAAATTACTTGGAACCGATATGGCCGGGGGAACAGGAATAACCGGTGGGCGCACCATTATTTCCGGTGGTCTCACTTTGTCAGTTTTAGTGCTTCCCATTGTCGTCATTACTTCATCGGAAGCACTACGGGCAGTCCCCGCTTCACTACGCGAAGGAGCCTACGGAGTGGGCGCCACCAAGTGGGAAGTGACAAAAAAACTTGTTCTCCCCAACGCTTTGCCCGGAATCCTTACTGGGACTGTGCTTTCTTTGTCGCGTGCCATTGGCGAAACCGCTCCCCTCATATTGGTTGGTGCGTTCTACGGAACTTTTTTTACTACCGGTGATACCGGTACGCTCGGCAAATTCACCACCACCTACACCGCTTTACCCCAAGTGATTTACCAATGGGCCACCGAGGCTCAAAGTGAGTTCAACGTTGAACTCACCTCCGCGGCTATCTGCGTATTGATCGGGCTGACTTTCGTAGCCAACATTGCCGCTATATTGCTGCGCAACCGCTACGAAAAACGCTGGTAGTACTCTCGTAAGTGAACTACTCGGTCAGCACATTAGGTCGAGGCAGGCCAGCAGCTTCGCAAAGCATGTAGTAGGCCGCCAGCGTACCGGCGCCATCAGTAACACTCTCGACATTTCCGTCGGAGTCAAGATTTAAGTTGGCGCCGTACATGTGAAACCAGACCATAGTTTCGTCTTCTACGCATTCTAAAGTGTGGACTGACCCCGCAGGTTCGTAGAGAAATGAACCGGCTCGATTGATGTAGTCATACTCTCGGTACTTCCACGCCCCTGCAACCGTGTAGCCCCACACGGGACCCGTGTGGCGGTGGGTTTGCACTGCGTAACCGGCGGGGAAAATATTAGCCACCACCCAAAGTCCTTCGCGCTCTCGCACTTGCAAAACTTTGAGTTTGGCCCCCGGGCCGATGTCTACCCACGGCAGGTCATCGGCACCAATGTGAACCGCATTAGGAGGGGCTGGGGTCATAGTGACAAGATGCTAGAGCATGAACGACCAGCCCAGCGAAAGAACTGTCGCCAATCAGGCTCTGGTAGAAAAGTTTTGGGCCAATCTGTATCGGCGCGACTTTGACGCGTGTGGAGCCGCTTTTTCCCCCGACGGCGTCTACACCGATGTTCCCGTGGGCGAGGTTGGCGCTACTGGCCCCGCCGAAGTCGCGGCCCGTTTGCGACTAGGACTAGAGCCCATTGAGCGCTACGAGCACCATCTAAAAACCATTGTGGCCAACGACGATGCCGTTATAACCGAACACGTCGAAGAGTGGTTTTGGAGTACGGGTGAGCATGTCGCCTTGCCGTTCGTCTCAGTCATGGAACTTCGCGACGGCCAAATAACTCGTTGGTGGGACTATTTCAATCTGGCCACCCTGCTTGATGGTGCCCCGCAGTGGTGGCTCGAACATATCGCCCAGGGCTACCGCTAATGCCAAGAGGCAACAACTCAGCACGACGCATCACCGTTTCCCGCTCGGATCGGCGCGCCCGTCAGCAGCGGACCGTGCGTCGCCGAATAGCGATTGCGGCCGTCGGTGTAATCGTCCTCGCAATTGGGACGGCCGTCTACACCACGAGCCGGCCATCGCACCGCGCCGCCGACAAAGAATCACTCTCGACCATCAGCACTGCGCCCGCCACCACCACCACTCGGCGCGACCCGCGACGCGGCAACGGCCAACCGGTCACCCTCGCATTCGGAGGCGATATGCATTTCGAGGGTGCGTTGCGCGGAAAACTTGCGGCCGACCCCAGCACCGTCCTCGCCCCCATCGCTTCGGTTCTTTCGGGTGCCGATGTTGCGATGGCGAACCTTGAGACCGCAATTACTGAGGGAGGGACTCCGGTGGTGAAGAAGTACAACTTTCGAGCGCCGGCCACCGCCCTCGACGCGCTCCGAGCCGCGGGCGTCGATGTCGTCACGATGGCAAATAACCACGGACTCGACTTTGGCCCTCAGGGCCTGGCCGACTCAATCGCCGCTCGCACCGAGAAGCAGTTCCCGGTGCTCGGAATCGGAAATAACGCCGCCGAGGCTTACGCTCCGTATCGAGTCGATGTGAGGGGCCAACGCATCACGGTCTTTGGCGCCACTGATGTGCTCGACGGTGAGTACATCACCGCATGGGCGGCAACCGACACCCAAGGTGGTCTCGCGTCGACGAAAGATGACAACCTGGCTCGCCTCGTCACCGCAATCCAGACGGCTCGCCTCGACTCCGACACCATCGTCGTCTACTTGCACTGGGGAGTAGAGCGCACGGACTGCCCGTCACCGCGCCAGCAGGAAGTCGCGCAAGTGCTCACCGATGCTGGTGCCGACGTGGTCGTCGGAGCGCACGCACATCACCTCCAAGGTGGGGGACGATTTAACACCGCATTCGTCGACTACGGGCTTGGCAACTTCGTCTTCTACAACGAGGCGGGCGAGTACGGGCGCAGCGGAGTGCTCGTTGTCACCGCAACCGGGCGCGACATTGATTCGTACCAATGGGTGCCGGCTCGTATCCGAGGCGGCGTCGCAACTCCACTTCCGGCGGGAGTCGAGTTCGATGCGGAAGTTGCGCATTGGAACGACCTTCGCAGCTGCACTGGGCTCGTCCCGTAATCGGCGCTGCACTAGGAGTGTTTGACCGCAATCGTGGTAAAATAAGAATATGGACTTTGATGCTCGCACAATCGCTCTCGGGCTGGCGCGTGGCCGGGTGGTGGTAGGGATAGTTGCTTCGTTGCTTCCACGACTGGCGACCGGTGCTGCACCCGGAGCGTTTGGGCCGCGGGTCGGACCACTAGGGCGAATGCTCGGAGCGCGCGACTTGGCTTTGGGCGCGGGTGCAGTGACCAGCATCAAAGAAAAAACTCATGACGCGGAATGGGTAGGGATGGGCGCCATCGTTGACATTGCTGATGGCGTGGCGTTGCTCGCCACCCGCCGACTGCCCGTGCGGGCTCGCTTTATCGGAATCGGAGCTTTAGGAGCGGGCGTGCTGGGGCTATTTTTGGCCCGCAAGTTGGCCGACGAGCGAACTGTTATCGACGACGAAGAAATGCTCGGGGTCTAGCGATAGTCGAACGCCACCTTTATCGCCCCGCTGGTGTCTTGGGTGGCGATAGTCGCAAAGGCCGAACGCCAATCTTCGAGCGGAAACCGATGGGTGAGCATTCCGGTTAGATCAATCCGGTTATCCCGCACTAAATCGAGATAGTGATCAATTCCGTGCTTACGCACCCCGTCGAGTTCTTCAAATCCGAAAGCATTAGACCCCACCATTTTTAATTCCTTGAAGTAAAGCGGAGTGTCTTCCCACAGTGTGGGCCCGTGTACTCCGGCCTTGACCAGCGTGCCGCGTGCTTTAGCAACTCGCGAGCCCACCTCAAAAGTTTCTCGTTTTCCCACCGTGTCGTAGACCACATCGATCTGACCCGGGAAAGCCATCGGCAGCCCGTCGCTTGCCTGCAGCACCCCGCCCGACCACGCCGCCGCTTCTTCGATCACCTGCACCGCCGGGCTATGGCCGATAACCGTAGCGCCGAGTTTGCGAGCAAGGTCAGCTTGAGCAGCAAAGCGAGCCACGGCTAAAACTTCAACGTCGGGCCATAGGGATCGCAAAATAGCGATGGCACAAGTCCCCAGTGCGCCCGCGCCGTAGACCATCACCTTCCCGTTCGGTGGTGGCGGGTTGCGGGTAACCGCATGCAAACTCACCGCAAAAGGATCGGCGAATACCGCCATCTCGTCAGGAATTTCGTCCGGCACTTTAAACAGCATCGAATCGTGGGCGGGCATTAACTCGGCGTAGCCACCAGTAGCGTCGCGCGAAGTCCCGGTATGGATACCAGGCGCAATAGGGCCCACGCCGAAGTTCCAGCACAACGAATAGTCACCAATTTCGCACGCGGGGCAAAACTTAGCCACTCCCCGCGGTCCGCACGACAGCCACGGGTTCAAAACCACTCGATCGCCAACATTGAGCCCTTCTGCTTCGGGACCTAGCGACACCACCTCGGCCACCACTTCGTGTCCCATTACCTGAGGAAGAGAAAAGAAAGCCTTCATAGGGTTGTCGGGCAACTGCACTTCACCCCAGTCACTAAAAACTTGTTTGGAGTCCGAGCCACAAATACCGACGAGTAAAGGGCGAGTTACCACCCAATCGGGTAACAAAAATTCGGGATCAGGTACCTCGTCAAGCGACATTGGCGTGTGGTCAAGCCCCCCTAAAAGCGGATGCTCTTCAACTTCGCTTGACGCGCGCGAAGGGACCGTGCTTTTATCAGGACGAACTCCGTAGACCAATGCTTTCATAGGCGAGACTTTAGCGGGATTCAAGTTAGGGCGTGGACGACCAACTCAACCCTTTTTCTTGGACTACTCGCTCGATCTTGGCCACCAGCGCCGAAGCACTACCGGAACACGAGGCGATTTCTTCGGGGCTCAACAAGACCATCGACGAGTTGGCGGTTTGGGCGATAACGCACGGAAATTTTACATCCGGAAGATTGATAACCACATCAGTCATTTCGTCCCGGTGACGAGTTGCGAACTCCACTGGCAAGCCCAAACGACACTCCTCCCAGTCGGCTCGACGACGCCACCGGCTGTGAGTAATTTCGCACAACGAACAGTGGGCCTGACCAAATAGCGACCCCACCCAGTAGGAGACTTCTCCCCACCAAGTTCCGTCGGCGTCGTAGACACCAATAAGTTTTGTTATCACTCCATGATTTTCACACACCCGACCGCCACTAGGGTCTCGCCTCCCCCTTAGCCTTTAGGGGCCGCGGCTCTCTAGACTGCGGTCGTGATAACTATCTCGGCTACCACCATTTCGCCCACTGAGACAGTCGAAGATGTCGACACCGATCAGGGCGACCATGATCGCTTTGCTCATTACTGTAAAAAAGCCGACATAACTCGTGCGCTCATTACCGGCGAAGCCATCATCGCGCTTTGCGGCAAAAAATGGGTTCCCAGCCGAGACCCGTCTCGGTTTCCGATTTGTCCGACTTGCGCCGAACGCAAAGCCGCGGGCTGGAAGTTTTGACCAATCCACTACAAGTTAAACAACTTGGGCTGATCGAATACGAAGCCGCCCACAAAATACAAGAGCAACTTTGGACGCGAAGCGGGGAACCTTGGCTGTTATTGCTTGAGCACCCTTCGGTTTACACCCAAGGGGTACGAATACGACCCGAAAATATTTTAGTGGACCCTAAAACTCTCGATATCCCGATAATAAATACCAATCGTGGGGGCGATATCACTTACCACGGTCCCGGCCAACTAGTGGCTTATGTGATTGTCGATGTGGAGATTCGAAAAGAGGCAATAGCAAATCACGTGTATGCCCTTGAACAAATCGTCATTGACACTTTGATCGCATCTGGGTTAGACGATGCCAAACGATTGCCAGGATTTCCGGGAGTATGGATTGATGAGCGCAAGATTGCCGCAGTGGGTGTGCGCGTTGCTCGCGGGCGCTCAATGCACGGGTTTGCCCTTAATGTGAGCCCCGACTTAAAAAACTTTTCTGCTATTGTTCCGTGCGGATTAACCAACAAATCTGTGACTTCAATGGCCGCCGAAGGCGTACCAGCAACAATAGATTTCTTGAGTAAGCAAATAATTACCCGAGTAGCCAACCACTGGACTGGCGGAGCTTTTACAATCAGTTCCGAAAACAGAGACTTCGTTTCGTTTTAAACCCGCTCAATGGGAACATTGCTATAACCCGCGACATTGGACATCTGCACTCGTTTGAGCCCGCTCTCATCAACTTGATAACTCGGCCAGCGATCTCGTAATTCTTCGAAAGCGATCCGGCTTTCGCTGCGAGCCAACGCAGCCCCCAAGCACGAATGGATACCGTGCCCCAAGCCAACTCGCAACCCTTGGGGTCGATCAATATCAAACCGATCGGGGTCTTCATATTCCCGCTCATCACGATTAGCCGCTCCGGTCAAAAGCAGTACTGGCTCACCGGCAGGAATAGTCACGCCGTGAAACTGTGAATCTCGGTGGCTAAAACGACCCTGATATTGCGACGGCGCCCAGTAGCGCAACACTTCTTCTACCGCGTCAGCACTACGCAGAGGATCATCGAGAACTTTTATCCACTCGTTAGGGTTACGAGCGAATAAAACAACCGCGTTACCAATTAATTTCGTTACCGTTTCACTACCAGCAGCTGCCAGCAAAGTAGCAAAGCCAGCAATATCAGCATCAGTAAGTCGACGGGTCATCCCGTCGTCGTCAGCGACTTCTACCTCAGTTAACCGAGAAAGCATGTCGTCTTGAGGGTTAGCCCGCTTGTCGGCAATTAGTTCAAGAAAATAACCCACCAAAAAAAGGCTCGCTTCCGCATTGGCGTGACTAACTCTCCCATCACCCGAATCGCGCGTGAGCATGGCGTCAGTCCAGTGGCGGATCTGTTGCCGATCTTCTTTTGGCACCCCAAGCATGATCGAAATAATTTCTACGGGGAACGGGGCGGAAAAATCGGCTACCGCATCAAAGTTTTTTTCTCCGTCTAAGGCACTTAAATGACTAACTATCACTTCTCTAATCATCGGCTCTAGTTCCGTCATCGCTCGAGGGGTAAACACCCGACTTACCAACTTGCGCATATGGTCGTGCTCGGGCGGATCCATGGTGATGATCATCGTTGCGCCCACCCCAGAATTAGGGTTAGTTAACTGGTCAATGGTGAGACCATGAGTACTGCTGAAGGTCTTCCAGTCTCGGTGGGCATTGACTACATCGTCAAAGCGCGAAAGCGCCCAAAAGCCGTAGTTTTCGTTGCGATACACCGGGGCTTCGTTGCGTAGCCACCGGTAAATATCGTAGGGATCGTTAAAAAATGTCTCAGAAAAAGGGTCGAATTCCACCAGTTTCCCGTTCGTTGAGGGTCGTCTAAAAGCAGCCTACTCATTGGTCAGTCGGTCAGCGCGAGGCAAACTATTGTCAATAATAATGACGGGAAAAACCGAAACGAAACCTTTGTGGCTAAGCCGCTGGAGAATCGGGACTTTTGGCCCCGCGGCCGAAAAGCCCTATCGACGACTTACCCGTGATTATCTCCGACTTATTTTATCTATTGTCGTTGTTTTTTATCTATGCCAAAATATCGACTCAATCAGCGACTTCAGCGAAAACTTATTTAAAACTGTAAACGGACTACCCAATGATTTAGAGTCATTTTTTGTTCTTCTCTTTAGCCTCGGCACGCTCTGGGCGTTAGCAATTATTGCCGGAGCAGCGATACTGGCGCGCCGCTGGCGATTAGCACGCGACCTCGCACTTGCCGGAGTGTTCGCGTGGGTGATTGGTCGGCTAATCGGGGTAATGATCGATGAAGGTAGTTCGATCACCAAAAGTCTTGATGCCGTAATCAGGATTGGAGACAGCACTCCGTCGTTTCCTTATGTCCCCTTAGCAGTAGTTGTCGCCGTCGTCTCGGCCGCGTCTCCCTATCTAACCCGCCCCACGCGCCGCTTGGGGAAAATACTGATAGTGGTGATGGCTTTTGCCGCTCTGTACTTAGGATCAACCCTTCCTAACGGATTAATAGCCGCAGTTTTCATTGGTTGGGGTACTGCGGCGGCCATCCACTTGATTTTTGGATCACCATCTGGCCGACCGACGCAAGAACAAGTTACGGCTGCGCTGGCCGACCTCAATGTTGTGGCCACCAATGTTCAACTGCAAACCCAGCAGCGCTCAGAAGGAACCGCCATGACGGCCACCGACTCCAAAGGGGCTCTTAGCCTACGAATCTTGGGCCGAGACGAGGCCGACGCTCAGGTAATAAATAAATTTTGGCAAACATTTCTGTATAAGCGAGGGGGAAGTAATCTTTATTTCACTCGCTTACAAGATGTCGAGCACGAGGCTTACGTCATTCTTCTCGCTCAACAATCCGGGATTCGAGCCCCCGAAGTTGTTGTTGCCGGCATGGCCGGCCCGGGGACTGCTTTATTGGCTGAACGCCCTGTTTCTGGCCCTCGACTAGCAGACGCGCCGGTTAAAGACATCACCTCTCCCCTTCTTGCCGAAATGTGGCGAGAGGTAAAGCGTATGCACGCGGGTCGAATTTCTCATGGTCACCTCAACGCTAACCACATAGTTTTGGGACCTTCGGGGCCGACCATCGTCGATTTTTCTGACGCCACTACTTCTTCAACTGAGCAATCGCGTTCGGCCGATGTAGCCGAACTGCTCGCCAGCACCGCACAAATAGTGGGTGGGAAAAGAGCAATCGCTTGCGCTCGGCGCGGCATCGGTAATGCTGTGGTTGTTACCGCCCTACCACTACTGCAGCCCGCCGTGTTTAGTTCGGAAATGCGGCCACGAAAGCGCAAGCCGCGAGCGGACTTCAAGAACTACCTATCGACTCTGCGTATCGACGCCGCGGCCGCGACCGGAACCGAAGAGCCGCCTCTCCAGCAGCTTTACCGTTTCAACCTTACGCAAATACTGATGGCGGTAGGAACTTTGATCGCAGTGTTTGCTCTGATGAGTCAAATAAGTGACCCCGAAGAATTTTGGCAAACCGTAAAGTCGGCGAGTTGGGCGTGGTTAAGTATTGCTCTGATTGTTTCGTTCCTTACTAATTTTGCTACCGCAATTTCACTAATGGGTACCGTTCCTATTTCACTCCCACTAGTGCGCACTGCGGAATTACAACTCTCAATGTCGTTTTCTAACCTGGCGGTTCCAGCCGTGGGGGGAATGGCCGCCCAGATCCGTTTCTTACAAAAACAAGGAATTGATTTAGCCTCGGCGGTAGCCTCGGGCGGGTTGCTAGCCAATGTAGGTAACATTTTTGCTTGCGCCATATTGCTTATCGTGGCCACAATTCTCTCGCCCACATCGATAGTTACCGAAGATATTTCGGTTGATAGTTTCATTCCGATTATTTTGATAATCATATTTGGGTCTTTAGTGCTGTCAGCATTTATTTTCGGGATCCCCCGATTTCGCCAACATGTTTTGCCTCCCATCAAAAATGCTATTAGCACTATGCGAGAAGCGCTGAGTTCGCCCCGTCGTCTGTTTTATCTATTCGGTGGCAACATGCTCAACGCGATCATGTACGCCTTTGTTTTGTCAGCCTGTTTGTCGGCTATGGGCGGGAGTCTTAACTTTTGGACCTTGCTATCAATAAACATATTTATCGGCACAATCGCTTCACTGGTTCCTATCCCCGGTGGTGGAACGGCGGTATCAGCGCTGGGTTTAACTGGCGCGCTGGGTTTATGCGGAGTGCCTACCGACATCGCTGTAGCAGCGGTACTGATGGATCAACTGGTGGTCAGTTTTATTCCTGCGGTGCCAGGTTGGTTTGCTACTAACAACTTGCTCCACGACGGTTATTTGTAATCGAACGCGATACTTAAGTGGGAATCATCCTTGGTTTATTAGTTGCGGTCGGCTACGGCACTTCTGACTTTATTGGTGGAGTTATCTCGCGAAGAATTCCATCAATCACTGTGGTCGCTACTACTAGCGTCATTGGCCCGATCGTTCTTGCTTTAGTCGTAATTATTGAAACCAACACTAGTCATATCAATGCGCCAACCGCCCGTGAGTGGTTAATAGCTGCTGGCGCAGGCATTGGTGGAGTAATCGGGCTCAGTCTGTTGTTTCGGGGGTACGCCATTGGCCGCTTTAGCGTGGTTGCACCCATTACCGCAGTTGTTGCCACGCTGGCGCAGATACTTTGGGGATTAGCGCGCGGCGAACAGCCATCAATAATCGCACTAATCGGTATCGTGATTACCGTTGTCGCCGCCGTCATTATTAGTCAGTCCCACGCCGCGCCTGACGCACAAACCGAAATCGCAATAGCCGAAAGACCGGCACTCAAGATTGAGTTGACCATTGCCATCGGCGCTGGACTGGCGTTTGGATTTAGTGGTGTGGCTTACGCAGAAGCGGGTTCCAGCAACGGTATTTGGCCAGTATTGATTGCCCGCAGCGTATTTTGTTTAGCTGCGGTGCTGATTGCGCTAGCGGCCGGAAAACGAGTTATCGCGTCACGGCCTAATCTCGGACCAGCACTGTTGTCAGGGCTAATTGAAGCCGTTGCGCTGGCAGTATTTGTCATCGCCATTCGTCAAGACTTCCTCAGCATAGTTTCCCCTATCGCGGCCCTATCCCCCGCTTTCGTAGTGTTAGGTGCCGCAGCGCTACTGCACGAACCGATCGGTAAAATACGAGCCGGTGGGCTCATACTCGCCCTCGGTGGATTGCTATTAATCGCCGTGGGCTAGCCGAGTAATAGACGTAAAACTTTATATAATTTTATTAGTTGTATAAAAGGTATGCTGCATATAAATGGGAAAGCCAAATCTTTTGAACGAACTCGATATTGAGTTAGCACCAAATACGGTCGGAGAATTAGAACTAAGCGCGGTAAAACGAGTTTTCCAGTCGGGTAAAATTTCTTCGGGGCTGGAAACCATCAAACTCGAAAATGAGTTCTCAGATTTAGTGTGCGGACGAGCGTGTGTAGCCATGAATTCTGGCACTGCGGCACTTTACTCAAGTCTGAAAGTCCTCGGCGTATCAGCAGGAGATGAAGTAATTGTCCCGGCTTTTACTTTTGTCGGAACCGCTAACGCCGTAGCTTTAACCGGCGCAACGCCAGTTTTCGTAGATATCGATCCACAAACATTTTGCATAGACCCGCAAGCGGTAGAAGCGGCTATAACTCCTAGAACTGTCGCTATTCTTCCAGTCCATCTATTTGGTCACCCATCAGCGATGAAAGAGCTGATGGAAATCTCCTCACGATTCGACTTGATGGTAATTGAAGATGCCGCTCAAGCGCACTTGGCCAAACTCGACGACAAACCTGTTGGATCGTGGGGAAAAGCAGCCGCATTCTCGTTTTACGCAACAAAAAATATGACCAGCGGAGAAGGAGGAATGGCCGTGTTTGAAGATTCGGCCGCAGCGGAAAAGGCGATGGCGTTCCGGAATCAAGGCATTAACGAAAATGGAGAAGCGGTGAGTATCGGGAATAACTTCAGAATGGCTGATATCAATGCTGCCATCGGTCGATCCCAACTTTCACGACTTGTGCAGTCAACTCATATTCGTCGTAAAAATGCGACTTTTTTAAATAATGAATTGCGCGGCGTAATAACACCACTAACCGCTACTGGAGCTTTTCATGTTTTCCACCAATACACGATTCGCGTCGCTGGGTTTAACCGTGATGAGTTCGCCAAACAATTAAAAATTCGTGGGATAGCATCGGGTGTCTATTATCGAAAACCCATACACAAACTAATTCCGTACGAGAGACCACTAGAACTTCCCCATACACAAAAAGCTTGCGATGAGGTACTGGCGATACCTGTTCATCCACTACTCACTGAACGTGAACTTGAGCGAATTGTTATCGGAGTTAACGCGGTCGCAAATTCAGGAGTATGAGAGTACTGCGGGCGGGTGTAGTCGGAAATGGTCGCCAAGGACATCGTCACGCCCGAGTGTTGGAATCAATTGATGGAGTAGAACTAGTTGCGATTGTCGATCCAAAATATCATTCTCCTGCTATATCGGGCATCAGTTCAAACCAGCGAGTAGCTACCGTTCAGTCGGTTGAAAATCTGATCGATATTGGTGTGGATTACTGCGTAGTCGCGGTTCCCCCACTTGCGCAGACCGCTATCGCGCTGACACTAGCCGAAGCCAAAATTCCAGCGCTGCTGGAAAAACCCCTAGGGGTCGATTTAGCATCTTCGTTAGCTATAACCGCAGCATTCGAATCACGCGGTCTGGTAGCAGCAATTAATTTAATTGAACGATTTAATCCCGACTTATTAGAATTACGAAGAGATTTTGAGCGTGGAACTCTAGGAAGGATTACGGCGATTACTACCGTGAGAACCAGTTCTAACCATAAACCTCCTAACACCGAAATAATTTTCGATCTTGGTGTTCACGACTTTGATATCACCATGTGGATAACTGGTTTGTCGTATACATCGGTAGAAACAAGCGTTACTTCTATTCGAGACCGGTCGTTTGCGAACGAGGTGTTAATAAATGGAATAGTTAATGACGCGATTTCAACTAGCCACAGTATGGGCTACACAAATATGGCACCAGAGCGATATATCGAGATAGTAGCCAGTAAACGCACAGTAAAAATTCCTCTAGTATTCGACCCCAGTATTCATCGCCCAGAACCACTCGAACTGCTGCACCAAGCATTTAGAGATAAAATTTTGGGGCAAGAAGTTGTGATTCCACAACTAAAGGACGCAGTCAAAAGCATGGCCGTAGCGGAAGCGGCTATAAAATCTAGGGAAAATAAGATCGCTCATAGCATTTAGGAGGGGACCAGAGCCGTCAGCAACGATATTTTGATTAGTGCAACAATAAGATGTGGATAAAAACTTGAATTATTCTGATCCGGAGTCCAAATTTATGACTAACCTTCAGAACAAATATCCAGAAGTAATTTTTTATAATCCGTATATGACAGAGATCCAAGATGATGTAATTATCGGCCGCGGAACTCGTATTGGATCTATGACCATCTTGCACTCTGGAGCAGTAATAGGCAATGACTGCACGATTGGTTCACATTGCAATATTTGCGAATCCCAAATTGGTAACCGAGTATCAATACAAACTGGAGTACATATAACACGGGGCGTCGTGCTTGAGGATGACGTCTTTATAGGACCAGGAGTAATTACGCTTAACGATAAATTGCTCGGTGGACCGCTTACCGCACCAAAAGTTGAGGCTCGAGCGAAGGTGGGGGGCGGTGTTGTTTTGCTTCCCAACGTCATAGTCGGCTCGGACGCGATCGTCGGTGCTGGCAGCGTTGTTACGCAAAATGTAATACCTGCCTCGATCGTACGCGGTCAACCCGCTCGCTTACATGAGCCCAATAAATGAATACAACCACCATTCAAAATGAGTCACCCCAAAATAATTACCAACAAGAAGTAATAATAAATTTGGCGCCAACCGGAATGGTTCCAACTCGACAAATGAGTCCGCAAGTGCCCCTAACGGTAAACGAAATTGTGGAACAGGCATGCCGTTGTATCGAGATTGGGGCAAATATTGTGCACCTGCATGCTCGCGACGAAACCGATAAACCCACGTATAAAAAAGCAGTTTACGAAAATATAATTGCTGGAATACGTGAAAAGCACTCTGATGTCGTGCTGGGCGTCTCCCTAAGTGGTCGAGAATTTACAACATTTGCGGAACGCTCGGACGTGCTTGAACTTTCTGGTGATTTGAAACCTGATTTAGCCAGTCTGACTCTGTCGTCAATGAACTTCGCTAGCGGACCTAGCGTCAACGCGCCCGACATGATCATTCAGCTGGCACAAAAAATGCTCGAGGTGGGAATAAAACCTGAACTAGAGGTATTCGATTTAGGAATGATAAATATGGTTGAGTACTTAGCAGACAAGAATCTCATTAATCCGCCGTACTACTTAAATCTAATCTTGGGGAATCTAGCCACCGCTCAAGTAAACCCGAGTCATATCGCGGCGCTTGTCACCAGTATCCCCAGTGAATCAGTATGGACAGTTGGCGGAATCGGACGCGCTCAACGCTCGGCGAATGCTCTCGGTATCTTGCACGGAAACGGTGCTCGAGTCGGATTAGAAGATAATTTATGGATGGATAATGAGCGAACTTTACCGGCAACAAATGAAATGCTGACTAGTGGCGTGGTCAAATTTGCTGAGTGGATGGGAAAGACGACCGCCACTCCTAAGCGTGTCCGACAAATGTTGAATCTTGGTAGTTGATAATTTTGAGCCCTAATGTGGAACTGCGGAAACCTCAATCTCTTGGTACGCGAATTTTAATTACTAATAACACTCTTGCCCAACAAGCAGGAACTGAACGATTTGTCTGCGATCTCGCTCAGACACTGCTGCGGCGAGGTTTTCAGCCGACCGTATACAGCACGATTTTAGGAGAGCCAGCGGCAGAACTCATGCGTCGCAGCATTCCCGTAACTGACGATCTCAATACGCTGCGCGAGCCCCCGCATCTAATTCACGGTCAGCATCATTTGGAAACCATGACCGCGATAACTCACTTCCCCGACATTCCGGCGATTTACGTCTGCCACGGTTGGCTTCCCTGGGAGGAACATCCTCCAATTTCGCCCAACATTCGCCACTACGTCGCGGTTGATGATCTATGTCGTGAGCGTCTCTTCGCTACAACTCCAGCTCCGGCCGACCAAATATCAGTTATTTACAACGCGGTCGACATAACGCGATTTATTCGTCGATCCGCACTCCCCAGTCAACCTAAATCGGCTCTAATTTTTTCCAACCAGGCTCGCATTGATAACTTCGGCGGAACTATTGCCAAAGCATGCCAAGAAGCCGGAATAGAAAAAATTGATTTCATGGGGCAATCGAGTGGTGCTGTTAGTCATCAGCCCGAAAATATTCTTGGTGATTACGATTTAGTTTTCGCAAAGGGTCGCTCTGCGCTTGAAGCCATGGCCATCGGTTGTGCGGTGGTTGTTGCTGACATTGATGGGATCTCCAGCATAGTGGGGATGGATAACTTGCCGCGTCTTCGCCGACTAAATTTCGGGCTTCGGGCGATACAAGAAGAACCTATAACCGTGGACTCAGTGTTGAGAGTATTAAAAACTTACGATGCAAATAATTCGATGGAAGTGACCGACTGGATACGAGCTAACGCAACTTTAGAATCATCGGTAACAGAATGGGAGAAAGTCTATTCTCAGGTAATGACTAATGTTGATTATGAAGTTTCCCCTCGTGAATCACTACTCGCAGTATCTGAGTACCTAAAGTTCATCAGTCCAATAGTTAAAGGAAAACTTGATGCTGAAATACGCGCGGCGCAACTCGAAGGAGATCTTATTAATAGCCGACAACAGTTGGCTGCTAGTGAAGCACTGCTCCATGAGAGTGAAAAAACTTGGCAATCAGTAAGAAGAACTCGCGGATGGAAGGTTCTCAATATGATCTGGTCGCTCAAGCAGCGGCTGTCATTTAAGCGAAGTAGAGGGAGCACTAATGGCACATTATGAAGTCACAGTTTTGTCACCGTGGACAGCGGAAAAAGCATTTTCCTACATGATGGATCTTGAGCATTTTGCCGACTGGGATCCTGGAGTGACAAAAGCCAAGCGAGTTTCCGGTGAGGCTCCGGGGTTGGGCGCGGCTTACGAAGTAACGGTAAAGAGCGTAGGAGGGGAACAAACTCTGCGCTACGAAACCATTGACATTGATTCGCCGAATCGAATTGAAGTACGAGCCGAGACCAGCAAATTGGTCTCACTCGATATCGTTACTGTGCGACCAGATGCCAACGGAGGTAGCCGAGTCACTTACTCGGCCGACTTATCGTTAAAAGGATTGTTACGAATAGGCACACCGGTGTTGGCTCTGATGTTTCGCGGTATTGGCGACCGGGCAGCCGAAGGCCTCGTGCGAGTGCTGGAAGGCACTAAAGCGTAAATCGGCCGTCGGAAAGGTAACGCAAATGAATTTTTCGGACATTGTTGACTCCACTTTAGAACTGCCAATATTTCCTAGTTTTACTCGGGTTGGCTTTGATTTACGGAGCCGACTTGAACATTGGCGCAGTCTTGATGATTACCAACTCGATGGACGCACCGTCGCAATTACGGGGGCAACTTCGGGTCTCGGACGGGCGGCAGCCAAGCAGTTAGCCCGTATGGGAGCTTCGGTGATAGTTATGGGACGTAACCCAACTAAAACCGAGCAAGTAGTGAACGATTTGCGCCATGAGACTAAACAATCGAATATTTTCTCTTTGATTGTCGACATGGGTGATCTTGACTCGGTGAATAACGCAGCCAACAAAATCTTGAGTGAGTACAACCAGCTTGATGTACTAATTCATAACGCGGGTGCCCTTTCGGCTATTCGACAAACAGCACCCAACGGAGTTGAGTTGACCGTAATGGCACAAGTCGTTGGTCCCTTTCTTCTTACTTCCCTACTCCTAGATCGCTTACAAGAATCGGCTAAGGCACGAGTAATCACGATGTCTTCCGGTGGCATGTACGGAGCAGAACTTGAGGTTGAATCACTGCCTATGACGCCCGCCAACTACAACGGAACTCGCCAATACGCTTTGGCCAAACGAGCCCAAGTTACCCTCAACGAAATGTGGGCGGAAAAAATAGCCGACCGAAAGGTGGTGTTTCAGGCGCTCCATCCGGGTTGGTCGGACACCCCCGGAGTGGCTGAAGCGCTACCTACTTTTAAAAAAATTGTCGGGCCGTTGCTGCGCTCACCTGAAGCGGGGGCCGACACCATGATCTGGTTGGCCGCGGACGATGATCGGGCCATAGCAACTTCCGGAAAATTTTGGTTAGACCGAAGAATCCGGCCAATTCATAGGCTTAATCGCACTAAAAGATCTGATACCCCCGAACGCCGGCGCGCGCTATGGGATTGGGTGGAGTCAGTGGCAACTAAGGGCTAACAGGGATTGTTTTGCGGGTCGAGAAGCAAACGTATCTCGAAACACTTCAAGTGCGGTTAACTTAAAGACCTACAGTCTGTCCGTAGGAGGCCGCCAGTTCAACGAATGCACTGCGGTCAGGGTTGTCCCAAGACTCGGCTTCATGGAACGCAGCAAACATTTTTGACGCGTTGCCCTGCGAGGTCATAGTGAGCATCTCTCCACCGTCAGGGCCAAACCGAAACCAATGAGTCGAGCCTGCGGGCGCGTGAATAAATGTGCCTGGACCGGCCACCGTATCGTTGCCGTCGATACCACACTCGACGGTGCCCGACACGACGAAGAACGACTCGTCCCAGTCGTGGAAGTGTGGGCCCGGACCCTTACCCGCGGGACCGGCTTGATGGAAGACCTCGTAGTTCCCAGTTTGCTCGGTTGAGGCGAGAGTGGTGATCTCAAACCCCGCGACCTGCATCGGTTGGGAACGATCCTCAGGAGCGACTAAGAGCGGTCTAGTCATGCTGGGTCTACTTTCTAGTGGTCGGTTTGTTTGGAGCATAGAGCCTTTACTGACCTATACGTGTCGGGCTTGGGGTTTAACCCGTGAACTTAAGCACTACCGCCGTTGGCGGCGGGGCTAATTGAAGCCGGCGGGCTCGGACTCGCCCTAATAGGACTGTCGCTAATAGCGTCCAGATGAGTAAGTTTTGTTCAGTAGCGCCTACATCCACTAAGCGAGTAGACCATTTCTATGACCAAGCACACCAGTAACGTCGATCGCAGCCGCGAGTGGGCGGATCTAAAGGAGCGTTATCTCCGACCCCCGAGCCAACGACCGACCTCATCTGCTCGAGGACTCCATCACTTCGCTCTTTTATGTAACAACGTCGAGGAAACAATTATTTTTTACCAAGATCTACTCGAGATGCCCTTAGTTGAATTATTCGAAAACCGTGACTACCAAGGATCAACCCACTTCTTTTTTGATGTTGGACACGGAAATCATTTGGCTTACTTCGACTTTCCCGGTCTTTATGTTGGCGAGTACCAAGAGGTGATTGGGGGATTGCACCACATTGCCTTATCAGTAGAAAAATCAAAATGGGATCGGCTAGTTGCCAAACTGGAAACTGCGGGAATTGAAATCCAAATCGTGAACGACTCGTCGGCTTATTTTGCTGGCCCCAACGGTGAGCGACTCGAGCTTCTTACTTATCCACTCAACGACATGTACGGAAATGTCATTGGTGCACCTGCCGTTGATTTGATTACCACCCTTAGAAGCACTGGCGCAGTGCGGCAATTCACCGACGAAGGCGTAAGCGATGATGTTTTGTTCAGAATTCTTGACTCGGCACGATTTGCCCCCAATGGAGGCAACCGCCAAGCGTGGAAAGTAATCGCCGTAAAAGATAAAACTCTGCGCACCGCCTTGGCCGACCTGTACGCGGGCCCGTGGGCACAGTATCAAGCGTTAGGAGCCGCGGGGCTAACGCCATGGTCGCCTTATGGCGATAGAACGGCAGAAAACGAGATAATTGCCGAGCACGAACGCAATGCCGGCAGCGCCCAGACCACCGACGAATTTGTAAATGCTTTGTTTAACGCCCCCATAGTTTTGGCCATTGTCGCCGACCTTGAAAATCTTGTCGCCACCGACCGTGATCTAGATCGCCCCACTATGGCGGTGGGAGCGTCGATTTATCCGTTCGCAGGGAATATTCTGCTCGCAGCTAGAGCAGAGGGGCTCGGGGGTGTAATCACCACCATGCACGTCCGGATCGAACCGGAAGTAAAAAAACTTTTAGCAATACCTGATCATTTCGCTTTAGCCGCCGTGGTAGTAATCGGCCACCCCGAACAAGCAATAAGCAAATTGCGGCGTGGTGCGGTTGATAGTTTCACCACTGTTGATCGCTTTACGGGCCCAGCGTTAGTTGAATTGCCAAATACGCATAGAACTCAGCCTTGATGATCCTGCTTTTGAATTAATTGACTTCACGGTAGACAGTCCTATCATCAAACAGAACAAGCGCCGTTTGCGTTGGGTGTAGTTGCTCTAGTGTGTAAATTCAATGACGAATACGGCGGACGCTACGAACTACGGCGAGCACCGACTTGCGCTGCGCGCCGAACGGGCTCGGGCAGCCCCCTACTGGGGTGGCTTCCAGTTAAGGATCGTGCTTGAGTTCCTTGTTAGTAGCGCAGCGTGGATCACCGTTATCGTCTTGGGCACTGTAGGAATCATTCCACTGGGGCTGGGTCTTGTACTTAACACCATCGTGGCGACAACTTTCTACATGCCCATGCACGAAGCGACCCACGGGAACATCTGGGGACGACGGCCTGGGTCTCGGACGGTGGAAAACCTCATCGGTATCGCTTGTTCTATCCCGCTGGGATTGTCCTATGAGGCCCATCGTGTCTCACACATGCGCCACCACGCGTTTACCAACGACCCTGATCGCGACCCTGATCGCTTCACCGACGGCCCGCTGCACGACCTTCCCGCCAAATGGTTCGTTGTTATGGTGGTCAACGTATTCCTACCGGTGTTCGCGTTCGTCCCATCCACTCGCCGGCTGCTCCCGGCTCAGATCCGGCAATCATTTCGTGCCGACGGGGGCAAGCGATCTGGGCTGGTACAACTTCGGTTTTGGCTCATCATGCACTCCGTCTTGTTGGTGGCGTTTCTCACTGGGTTCGGATGGCCAGCCCTGTTTCTCTGGTACATCCCAGCACGCCTCCAAGCGTTCTGGCTGCTTTTAGTTTTTGCTTGGTACCCGCATCACCCCGCCGCACAGGTCGGGCGTTACGTTGACACCCGCGTGGCGGTGTTTCCCGAGTCGGGACTCTTACTTCGCGGCCACGACCACCATGCCTTACACCACTTGTTTCCCCGAGTTCCTCACTACCGGCTGCGGGCGTTATGGCAAGACGTTGCCACCGACATGGTGGCGAAAGGAGTTCGATCTGAGGGTCAGGCGCTGGAGGCAACTGGGCCAATTATTTGGTAGTCATTGGTTGCGTAGGCCAACGGCTTGTATTAGCGTGAAGATTATGTCTCCTAAGGAGTCTCGCATTCTTGCCGTCACGGCGGTTTTGGCGATGGCCTTTGGGTTGAGTGCCTGCGTTCCGGTTACCGCACCCAACGATCCCGCACCCACCACTCCCACTACCACTACTCCGATCAACGGTGTGGTTACAACCATTTCCGTCGTCGGCGGCGATCCTTTTGGGGTGGCTATTACTCCCGACGGCACCAAGGCCTACGTAACTAACTTTCTGACCAGCACAGTTTCGGTAATCGACACCGCTACTAACGCCGTAGTTGGTTCTCCCATTACCGTCGGCAACCGTCCTCGCAGAGTGGCCATTACTCCCAACGGTGCCTTCGCCGGCAAGGCCTACGTAACCAACTCCGATTCCGACACTGTTTCGGTAATCAACACCGCCACTAACACAGTGAGTGCAACCATTCCCGACGGCGACTTTCCCGACGGGGTGGCCATTACTCCCGACGGCACCAAAGCCTACGTAACTAACTACATTTCCGGCACTGTTTCGGTAATCGACACCGCTACTGACACCATAGCGGGCGATCCCATTACCGTCGGCAACGGTCCCGTCGGCATAGCCATTACCCCCAACGGCACCAAAGCCTACGTAGCTAACGATAGTTCCAACAATGTTTCGGTAATCAACACCACTACTAACGCCGTGACAACTATTTCTGTCGGTAGCGGTTCCGAAGTAGTGGCTATTACCCCCGACGGCACCAAGGCCTACGTAACTCTCTCCTCGGGGCAAGTTAAGGTAATCAACACCGCTACTGACACCATAGCGGGCGATCCCATTACCGTCGGCACCCAACCCCTCGGGGTGGCCATTACTCCCGACGGGACCAAGGTCTTCGTAACTAACTGGCAAGACGGCACTGTTTCGGTAATCACCACCGCCACTGGAGCAGTGAGTGCAACCATTACCGTCGGCAACAATCCTCACGGGGTGGCCATTACTCCCGACGGCACCAAAGCCTACGTAGCTAACAAAGATTCCAACACTGTTTCGGTAATCAGAATCGCCTAAACGCTCTTTCGGTGAACCCGTCACGATCAACGCTAGGCCTAAGCGGAGTTCGCGCTACCGCCTAACCTCGGGCGTAAGGTCTAGGTTGTGATTATCAATAAACAAGTAACTGGAGTTGACAAAATGACTGAAGCAGGAGTTGCCTTCGTTACCACTCGGTGGGTTGAACCCGGCCGCGAAGATGACTACAAGGCATGGACAGTCGAGATCGAGGACGCACTGCGACAGACTCCGGGATTCGTCGCATTCGAGCAGCTGCCCGCTATCGAGGGCGAACAGGATTTCTGGACCCAGATTGTCAGATTTGACAATAGGCAGGCATCTGTTGCTTGGGAACAGTCGCCAAAGCTCGCCGAACTACTCAAAGAAATCAGTTCCTACACCACGGACTCCGAGGTTGCCTCCGTGAGAACTGGCAAACGGGATTGGCTCAACTTCGGTTTGAGTACGAAGGCGGGACCGGTGGCGCCGGCGAAATGGAAACAGTTGATCACGGGAATACTGGCACTGTACCCAACCGTGATCATTGCTCATGAGCTACTGAATCGGCTGATAGCCGTTCCGTTCGCATTGTCCACGCTGCTGACGAATGCGATCGCCATGTCGCTGGTGATGTTGGTGTGGCTTCCGCAGCTCTCGCGGCTACTGCGCGGGTGGTTGCTACCAACGAAACCGCTACCTCGTTCAACAACGATCGGAGTTGCTGCCGCTATCCTGGCCGCAATCGGTGTCTGCCTACTAATCTTCCTCGCGCTGTTTAATTCTTAGGGAATTGCTTTCGCGCTACCGCCTAACAAATAGATTCGCCCAAATTCCTTTGTGCGCGTCAGTAAAAATTGGTGGCGGGGGTGGGATTTGAACCCACGACCTTCGAGTTATGAGTTCTATGCACCACCATTGCGTGCATTGGTTAATCCGCGAAAAACTTTATAAATACACGGTTTAAGTAGTTGTTAGTACTCAGCGTTTTTCACTGTTTCTCGACATCGTGTGGCCTAGATGTGGCCTGGCGATTACGAGGATCGGTGTTGGGGTTTAACCCGTGAACTTAAGCACTACCGCCGGGTCAGTAGGTGTGGTAGGAGGAACGACCGCCGCGGGGCAGATGGCTATACCGGCGGGCACGATACCGACAGGAATGGCGGAACCAACCACGGCGTTAGTGGCGGTGTCTATTACCGAAACGGTGCCAGCATTTTGGTTAGTTACGTAGGCCTTGGTGCCGTCGGGGGTAATGGCTATACCGACGGGCACGCTACCGACAGGAATGGCGGAACCAACCACGGCGTTAGTGGCGGTGTTGATGACCGAAACGGTGTCGGCATTTCGGTTAGTTACGTAGGCCTTGGTGCCGTCGGGGGTAATGGCCACCCCGAAGGGCACG
>Ga0208960_1000217_pt1 | contig 32866 bp, 26 predicted proteins | sample GreLakmeON33MSRF_FD_187703 | JGI IMG/M metagenome (GOLD analysis project Ga0208960, IMG submission 187703) | Freshwater lentic microbial communities from great Laurentian Lakes, MI, USA - Great Lakes metaG ON33MSRF (SPAdes) | ecosystem: Environmental > Aquatic > Freshwater > Lake | place: Great... | reverse complement strand
GAGCAGGTGGTGGAACAGTTCTTCCAGCATCTTCGTCGCGCGCACGTGCGGCTCGTGGACGGCGTCGCTCAAGTAGAGATTTTGGTAGAGGTATTTCCGCAGCTCCAAGTTCAGCTTCCGCCGCGCGTCGCTGTAGCGGATAAGTGGCTTCGCATGCAAGCGCACGGCATCGGCTGACTTCACTCCGGCGGCCGCGATGCTGGCCTCGCTCGTCTCCACCACGTCGCGGACGTGATCATCAATCAGGCAGCGGATGATGAAGTAGCGGCGACACTCGTCCGGCAGTTCACCGTGTGCGCGCTTCGTTCGGCGCGCAGCCTCGGCCCAAAGCTTCACGTCGCGGCGGAGCTTTGTCTCAGAGAGCAATCCTGCATCGAGCCCGTCATCGAGGTCGTGGCTGTAATAGGCGATTTCGTCAGCGAGGTTGGCAACCTGCGCTTCAAGGGATGAAGATTTCGCGTCGAAGCCGGGGCGCTTGCTGGGATGGTCGTAGGCAGAGTAGTGCTTCACCAATCCCTCGCGGACTTCCCACGAGAGATTCAGGCCGGGGAACCCAGGATACTTCTGCTCCAGCTCCTCGACGACGCGGAGGCTATGGCGGTTGTGCTCGAAGCCACCGTGCTTGCGCATGAGCCGGTCGAGCGTCTCCTCGCCCGTGTGTCCGAAGGGCGAATGGCCGAGGTCGTGCGCGAGGGCGATGGCCTCGGTCAAGTCCTCGTTGAGTCGGAGCGCGCGCGCGATGTTCCGGGCGATGCCGGCGACTTCCATCGTGTGCGTGAGCCGGGTGCGGAGGTGGTCGCCGGTGCCGTTGAGGAAGACTTGCGTCTTGTATTCCAGCCGGCGAAACGCGCGTGAATGGATGATGCGGTCGCGGTCGCGCTGGAAATGGGTGCGCCACTCGGGCGGCGTTTCCTTGTGCTTGCGCCCGCGCGTGTCAGCGGAGAACTGGGCGAACGTGGCGAGGAACTGGCGTTCGCGAGATTCAAGTTCTGCACGGGTGCAGGGCATGGGGGCGGGTTTAAGGGTTGAAGAGTTTAAGGGTTGAAGAGCGGGACAAGTGGGTCGGACACATCAGAGCTTGGAAAACTTTTAAACCCATTCCCCTGCCAAACTCAATTTGCCAGCAACTCTTGCACCGCGATCCCGCGCAGCTCGAAGAGCCGCCTAATGGTGTCCTCGATCAGGTTGTTCGGGCAGCTCGCGCCAGCGGTGATGCCCACGGTGATGGTGCCGGCGGGCAGCCAACTCGGTGTCGTCTCTTCGACGTGCGTGTGCTGGTTCCAGTGCCGGATGAGCGCGGCGGATTCCATCTTCGCGGCGTTCTTGATGAAGTAGGTCGGCAGCACCTGCTCGCCCATCTCGGCGAGATGCGACGTGTTCGACGAGTTGTAGCCGCCCACCACCAGCAGCAGGTCGAGCTTGGTGTGAAGCAGCTTTTCCAGCGCGTCCTGCCGGTCCTGAGTCGCGCCGCAGATCGTGTCGAAGAAGCGGAAGTGGTCAGGCAGCTTCTCCGTGCCGTGTTTCTTTTCCATCGCGGCCTTGAAGCGGCGCTGCACTTCCTCGGTCTCGCCGCGCAACATCGTCGTTTGATTCGCCACGCCCACGGCCAGCAGGTGGAGGTCAGGGTCAAATCCAGGCGAGTGAGCGCCCTTGAACTTCTCCAGAAAATCCACCTTGTCCCCGCCGCGCAAGATGTAGTCGCAGACGTAATCCGTCTCGCCGAGGGTGAACACGACGAGGTAATGGCCGGCGCCGTAGGCCGTCGCCTGCGAGGTCGTCGCTTTGGTTTCCTCGTGCTTGGCCTTGCCGTGGATGATGCTCGTGACGCTGTCCTTCGAGTATTGGCGCACGCGTTTCCACACGCTCATCACGTCGCCGCAGGTGGTGTCCACGAGCAGGCAGCCCTTTTCCTCCAGCTTGCGCCGCGTGGCGACCTCCGTGCCGAACGCAGGGATGATGACCACGTCCTCGCGCTGAAGGACGGCCATCTCCACGTCCGTCGGCTTGTTCTCCAGCATGCGGATGCCGAGGTTGCGAATCTGGTCGTTGACCTCGGGGTTGTGGATGATTTCGCCGAGTAGGTAGATGGGCTTCTCCGGCGGAAAGGAGCGGCGGGCCGCGTAAGCGAGGTCAATCGCGCGCTCGACGCCGTAGCAAAAACCAAACTCCTTCGCGAGTTTGATGGTCAGGCCGGGGGCGGCGAGTTCGTTGCCGTTGGCGCGGATGCGCTCGACCAGCGTGCTGCGGTAGTGCGACTCCACCTGCGCTTGCACAGCGGACATTATCTCGGGTCGGCGGAGATTAATTTTCTGCGGTGGCGCGGATGGCGCAATCGTTGACATGACGAAGCTAGTCTAGCGCGGAGCAGGGCGAGGTCGAGTGTTGGTTTTGAAGGTGCCTCACGCGAAGGCTGCGAAGGACGCAGAGGCTGGCAATGCAAATCCCCGTTGCGCCCTTCGCGGCCTTTTCATTGAGGCCCGGGGAATCCTCTTTCGTCACGCGGAACGCCTTTGCTACCGTCCCGCCCGCATCGAATGAGCAATCCAGACGCATCCGCCCAACCCGCGCCCACCCCGAGTGACTTCATCCGCGACATCGTTGTGCAACACGTCGCGGAGGGCCGCTACCCGCGCATCCACACACGCTTTCCGCCCGAGCCGAACGGCTACCTGCACATCGGCCACGCCAAGAGCATCTGCCTGAACTTCGGCATCGCGCGCGAGTTCGGTGGCATCTGCAACCTCCGCATGGACGATACGAATCCCGCGAAGGAAGAAGTCGAGTATGTCGAGAGCATCCAAGCCGACGTGAACTGGCTCCTCGCCGGCTGGGCCGATGACAAGCTGGGCTTGAAGCCCAAAGGCGCGACTCCGGCGGCGCAGACCTTGAACGGCAAACCCGACTTCCACCTCGGCCCCTCAACTCTCAACTCTCAACTCTCAACTTCCGTCGAGCCTTTCTACGCCTCCGACTACTTCCCCCAAATCCACGCCTACGCCCTCACGCTCATCGAAAAGGGCAAAGCCTTCGTCTGCGACCTCGCGCCCGACGACACCGACGAATACCGGCGCACCGCCAAGGAATCTCCGTTCCGCAACCGCTCCATCGCCGAGAACCTCGACCTCTTCGCCCGCATGAAGGCCGGCGAGTTCCCCGACGGCACGCGCGTGCTGCGCGCAAAGATTGATGTCGCCGCGCCGAACATCTGGCTGCGCGACCCCCTGCTCTTCCGCATCCGCCACACGGCCCACCACCACACTGGCGACCAGTGGTGCATCTACCCGATGTATGACTTCGCCCACTGCCTGAGCGACTACCTCGAAGGCATCACGCACAGCATCTGCACGCTCGAGTTCGAGGTGCACCGACCGCTCTACGACTGGATTCTTGGCGCGCTCGATCTCCCCCGCGCCCTGCCCCACCAATACGAATTCGCCAAGCTCATCCCGAGCTACATGATCGTCTCCAAGCGCAAACTTATCGCGCTGGTGAACGACAAGATTGTCACCGGCTGGGACGACCCGCGCCTGCCCACCCTCAGCGGCATTCGGCGACGCGGCGTGACGCCCGAGGCCCTGCGCGCCTTCGCCATCGGCGTGGGCGTGACCAAGTTCGTCAGTGTCACCGACATCGCCGTCTATGAACACGCCATCCGCGAGGATTTGAACAAGCGCGCCCTCCGCCGCCTCGCTGTCCTGCGCCCCATCAAGGTCGTCATCACTAACTACCCCGTCGGCCAGACCGAGGAACTTGACGCCGTCAACAACCCCGAGGATGAAGCCGCCGGCAAACGCAAAATCCCCTTCAGTCGCGAGCTCTTCATCGAGCGCGACGACTTCGCTGAAGTGCCGCCGCCCAAATTCTTCCGCCTGAAACCCGGTGGCGAAGTCCGCCTCAAATACGCTTACATCATCAAGTGCGACGAAGTGGTGAAGGACGCCGCCGGCCATGTCACCGAACTGCGCTGCACCGCCGACCTCGACAGCAAGACCGGCGGCCCGACCGCTGCCCGCAAGGTCAAAGGCACCCTCCACTGGGTCAGCGCCGCGCACGCCGTGGACGCCGAGGTGCGCCTCTACGACCGTCTCTTCACCGAAGCCGAACCGGAGAAAGATGGCCGCGACTTCAAGACCGTGCTCAACCCCAAGAGCCTCGAAGTCATCACCGCCAAGCTGGAGCTGTCCTTGAAAGGTGCCACGCCGGAGGCGCGCTACCAGTTCGAGCGCATCGGCTACTTCTGCCTCGATTCGGACTCGCAGTTCTCAACTCCCACCCCTCAACTCGTCTTCAACCGCACCCTCACGTTGAAAGACGCGTGGGCGAAGGAAGCGGTCAAGGCGTAGGGGAAAGCGGCGCTTTCGGATGCGCCCCGCTGACACCATTTCTCACGGGAGGCTTTGCCGCCATGCGCCACGCTGTTACGCTGCGCGCCGTGACCGACTTCAACCAGCAACTCACCGCCGAGCTCTCCGCCTTGCGCGAGGCGGACTTGCTACGTGAACTGCGGCGCGTCGAGTCGGCGGCGGGCACTCGGGCAAACATAGGCGGTCGTGAGCTGCTGAACTTCTCTTCCAACGACTACCTCGGCCTCGCGCAGCATCCGGCGCTCAAGGAAGCAGCCGTGAAGGCCGTCGAGAAGTTCGGTGCTGGCTCCGGCGCGTCGCGGCTCGTGTGCGGGTCGCTGGCGGTGCATCACGAACTGGAGGAGGCGCTCGCGGCGTTCAAGGGCACGGAGGCGGCGCTGACTTTTTCCACCGGTTTTTCAGCGGCACAGGGAGCCATCGTCGCGCTGCTGCGCAAGGGTGACATCCTCATCGTGGACAAGTTGGTCCACGCCTGCATCGTGGACGCGGCGAAGTTGTGCGGCGCGAAGCTGCGCGTCTTCCGGCATAACGACTTGAACGATTTGGAGGCGAAGCTGAAGTGGGCGGGGAAGCAGGAAGCGGTCAGCGGTCAGCGGTCAGCAAGAATCCTGGTCGTGACCGAGAGCGTTTTCTCGATGGACGGCGGCCTCGCCCCGCTGCGGGACATCGTCGAGCTGAAGGAGCGGCACGGCGCGTGGCTGATGGTGGACGAGGCGCACGCGACGGGTCTGTTCGGCGCGCAGCGGAGCGGGTTGGTGGAGGAGTTCGAGCTGACGGGCCGCGTCGAGATTCAGATGGCGACGCTGGGCAAGGCCGTGGGCGCAGCGGGCGGCGCGATTTGCGGGAGTCGCAAGCTGGTGGACCTGCTGGTGAATCGCGCGCGGAGTTTTATTTTCTCGACGGCCCCGGTGCCGGCGGCCGCGGCGGCGGCGCGGGCGGGGTTGGCCATCATCCAATCGCAGGAGGGCGAGACTCGGCGGCAACGGCTGTGGCGGTTTGTCGAAGAGTTGAAGCGCGTGCTCATCGGCGCAGGCTTCCCGCCGTCGGCAGTGCGCGCGCCGATTGTGCCGGTGGTCGTGGGCGCGGAGGCGCGGGCGGTGGCGCTGTCCGCCGCGCTGCGCGAAGCGGGGGTGTTTGTGCCGGCGATTCGTTTCCCGACAGTGGCACGCGGCGCGGCCCGACTGCGCTTCACCGTCTCGGCGGAGCACACGGCGGAGGACTTGGCGACGCTCGCCGACGCGCTGTCGGAAATCGGAAATGCATAAGCTCGCTCAACTCGACCACGCGCACGTCTGGCATCCGTTCACGCAGATGCGCGACTGGCTGCGGCGCGAGCCCATTGTCATCACGTCGGGCCGGGGCGCGGTGCTGCGGGACGTCCACGGGCGCGAGTATCTCGACGCGAACTCCTCCATCTGGACGAACCTCCACGGGCACAACCATCCGAAGCTCAACGCGGCGCTGAAGCGGCAGCTCGGGAAGATTGCGCACAGCTCGGCGCTAGGCTTCGCGAATGAGCCGGCGAGCTTGCTGGCGGCCAAGCTGGTCGAAATGGCGAATGGCGAGTTGCGAATGGCGAATCGTGACGGCACGCGCGCGAAGGCAAATTCGCAATTCGCAATTCGCAATTCGCAATTGACCAAGGTTTTCTTCTCCGATGACGGGTCCACCGCGATGGAGGTCGCACTGAAGCTGGCCTACGAGTTCACGCGGCGCACACGCGGGCCGAAGTCGAAGCCGCGCTTCCTCTCGCTGACGGGCGCGTATCACGGCGACACGGTCGGGGCGGTGAGCCTTGGGCACATTGACCTCTTTCACAAAGCCTACGGCGGGCTGCTCTTCAAGACAGACCAAGTGATGTCGCCGTATTGCTACCGCTGTCCCTTCAACCGCGCGAAGCCGGAGCGGGCGGACGCGCGTGTGACGCGGAAGTGCAACTGGGAGTGCGTGGGCAAGGTGGAGGCGAAGTGCGCGGCGGCCCGCAAGCGCGGGAACGACTACGCGGCGTTCGTCTTCGAGCCGTTGATGCAAGGCGCGGCGGGGATGATTCCACAGCCCGCTGGCTGGCTGAAGCGCGTGACGGACATCGCGCGCGGCCACGGCGCGCTGCTGGTGGCGGATGAGGTGATGACGGGCTTTGGGAGGACTGGGATTGCCGATTGCCGATTGCCGATTGCCGATTTGCCGAGGGTGCCGCCCTCGCCTAGACAATCGGAAATCGGAAATCGGAAATCGGAAATCCTCTTCGCCTCGCACGCCGAGGGCGTAGCCCCCGACTTCCTTGCGCTGGCGAAGGGGCTCACCGGCGGCTACCTGCCGATGGCGGCGACGTTGACGAAGCAGGCGGTCTTTGATGCGTTTCTCGGCGAATACGAGGAGTTTAAGACCTTCTTCCACGGACACAGTTTCACGGGCAACCAGCTCGGTGCGGCGGCGGGGCTGGCGAGTTTGGAATTGCTGGCGGGCGCGGCGTCGGTCAAGGCGCGCGCGCGGCTGGAGGGGGATTTGCGGCGCGAGCTGAAGTCGCTCTGGTCGCTGCCCAACGTGGGCGATGTGCGGCAGGTGGGCTTGGTGGCGGGCGTGGAGTTGGTGCGCGACTGGCGGACGCGGGAGGCGTTTGCGCTGGAGGAGCGAGCTGGCATCCGCGTGTGCGAGGCGATGGCGCGGCGTGGTGTGCTGACGCGGCCCATCGGCAACGTGGTGGTGCTGATGCCGCCGTATTGCACGACGGCGGCACAGGTGCGGCGGATGGTCGGGGCGCTGCACGAGGCGGTGGAGGAAGTGCTCGGAGCGCGGACGCCCATGTCCGCAGCCCGATGAAACGCGGACGTAGACGTCCGCGCTCCTTCACTGCGGATACCGCACCAGGCTCGTGTATTTGTGAGGGCCGAAGCCGAAGGCGCGGTAGAACTCCTGCGCGTCTTTGGTGAAGAGGTCGATGCGGCAGCCGCGCAACTTGGGGTGTTCAAGGATGCAGGTGAGCAGCCACTTGCCGAGGCCGTGGCCCCGATGCCCTTCCGCAATCACCACGTCGCAGAGGTAGCCCACGGTCGCGCGGTCGGTCACGACGCGGGCGAAGCCGATCTGTTCCGCGCCGTGGAAGAGGCCGAAGTTCAGCGAGTGGCGGAGACTGCGCTCGGTGACTTCCGCCGGACGCTCGGCGGCCCAGTATGTCGAACGCAGCAGCGCGACAACGGCGGCAAGATCGAGGTGAGCGGTCTCGTCGGTCAGGGTATGTTCACCTTGCTGCCACTGCATGAGATTTACTCCAACGCCTTCGCCACGGCGAGGGCGAGCTTCTGCCGGTAGTCGGGGCTGGCGATGTTCTTGGCTTCGTTGCGGTCGGAGAGGTAGCCGCCCTCGATGAGGATGGCGGGGCGTTGCTGAGTTTTCAGCACGGCCATGAAGCGGGCGCGTTGCACACCTCGGTCGGCCATGCCGATATTTTGGAGCAAGGAGCGGTGGACGCGCATCGCAAGGTGAAGGCTCTGGAAGTCCTGCGAGTTGCCGGGCAACACAATGTTCGTCGGGTCGGCGTAGTTGCGCGTGAGCGTGGAGGTCATGCCAGCAGGGGTGAGGCAATACGTCTCTAGCCCAGCGGCACCGGCAGCGGCGGCGTTCAGGTGCAGGCTGATGAAGAGGTCGGCCTGCTGCTGCTCGGCGATGAGGACGCGCTCGGTCAACTCGACGGTGCGGTCGGTGGTGCGGGTGAGCACGACCTTCCAGCCGCGCGCTTCGAGCAGGGGTTTCAGGCGCATGGCCCAGTCGAGCGCGTAGGTCTTCTCGAAGGAGTTACCGAGCACGCTCTTGGTGCCGACATCGATGCCGCCGTGGCCGGGGTCCAGCACGATGACGCCGCGTCCGCGCGCGACGGGGCGGTTCACTTGCAGGAGCGGGGCGAGGTTCTTGTCGGCGTCGAGGCTGTGGATGAACGGCACGCCATTGGTCGCAGCCGGCGCGAAGCCGAGGTGGAATTTGTAGCCATTCCAGCTCGCCGCACGCGTGCCGAGGGTGAGCTGGAACGCACCGGCTGCAGACTTGATTTGGAACGCGGTGGCACTCACGCGCACGGGCGCGGGCAGGCCCATTTGCGTGGCCCAACTCTGCAAGGGAATCCACTGCGAGCGCGCGGCGGGTTGGACAGGAATCGGCGGCGGAACGGGCTGGGGGACGACGGTCGGCGGCGTGTATTGAGGCGGTGGCTGGAAGACGGGAGGCGGTGGCTGCGGTGTGGCGACGCGGGGCGGCTGGTAGGCGGGCGAGGGCGGGCGGCTCGCCCCGGTGGTTCCGGGCATCAGACGCGGGCCGGTGGCGGGTGATTTCTTCGCCGGACCGCCGCAGCCACTGAGCACGACCGCAACCAGAACGGATGTGAAAGCGAGGGCTGGGCGGGAAAAGCGAAGCAGGGGGAGCAGGTTCACAAAGCAAGTTAGACGGCTTTTGAACCAACCAGCGGAAGGGTGCTCACCACAAGTTGCATCCCCGGAGTTTGCGAAGCGGCCAAGTTGAAGGCAACGGGATAATCGCGCGACTTGCCGCTCGTCGCGCACACCGACATATTTCCGGGACTTGAGAATCGTCATCGCCATCACGGGCGCGAGCGGGTCGCTCTACGCGCAGCGGTTATTGGACAACCTCGATGCCCGCGCGCACGAGGTCCACGTCGTCCTGAGCAACTACGCGCACGCGGTGCTCGCGGAGGAATTGCCCGCCGGGCTGCGGCTGCCGGCGGGCGCGGTGCAGCACGGGCTGAAGAGCATGAACGTCCCGTTCGCCAGCGGCTCGAACCCGTTCGACGCGATGGTGGTCATCCCGTGCAGCATGGGCACGCTGGGCCGCATCGCGCACGGCATCAGCGACGACGTGCTGCTGCGCGCGGCGGATGTGATGCTCAAGGAGCGCAAGAAGCTCATCCTCGTGCCCCGGGAGACGCCCTTGAGTTTGGTCCACTTGAAGAACCTCGAGCTGCTGCTGCTCGCGGGTGCGACAATCCTGCCGGCAAATCCGTCTTTCTACACGCGTCCGCAAACGGTGGAGCAAGTGGTGGATACAGTGGTGGCACGGGTGTTGGACCACTTGGGATTGCCGCAAAACCTTGTGCAGCGGTGGCAGGCGGAGCGGGAGTGACGAGGGCGTTCGGAAGTCTCTTCCTCTCCTGCTCGTAATAATTACGTGCAGGAGGAGCCGTCAGGCCGGCTTCTCCGCCTTGGCCTCGGCGGATGGCAGCTCCGGCGTGCCGGGCGGGAGAAATTTTCTCCACGGAACTTCCCAAATGCGCACGGGCATGGAGAAACCCTTGGGCGTCACTGACTCCAGCTCGACGCACAAGACCCCCAGCTCCATGTCAAACTTCTCCAACTCGCGGAAAGTCGCCTCGCCGATGATGATGCGGCTGCGGCCAGAGTGGCTCTCGAGGCGACTGGCGAGGTTCACTTCACGCCCGAAAACGGTGTAATTAATGATGTGTGACTCGGACCCCATCATCCCCACGATGGCGGTGCCAGTGTTGATGCCCGTGCCAAGCGCAAGGAGCGACAACAGGTTGAGCGGCTCCTGTCCCGCCGCCACCCGCCGGACATTCTCCTCCTCGAACCGTCGGTTATCAGCTGCCCGCCCGACGTTGATGAGGTGCATGGCGATCTGCGCGTCCATCGCGGCGCGCACGCAGGCGACGGCGTGCTGCAAGTTGGGCGTGGGCGCGCCCCAGAAGGCCATCACACAGTCGCCGATGTATTTATCCAGCGTGCCATTGTGTTTCTTGACCTGATCGGCGATGGCGGCCAGGTAGAGGTTCACTGTCTCGAGCGTGTCCTTGGCGTTCTTGTCGAAGTGGGCTTCCGCCGCCGCGCCGGTGAGATTGTGGTCCCGCACGTAGTTCTCAGCGCGAGTCTGATTCACATCGGTGAGCTGCGTGAAGCCGCGCACGTCGGCGAAGAAGACGGTGATGTGCTCGCGCGTGCCCTCCAGCTTGATGACATCGCGTCCGAGAAGCTGGCTGACAACGTTGGGGGAAACGAGCTTGGCGAAAACGCTCGTGACGCGGCGCTTCTCCCGCTGCTCGAAGACAATGTTGTAGGTGAGCAAGGCGACGTGATTGAGCAGCATCGCCCCAACCACAGGCAGGACGATGGGAATCCAGTAGCGGTATTCCACAAACACATGGCGGGCAAGGAACACGTAGCCAACGACGATCCCAATCACCGCCAGCGTCGGCCAGGGCGCGTGAAGCTTCCATGTCAGCCCGGCTGCGAGCACGCCCATGACAACCACAGCCAGAAGTTCCAGCCATAGCGGGCTGCGCGTGATGAAGCGGTCCATGATCACGGAGTTGGCGACGTTCCAATGCTTGGCCACGAGGAATGCGTTGTTCTCGATCGGTGTCGCACCCCGATCCGTCAGATCATTGCCAGTGGCTAGGGAGCCGACGACTAGCACCTTGCCTTTCACCGCGGACACGATCTCAGCGCCCGCTCCGTCGCGCCGTTTCTTCTCGCTGCGGAGGAACCCAGAGATGTTCAGGCTCGTGAGCCGGTCATCGTCCTCCTTCATGCTCCAGTCCACATGGAAGCGGCCTTCCTTGTCCACCGGGATGACCCGATGAACACCGTTGGTTCCCCGCAGAAAAATGCGGCCCGCCGCCAAGTCAATTTTAGCCTTTTCAAGATCCAAACCCAACTCGGCTGCCGCCATCACGATGCCCATGTGCCACACCCGCTGATCGCGGTAGGCCTTGCCCCGCATTGAAAACCGGGCGGGCGGGAGGTCCTCGAAGTTCGCCTTGAACGCGCTAATGTCGTAGGTGTTCTCCGCATCCAGCGGGATTTGCACCAACACCTTGGTGGTCGTCCCCACCTTGAGCAACTCAGCACCGCCCGCGATGGCTTTGTTCGGGTCAAACCCGTAGCGCGAGGCGTAGCGCTCAATGACCGTGTGCCATGATCTCAGCACCTTGAAAGCCCGCGCGCGACGCAGCACGCCGTCCGAATCCTTCTCCATGGAAATATCCCCCAAGACTCGCGGGCTGCCCATGAACAGCGGCGCTGGAGCCAGATTTTCGCTCGTCGCGAGTGCCACGTTCCCTGCCTCGCGGACCCGTCTGGCGAAAAACTCATCGGAGGACAACGGCACCTCGTTGGTGGAGAGGACCACCGGTGGATGATCATGCCGAAGCTCGCCGAACAGCACGTCGAAGGCGACCAGCTTCGCCTCCTGAGCCTTGAGCTCGGTGACCAGATGCGCGTAGACCGCGCGCGGCCAGTAGAGGCCGTATTGGTAATCGAGGTCCCCGCCCGAACCATCGGCGATGTTCTTGATGTCCGGGTCGTCAATGCGGACAAAGCCGAGGTTGGTGGAGCACGGCGCCCGGTGTCTCAGCGCACTCCTCACGCGCAAGTCGTAGGTTTTCCACTCCAACTCCTCTAACTCCTCGATCACGATGCCCTTGTCGGACCAGTGCCGCAGGGATTGCAGGTAGCTGACAAAGGCAATGACGCCGATGGCGATGGCGTAAGGGATCAGCTTGACTTTCGAGGCAGTCACGAGTGGGTGGAGCTAAACAAAAAACCCAGAGCAACACAAGGTCGCTCTGGGTGAGAGGGTTGAGCCTTACGGCTACTGGGTGGGCGAAACGAAAATCTTATCGACGGGCTTGGGGTCCGCTTTGGCCTTCGCATCCTGTTTGCCTTTGCCGGAGCCGGGGTCAGCCGGGCCGCTCGGAGCGGCGGGGCGAGTAGCCTCAACGAGCGTCTCGATGACGCCGCCTTGGGTGCCGCCTTGGTTACGGTTCTGGATGGCTTGATTGATGGCACCCATGGTCACGTTGTTTGCGGCGGCGTTTGCGACTCCCTGATTGCTGGTGGATTGGTTCGCCGCCGACTGAGCAGACTGCTTGGCCTGCTGGGCTGTGCCACCATTGGACACGGTGGCCGCCGCCGCCGCGCTGGCCGCTGCTGTGGTCTGCACCGTCTCGCTTTTCTGCGTTAAGTTGGCGGCCGCAGTCTGGGCGGCGGCACGGATTGCGGGAGGGGCTTCGTTAGCCGCAGTCTGAACAGCCGCTACCAGTTGTGCCATGATTGCTTTTGCAGTCGTCGCAGCAACTTGGGCGACATCTCCGCCAGCCTTGCCAGCTTCGGAGGCAGCCTCGGCCGCGATGGCTGCTGTAAACTGCTGCACCACATTTGCGACGGTAGCCGCGCTTGATTGGGTGTTCGCAGTGCAAGCAGTGGCCACTACGGCTAGGCCGCTGGTCTGGGCCGTCGTAGCCTTGGCCACGCCGGCAGCACCAGGGACGTAAACCGTGCCGCCGATGACCAACTGCAGCGTGCCGTTGTTGAGCCTGAACTCGACCTTACCTTGGAGAGTGAAGACGCCTGCTGCGCCAGCCCGCACCACGGTGCCACGGATACCGGCGACGCCTGCAGCCGTCTTAATTTCATACTTGGAGGCCTTGGAAAGTTTGTTGATGACGTTGGCGACCACAGCGCCTTTCTGAACATCCATCTGCGTGTTGACGATTACCTCGCCAGCGTTGGTGTATTCGAGCTTGTTCAGCGTAATAGTGCTGTCGGCCTCGACGCGCAGGGAGTCGCCGTTCACGCCGAGGAAAAGGTCCACATACGAGCCGGCACCGGTGGTGATGCTCGCGCCTTGGAAGAGGATGTCGCCTTCCTTGAGCGGCCCGCCGCCCTTGGCGTCGGTGTAGGAGGCTGTGCCGACGACTTTCTTGACTTGTGCTGCACCGGGGCTGGCGGCTTGCGCGGTGGCGGTGAAGAGCCACACGGCAGCGAGCAAGAGGCTGCCGAAGGCGAGGATTGGGTTGCGGCTAAAGTTTTTCATAAGGGCAGTGGCAGTTACTTAAGTTACTCAGTTCCCACGTAGTCGGCAGCGTATCGGCCACCTCCTCGAAGTCAATCCATGATTTTCTGTAGGCAGGGCAATAAGCCCCATTTTACAATTGTTTTACAAACCGAGGTTTGACCCTCCTGCGCAAATGTGATTGGCTCTTCACTCGTTGAAATGATCTCGCTTCGCACATCTCTCACTGCCGTCGTTCAGTGGTTCGACTCCGACTACGGCAGTGACGACCTCGCCACCGCCCGCGCCAAGCCGGACAAAGTGGACTTCGGGCGCTGCTGCGCGTTTATCTTTCTTCACGCCATCTGCCTTGGCGTCCTGTGGGTCGGCTGGAGTTGGACCGCCGCCGCTGTCGCGGTTGCGCTCTACTTCGTGCGGATGTTCGCCATCACTGGGTTTTACCACCGCTACTTCTCGCATCGGAGCTTCCAGACCTCGCGGTTCATGCAGTTCCTGTTTGGCGCGCTCGGCTCCTCGGCCATCCAACGCGGCCCGCTCTGGTGGGCGGCGCACCATCGGCACCACCACCAGCACTCGGACGAGGAGGCGGATACGCACTCGCCGCGCCAGCACGGCTTCTGGTGGGCGCACATGGGCTGGATCACCAACGCCCGCAACTTCCCCACCGACTACAGCCGCATTAAGGACTTCGCCAAGTATCCCGAACTCGTCTTCCTCAACCGCTTCGACGCACTCGTCCCCTTGCTGCTCGGCGCGACGCTCTACGGCACGGGCGCTTGGCTGGAGAGCGCGCATCCCGCCCTCGGCACCTCCGGCGGGCAACTCCTCATCTGGGGCTTCATCAGCACCGTCGTCCTCTTCCACTGCACCTGCTTCATCAACTCGCTCGCGCACGTCTTTGGCCGCCAGCGCTTCGCCACCGGCGACACCAGCCGCAACAGCCTCCTGCTGGCGCTGCTCACGCTCGGCGAGGGTTGGCACAACAACCATCACCACTACATGCACTCCACGCGCCAGGGCTTCTACTGGTGGGAAATTGACCTCACCTACTACGGATTGAAGGCGCTCTCGTGGACGGGGTTGATTTGGAATTTAAGGCCGGTGCCGACGGATGTGCTTGCGGAGGGCCGAGAGAAAATCGCTTCGCAAGCGTAATGTCCACGGAACGCCTCGCCATCATCGGCACCGGCATCGCCGGCCTGGGTTGCGCGCACTTCCTCCAGTCGCGCTTCGACCTCACGCTCTTCGAGCAGGCGGATTACCCCGGCGGCCACACCAATACCATCGCCGTCCCCGAAGGCTCCGGCCACGCCGCCTTCGACACCGGTTTCATGGTCTATAACGAGGTCACCTACCCGCACCTCACCCGCCTCTTCCGCGAGTTGGGCGTGCGCGTGAAGCCCACCCAGATGTCCTTCAGCGTCCAGCACCGGCCCAGCGGCATCGAGTTCAGCGGCAGCAGCGTGAACCACCTTTTCGCCCAGCGCCGCAATCTCCTCCGCCCGCGCTTCTGGCGCATGCTCGCGCAAGTCAACCGCTTCAACACCGAGGCCGTCGCCGCGCTCACCGACCCCGCGTTCGCCGCGATGACCGTGGCCGACTACGTCCGCGCGCGCGGCTACGGCGACGACTTCCTCCGCCTCTACCTCGTGCCCATGAGCGGCGCGGTCTGGAGCACGCCGCCCCAGCTGATGCTGGAGTTCCCCGCCATCACGTTGCTGCGCTTCTTCCACAACCACGGTTTCCTCGGCCTGCACACGCAGCACCCGTGGCTCACCGTGGACGGCGGCGCGAAGCACTACGTGGACAAACTCCTCGCCCCGCTCCGCGCGCAAAACCGCGTCCGCCTGAACGCGCAAGTCACCGCCGTCCGCCGCACCGCCGACGCCGTGACCGTCACCACCGCCGACGGCCGCACCGAGCACTTCGACCGCGTCATCCTCGCCGCCCACGCCGACCAATCCCTCGCCCTCCTCACCGATGCCGACGCCACCGAGCGCCGCCTGCTCGGCGCGTTCCGCTACCAGTCGAACCTCGCCACCGTCCACACCGACGCCTCCGTGATGCCCCGCACGCGCCTCGCGTGGGCTTCGTGGAATTATCGCGTCGAGCGCGACGCCACCGGCCGCGAAGTCCCCTCCACCATTTACTGGATGAACTCGCTGCAAGGCGTCTCCGACCGCGTGAACTACTTCGTCTCCATCAACGGCGCGGAGCAAATCGCGCCCGACAAAATCCTGCGCCGCATCGAGTATCACCACCCCCTCTTCAACCTCGCCGCCACGCAGGCGCAGACCGAACTCCCGTCGCTCAACACGCGCCCCGCCAACCGCGTCTTCTTCGCCGGCAGCTATTTCAAGAATGGCTTCCACGAAGACGCGTTCGCCTCCGCGCTGGATTGCAGCCGGGCGGTGAGTGGTGAGAGGATTTGGGAGTGAGCACGCACGACCCCGTAGTCGCTGGCTTCAGCCCGCGCGCCGGTGACGACGCACCGAAGCGCAACCTGAAGGTTGCGCCTACGGAACTCCGCTCCTGCCTCTACGACTGCTCCGTGATGCACCACCGCCTCACTCCCAAGGAGCACCGCTTCCGCTACGGCATCTTCCTCTTCTGCCTCGACCTCGACGAACTCGACACGCTCCCTCTCCGCCTCCTCAGCCACAACCGCCCCAACCTTTATCGCTTCAACGACAGCGACCATCTCGCGTCGAGCGTCTCCCCCGATTTGCAATTTGCAATTTCCCCCGTCTCCGCCAAAGCGAACCTCCTTTCTTGGATCGCCGCCCAAGGCCTCCCGCTCCCCGCCGACACCCGCGTCCTGCTCCTCACCCACTGCCGCGTTTTCGGCTACGTCTTCAACCCCGTCTCGTTCTACTTCTGCCTCGACGCTCAGGACCGCCCGCTCTGCGCCGTGGCCGAGGTCGGCAACACCTTCGGTGAACAAAAGCCCTTCCTCCTCCGCCCCGAAGACCTCGCACCGGACGGCTGCTTCCGCCGCATCGTCCCGAAGCATTTTTACGTCTCGCCCTTCGCTGCGCTAGACCTCGCCTTCGACTTCAAACTGCGCGTCCCCGGCGAGCAGCTCGACATCCACATCGACGATGTTGAAGGCGACCGCCCCGTGCTCCTCACCGCGCTCACCGGCCGCCGCGTCCCCCTCACCGACGCGAACCTCGCGCGCCTCACGCTCAAGTATCCGCTCGTCACCCTGCGCGTCATCACGCTCATCCACTGGCACGCGCTGAAGCTGTGGTGGAAGAACGTCCCCTGGCACCGCAAGGCCGCCAACCCGCACCTCCAACAAGGCGTCTTCAACCCGCACGAGTCGTTGCGGAACCAAGCCTCGCGCAAGGCATGAAAGCGACGGCTTTGATTACGCCGTCCCGCTCCGGCTGCCGCACATCAGATTTTCCCCGCCTTGCGCCTTTGCGCCTTGCCGTTACCATTCCGCCGCCCAGATGAGCAACATCACCCGTTCCGAAACCGCCGCCCCGGTCCAGATCCTGCGCGCGGGTTTCTACCAGCGCGCCATCGAGCAGTCGCTTGCGCGCATGACCTTGGGCTGCCTGCACGTCACCCTGCCCGGCGGCGCGACCCGCCGCTTCGGCCACGCGCCAGAGGTCACCGCCCACCTCCGCATCAACCGCCCGGAGTTCTTCAAGCGCTGCGTGCTCTACGGCGACATCGGCTTCGGTGAGGCTTACGTGGACGGCGATTGGGACACGGACAATCTCCCCGCCGTGCTCGGCTGGTTCATCGAGAACGTCGAGCAAGCGCCCGGCATGTCTGGTTCGCACGCCCAACCCGCCGCGCTGAACCTCCTGCGACTCGGCAATCGCCTCAAGCACGCGTTCCGAAGCAATTCCCGCGAGCGCAGCCGCCAAAACATCGCCGACCACTACGACCTCGGGAACGACTTCTACAAGCTCTGGCTCGACGAATCCATGACCTATTCGTGCGGCATCTGGACCTCGCCCGAGCAGACCATCGAGGATGCGCAGGCCGCGAAGTATGAGGCGCTCTGCCGCACGCTCCGCCTCAAGCCCACTGACCACGTCCTTGAAATCGGCTCTGGCTGGGGCGGCCTCGCCTGCCACGCGGTGAAGAAATACGGCTGCCAAGTCACCACCCTCACACTCTCGAAGGCCCAGCACGACTACTGCCGCGAACGCTTCGTCCGCGAGGGCATCGGCGACAACGCGGAGGTCCGCATCCAAGACTACCGCGATGTCACGGGCCGCTTCGACAAAATCATTTCCATCGAGATGCTGGAGGCCGTCGGCGAGCGCTATGTGGAGGGTTACTTCCGCCAGTGCCACCGCCTGCTCAAGCACCACGGCCTGCTCGCCCTGCAATACATCACCAGCCCCGACAGCCGTTACCGCCAGTTCGTCACCGGCGTGGACTGGATTCAAAAGCACATCTTCCCCGGTTCGCTCCTCATGTCCGTGGGCCGCGTCACCGAGGCCCTCCAGCGCGTGAGCGACCTGCATATGTTCGAGCTGCACGACCTCGGCCTGCACTACGTCCGCACGCTGCGCGAGTGGCGCGCGCGCTTCAACGCCCACCACGAGGAGTTGCACAAGCTCAAGTTCGACGACCGCTTCATCCGCAAGTGGAACTACTACCTCAGCTACTGCGAAGCCGCCTTCGCCCACCGCAACATCAGCGTCGTGCAAGCCGTTTACACGCGCCCGAACAACCGCTCACTGATGTGAGCCACGGATAGACACACATGAAACACCGATGGGACGAGGAGAAGTTTTTTATCAGGAAAGCAGGACAAGACTGCTGGGACAGATTCCCGGTCTCTCGCCCCAGCCTTCCTGCCCTTCTGATGCCCTTCCCATCTGTGTTTCATCTGTGCCCATCTGTGGCAAAAATAGAGCTATGATTTCCTCGCTCCGCTTCGCCGCCGCCTTCGTCCTCATCGCCATGCTCGGCGTGACCACGTGGGCCAGCTCGGAAATTGCGTTGTGGAAAACGCCTCGTGAAGTCGCCACGCACCCGTGGTTCATCGCCACGCTGTTCGACACCTACTTCGCCTTCCTCACCTTCTACGTCTGGCTCGCCTACAAGGAGACCTCGAACCTCGCGCGCGTCCTCTGGCTCCTCGCCATCCTCCTGCTCGGCAACATCGCAATGGCCATCTACCTCCTCCGCGAGCTCTTCCGCCTGCCGACGACCGCGACGATGGAAGACCTGTTGCTAAGGAGGAAGCTGTGAAGGGCGCGCGCCACCAACCATGCTGATCGATGTCCTAATCATGCTCGGGCTCGCGCTGGCGTTCGCCGCTGTTGAAATGACGCTGACGTGGGGAGTGGCCCGGCGACTTCGCAACTACAGCATCGTGGATGCTGTCTGGTCGCTAGGGTTCGCTCCCATCGCAGCCATGTATCTCATCGGCCGGAAGTATCAGCCCGAGCAAGGCATTCTCTTCGTGCTCATGGTGGCTTTCTGGAGCCTGCGGCTTGGAGTTCACCTCGCACGGCGAATCGCTAGTCACCATCCGCACGAGGACGTGCGCTATGCAAAGCTCCGGACTGATTGGGGTTCCAACGCCGATCGGAAAATGTTCTGGTTTTTCCAGCTTCAAGGGGCACTTCAAGTGGTCCTCTCGCTGCCCTTCCTGTTCGCGTGTTCGCGTTCGACCGACTCCAAAATACCTCTCGAATCAGATTGGTTTGCCATCGGCGGCTGTGCTCTGTGGCTCACCGGCCTCCTCGGCGAATCCCTCGCCGACCGCCAGCTCGCCCGCTTCCGCGCGGACCCGGCGAACAAGGGCAAGGTCTGCCAGACCGGCCTGTGGAACTACTCGCGGCACCCGAACTACTTCTTCGAGTGGGTGGTGTGGGTGGGCTACGCCGTCTTCGCGCTCGGCTCGCCGTGGGGCTGGCTGGGCCTCATCGCGCCCGCGCTGATGCTGCACTTCCTCCTCAACGTCACCGGCATCCCCATGACCGAGGAGCTGTCCCTCAAGTCCAAGGGCGACGCCTACCGCGCCTACCAACGCACCACCAGCGCCTTCGTGCCGTGGTTTAAGAAATCTTAGCTTGGCCACCGATGGACACAGATGAAACACAGATAGGGCGGGCAAGAGACCTTTATCAAAGAAGCCGGGGCTTGAGAAACGAAGTGCCGCGCCACCGCCTTCCTGCTCTCCTTCTGAATTCCCAATCTGTGTTTCATCTGTGCATATCTGCGGCTAAAAAATTTCCATGATTGACGCCCTCCTCGAACGCAATCTCCTCCCCGACCCGCTCCTGCGCTTCGGCATCCGGCGCCTGCTGGCGCAGCGGTTGCGCGAGGAAGACCAAGGCAGCGCGGAGGCGCAGTTAGCACATCTACAGGCACTCATCGAGGAGCTGCGCCGCTCGCCCATCGCCATCGAGACGGCGGCGGCGAACGAGCAGCACTACGAGGTGCCCACGCGCTTCTATCAGCTCTGCCTCGGGCCGCGCCTGAAATACAGCGGCGCGCTCTGGCCCGCCGGCGTCACCACACTCGCCGAGGCCGAGGAGCGGATGCTCGCGCTCTACGCTGAACGCGCCCAACTCGCGGACGGTCAAGCCATCCTCGAACTCGGCTGCGGCTGGGGCTCGCTCTCGCTCTGGATGGCCGAGAGATTCCCCAACTCCCACATCACCGGCGTCTCCAACTCGCGGACGCAAAAGGAGTTCATCGACGCCGAGGCGGCGCGGCGCGGCTTGAAGAACCTCCGCATCATCACCTGCGACATGAACCAGTTTGAGCCACCCGGTTTCAACCGAGGTGACGAGGCTCCATCTCGACTCGAAACTCGAAACTCCAAACCCGAAACCAGTCAGAGCCTCCTCACGTCGTCTCCTACGGGAGAGTTCGACCGCGTCGTCTCCATCGAGATGTTCGAGCACATGAAGAATTACCAGCGCCTCCTGGCAAACGTCGCGCGCTGGCTGCGGCCCGGCGGGCAGCTCTTCGTCCACATCTTCACGCACAAGGAATTCGCCTACCACTTCGTCGCGCGGGACGAGACGGACTGGATGGCGCGCTACTTCTTCACCGGCGGCATCATGCCCAGCGACGACCTCCTCGCTTATTTCCAAGACGACCTCCGCCTCATGAACCACTGGCGCGTCAACGGCCAGCACTACGAGCAGACCGCGAACGCGTGGCTTGCCAACATGGACGAGCACGAGCCGGAGATACGGAAAATCCTCGCCGCCACCTACGGCACGGAGAACGAAACCAAGTGGTGGGTTTACTGGCGGGTCTTCTTCATGGCCTGCGCGGAGCTGTGGGGCTACCGCGATGGCAACGAGTGGCTCGTCTCGCACTATCTGTTCCGCAAGCCCGCGTAAGAGACGACGTGCTCAGCCAAACAACCCCGCCGGATTCGCCCCGCACGCGAGATTCTTCCCGCCGTCGTAAGCCTTCTCCAGCTCCCGCCCGTTCCACCGCCGCAGTCGGTAAAGCGTCGCGAACGTAAAATCCGGCGCTGCCCCGCCCTGCCCGCCCACCAACTCGCCACCCCGCCGCACGTTGTCCACCATCCACGCCGGCAGCGTGAGATGATACGGGTTCCGCCGCACCTCGCCGACGTGGAAGGTCAGCGCCGTGATGAGGTCCGCGAGGTCCGGCGCGCTGATCTCCACCATCAAGTTGGGCGATGGCATTTGCCCCCAGAACTCCGTCTCAACGGCCACCGTGCGGAAATCCACCGGCATCGTGCGCAGCGCATCCAACACCAAGTGATGCGTGCCGATGTGCGAACTGTTCCAGTCGGTGTCGTGCGGGAAGAAAATCGCCTTGGGATGGTGCGCCGCGAGGAGGTCCGCGATGACCTTCACCGAGGCGGCCCAATGCGCTTTGTCATTCTCCCGCGTCGCCACGTTCACCTTCTCCAACCCGCCCGGCACCGTCGGCACCAGCCCGAAGCCGATGCAGTCGCAGCACGCTTTCAGTTCCGCCCACCGCTCCGGCTGCCGCGCCTTGTTGCTGCCCTGCGTGACGGCGACGTTGATGACGTTCCACTTCGCCTCGCGCAAGAGCCGCAGCGCGAAACCTCCGATGATGACCTCGTCGTCCGGGTGCGGGGAGAAGATGAGGGCGACGGGCGCGTCAGCAGCCGTGGTCGGACGTGGGCAGCGCGGGAATCCACCGAGCGGCCAGGCTTTGCCCTCCTTGGCGAGGCGCGCGTAATCGGAGACGAAGTGCAGGTATGGATTCATGCGTGGCGGAATTAAGCCCGCGCTCCACCAGCGTCGCAATCTCGGAGATGAGTGCCGACGACTTCCAGTTGGGGTTTGGGCTTTGGAGTTTCGTTTTCTGTATGGCTTCGGCACGCGACGATGAGCACACTGGGCGGCGATGAAACCCTGCGCGGCCAGTTCTGTGTTCTGTATTTTAAGTTTCACGTTTTGCCTTCTGACCACCTGCCCGGCGGCGGCACAGGAGACCACCAACGGCTTCGCCTTCGCGGACTTTCTCCTCGCACCGCTGCGCGTCCACCTGCTCACGGCCGCGAACGAACCGGCGGCGCACACCACGCTCACGAGCAACGACGTGACGCGCATCCTCGGCAAGGTGAACCGCGTCTGGGCGCAGGCGGGCATCACCTTCTATCTCGAGTCGCTCCGCATCGAACCGGCGGCGAACACGGAGGGCTTCCGCGAGAACGTGAAGACGAACACCGACGCGCTGATGCGCCTGCGGCCCGAGTCGAGCAAGGCTACGAACGTCTTCCATGTCTATTACCTGAAGCAGCTCGGCCCGAACGGCATTTGCATCCGCGGCATCAACTTCGTGAAGGACACCGCGTCGCTGCGCGCGGTCGAGGGCGGACTGGATGAGCCAATCCCGCGCGTGACCTCGCACGAGCTGGGCCACGCGCTCACGTTGCCGCACCGGCAGGACGTGACGAACCTCCTCGCCTCCGGCATGTCCGGCGGCTGGCTGAACGAGATGGAAATCAAACAGGCCCGCGAGTCGGCGAAAAAGAGGGACTGGATTCAACCCGCGCCCGAGGTGCTGCGAAAAGCCAACAGCACGGGCAAGCTCTGGCAACACATCACCCACATCCCGCTGGACTGCGATTCAACCCGACTCGCCCGACGGCGCGTGCAGGAGTTGGCGAAGTAGCAGCGCATGAGCAAACCGCCCGTTGTCCACGCCAGTGCAGCGACAACCGCTGATTCACAGCCGCGCGAAGTCTGGATGCTCGTAGCGAGTGTTGCCGCCTACGTGCTCTGGCCGGGGAGCGTTCCCAGATTTTTCTTTCTCGGCACAGCGCTTTGGCTCGCGTGCCGCGTGCTGCGTCAACAGTCGGGGACGGTCGTGTGCGCCGGCTTCGCCGCCGCGCTGTTCGCGACGACTTTCCTGCTGACGCCGGTCTGCGCGTCGCAAGCGTTGCGTGCGAAGGGAGCCTCCGGGGCTGCGTCGCCGCTCGTGCAATTTGCGCTACTCGCCTTCGGCTGCCTCTGGCTGCGCATGGCCGTAACGAGTGCGCCGCCGCTGGTTGCGCGCGTGGCCGCGCTGCGCGGACGCATCGTCTGCCTGTGGGTGCTCCTGCTCATCGGCGTGTGCTACCTGCCGTGGACGGCGGACATCGCTTACGGCGGCGACGAGCACTACCACCTCAAGGCGCTCGTCATGGGCCATCTCCTCGACCTCGAACTCGTGAGCCACGGCTGGTTCCCGGCGCTCGGGGTTGCGTGGCTCGGCGCAGGCATCTGGCTCGCGGCACGCCATGCCGGTGGCTTGCAGTCGCCGCCCGGCATCTGGGCCTGCGCGGGTCTCGCACTGGCTGCGTGCGCGCCGTGGCTTTACCCGGCGGAGGTGCTGGGAGACGCATTCAATCAGGACCGGATGCTGCGCTACCCCGGTAGCCAGCCGTGGTTGAGCGCGTGGCTTTGGGAATTCACGCGCGGCAACTGGGGCTCCGGCGTGCTCTTCGGTTTTGAAGTGCTGCGGTTTACCTCCGTGCTCGCGCTGTTCGCGCTCGGCCTCGTGCTCATGCAGGAGCGACGGTGGCGCAAGGCCCCGCCCATCCAATCACTCCTCGGCGGGCTCGTCATCGTCACCGTCCCGACGCTGCTCTACCACGGAACGCTCCTGTATTTGGAACTCGCGCTCATCCCGCTGCTGGTCTTGCTCGTGCGCGATGGACGGCGCTGGTTGCTCGCCTCTCCGGAACGGCTGGCGGGCGGCAACGCGTGGTGGGCCGCGCTGGCTTTGGGATTTCTCAAGGACACCGGCATCATCGCCGTCGGCTTCCTCTGGCTCGCGCGCGCGCTGGTGCGGGGAACTTTCCTGACGCGGCGGAACGAGTGGAGTTTCAGCGCGCTGCGGGCGGAGGCGCGGGTTGCGTTCGTCACGCTCGGCCCCGGCGTCCTCTACCTGCTGCTGCGCGCGGTGCACGGCTCGCGTCCCTACCAGCCGCACTTCGAGAACTTGCTCTCCGCAGAAATCTGGCTCCAAGCCGCACGTGGCGTGGCGGAGCAATTCGGCGTCCTCTGGCTGCCGGCGCTGGCGGGCGCGTGGCTCCTCGCGCGGCGTCGGGCATGGGCACAACTCATCGCCGCCGGCACGCTCTTCGGTGGGATGTGGCTCTTCCACTTGATCGAAGAACCTCGCTGGGTCGGGCTGGCGCGCTTCAACCTCCTGCTGTTGCCCGCAGTGCTCGTGCTCGCGTGGGAGGGACTCGGCGCGCTCCTTCAACGGCGCGCCGCCACGATGGTCGCGCTGCTGCTCCTGCTCGCGGGGAACGCGGGGCTGAGTCCCGTGGACCACACGGGTCATCGCGCCGTGTGGGGCGGCTCCGGCGAACGCTGGTATGACTACACAGATTGCTTGGCGGACCTTCGCAAGCTCAAGCATAACGCCCGCCTCGCCATCGCAAACGTCGCGCACAGCTACGGCATCGGCATGACTTTGCAACGCCTCGACTGGTGGGTGCATGTGTCGAATCTGCCAGTGGCAAATCCGAACGACGCTTTGGCGACCCTGCAGGCCGCGCTCACACTGGCGGCGAAGGGCGAATTCGATTTCGTCATCTTCCGCTGGGAAACCGACCCACCCATCGCACTGGACCATCAACACGCTGGCTATGTCCGGATGCGCGATTACCCAACACAGGGCGGCACGCTCACCGTCTTTGCTCGGCGTGCCAGCGGCTTCCAGTCGCTGACTCCATAGCTGCCACCATAGGACCACGGGCTCCGCTCCCTTTGACTTGTGCCTCCCCTGCCCTGCCCGCCAAGCTGCGTGCCCATTTGCGCCACGGCGCGTGAAACTCTATGAAGTGTTTTGTCACTGGCGGCTCCGGCTTCATTGGGGCAAACCTCGTCCACGAGCTCTGCCGGCGCGGCCATTCCGTCCGTGTGCTGGCGCGGCGTGGCGCGGACTTGCGCGGGCTCGAAGGCGCGGACTACGAGTTGTTCGAAGGCGATGTGAGCGACCCCGCGCACTTGCGCAGCGGGATGAAGGGCTTCGACTGGTGCTTCCACGTCGCCGCCAGCTACCACCTCTGGCTGCCGGACTACGCGCCCATGTTCGCCGCGAACGTCGAGGGCACGCGCAATGTGCTCGAGGCCGCATTCCGCGCCGACTGCGCGCGCATCGTTTACACCAGCACCGTCGGCTGCATCGGACTGCCCAAGGAAGTGAACGGCTCGCTCACGCCGACCGACGAGGACACGCCCGTGTCCGAGGCTCAAATGAGCAACCCCTACAAGCTGTCCAAGTGGCGCGCAGAGGTCGTGGCGCGCGAGTTGGTGAAGCGCGGACTGCCCATCGTCATCGTGAATCCCAGCGCGCCCGTCGGCCCGCGCGACGTGAAGCCCACGCCCACTGGGAAGGTCATCGTGGACTTCCTCAACCGCGCCATGCCCGCCTACCTCGACACCGGGCTGAACTGGGTTCACGTCCGCGACGTGGCGGTCGGACACATCCTCGCCGCCGAGAAGGGCCGTGTCGGCGAGCGCTACATCCTCGGCAACGCGGAGGGCAACTGGACGATGCGCGAGGCATTCGCCGTGTTGCAGGACATCACCGGCGTGCCCGCGCCGCGCGTTGCGCTGCCCTACTTCATCCCGCTGCTGGCCGCCTATGTGGACGAGGGCATTTCCAAGCTGACTGGCAAGCCGCCCAAGGCCCCGCTCGCCGGTGTGCGCATGGCGCGTTACAAGATGTTCTTCAACCCCGCCAAGGCCATCCGCGAACTCGGCCTGCCGCAGACACCGCCGCGTCAGGCGCTACAGGATGCTGCGGAGTGGTTCCGGCAGCATGACTACTTGAGGCGATGAGAAGCGCGGACGGGAGCGTCCGCGATCCTTTCACGCCAGTTCGCGGATCACGTCCCCGCCGGTTTGCAGCGGGCGGGCGCGGCCACCGCGGTCCTCGAAGAAGCCGTGCGGGTCAATCCCGAGCAGATGGAAGATCGTCGCGGCCAAATCCTGCGGGCGCTGCGGGCGGTCCGCCGGATAGCCGCCGATGCGGTCACTCGCGCCGATGACCTGCCCGCCCCGAACGCCGCCGCCAGCCAGCGCGATGGAGAAGCAATGGCCCCAGTGGTCGCGCCCGCCGCTGCCGTTGTGCTTGGGCGTGCGGCCAAACTCGCCCATCGCGACGACGAGCGTTTCGTCCAGCAATCCGCGCTCGTGGAGGTCCGTGAGCAGCGCGGCGTAGGCGGAGTCGAACTGCGGGCAGAGCACGTCGCGCACACGCTCGGCATTTTTTTGGTGCGTGTCCCAGAGCGGATTGCCCACGTCGGCGTCACCCTTTTCGCGCGGCCAGTTCACCTGCACGAGGCGCGCGCCGGACTCGATGAGCCGACGGGCGAGCAGGCAGCTCTGGCCGAACTTGTGGCGACCGTAGCGGTCACGCGTGACAGGTTGCTCGCGCTCCAACTCGAAAGCGGCGCGCGTCGCGGAGTTCCGCACGAGATCGAAGGCGCGCTGTTGCACGCGGTCCAGCGCGGCGATGGATTCGCTGCGAGCGGTGGCTAGAAAGTGGTCGTCGAGCTGGCGCAGCAGGCTGGCGCGCTCGGTGACACGCAGCGCGGAGACGCCGGCGGGGAGCTTCAAACCGTCGATCTCGAAACCCGACGCGGCGGGATCGCACTTGAACACGGAGGGATTCCACGTGTGCCCCATGAAGCCGCCGTCCTGGCCCGGCCAGGTGATGTTCGGGTTGTTGTGGATCACCTCGGGCAGCACCACGGAGGAGAAGGGCGAGCGCTCGGTGGGCTTCAGCGCGCCGATGACGGCGGCGAGGCTGGGCCAGTCACTCGTGCTGGGCGGCAAGCTCTCGGCCTGGGACTCATGCCGCGCGCCGGTGAGCATCCAGTAGCCGCTCGTCGCGTGGCTGTTCACGTCGGTGAACATGGAGCGGACAACTGCCATGCGGTGCGCGAGTTGCGCAGTGCGCGGCAGCAGCTCACTGAAGTGGATGCCCGGAACGCTGGTGGCGATGGGTTTGAACTCACCGCGAATCTCGCGCGGCGCGTCCGGCTTGGGATCGAAAGTCTCGTGCTGCGGCGGGCCGCCCGCGAGGTAGAGGATGATGCAGTGCTTGGCCTTGCCGAAGGTGCCGCTGTTGGGCACGACGGCACGGGCTTGGGCTTGGAGGAAGCCGCCGAGGGAAAGGCCGAGTGAGCCAAGCCCGCCAACGCGCAGCCACTCGCGTCGCGAGGCATGCTCGCGGAGGGAGAGTTGGGCGGGCGAAGTCATAATCGGAACGCGGACGCCCACGTCCGCGCTCATCACTTCTCTTGCGCAAACCGCTCGTAGGCGGCGGGGATGTTGGCGGCTTTGTCGTCGCCTTTGTGGAAGAGGATGCGGTAGCGGAGTTTCAACTTCTCGCCCGGCTTCAGCGTGTGCGCGGCGTCGGGCAGATTCTTGTCGAGGCTCTTGCTGCCAAAAGCGTTCGCGGTGAACAGGCCGTAGTCGCGCACATGCCAGGGCGTGGGGTGCCGGAAGCTCGTGGGATGCTCCATGAAAGCGACGCCGAGATGCTCGCCTTGAACGGGGCCGTTGTAATCCACCCACTTGGCGCGCTTGGCCCACGTGTCCTTGTCGGTGATGCCTTCGCTGTTGATTATCTTGCCGCCCAGCTTGGAGGTCAGAGCCATCGAGGTCGGCAGGCGCAGGCTGAACCCGGCGTCCTTCATGTCGGCGAAAACGACCGGCTCGCTGGTGCTGTTGTGAAAATCAATCTCCACATCCACCGACCGAGAATTGGCGTCCGCGCGGAAGGTGAAGCGGCGCGTGTCCTCCATGATCTTCTTGCCGCTCTCGAAGGCGATGTAGTCGTTGGCGACCGTGATCACCGCCTTGTCCGCTGTCGCAGAGACCTCCTTGAACTCGCGGTGTTTCGTGACTCCGAGGTGGGCGAGCTTGGCCTTGAACGCCTCGGGCTTGGCTTTCAGCCCCTCGAAGGAGGAGCTGTCATGCCAAAACTCAAAACCGTTGATGTTCTGGTGGCCGAAGTAGAACGAGCGGTGGTGCGGGTGGTCGTGCTGCTCCCCGTCCACCTTGTCCATCGGGTAGCGGCGGGTCATCTCTTTGCCCGTCGGGCCGACGACCGGCCAGAGGATGGGCTTGTTCTCCGAGAGGGTGACGTATTCGGTGAAAGGTTTGCCGTCATATTTGACCACCACGCCAGCGGCGGACTTCTCAGTGCTGAAGCCCTTCTTCTCGACGGCAAGCAGGGGCGCGGCCACGAGAACGCAGGCGACGGTGGCGACGATAAACTGACGGCAGGAAACGGAAGTGGTCATGTGCATGGTTGGATAATGTCGGCGTTGGACGGCAGGAGGGAGGAAAAAGTTCGGGGAACCTTCACAGCACGCGGCACGAACCAAGCCGGCGTGGAATTTGAACCGCTGACCTCACCAACTCAGACTCGGAGTGAGATTACGGTGAAGAGAAAATCCGCCCTCACTCCGCCGCCGCCAGCTCCATATCCCGCGTGAAGTAAATGATGCGGCCGCAGTGCGGGCAGGCGTTGAGCTCCGACTGCGACTGGCAGGCGACCATCACCTGCGTCGGCAATCTCATGTGGCAGCCGCCGCATGCGCTGTGCTGGATGCCGACGATGACGTTCTCGCCCTTGCTCTTGAGCAGCCGCTCGTAACGGAAGAGCGCGCCTTCCTCGACGGCACTGGCCAACTCCGCACGGTTCGACTGCAACTCGGCCAAGCGTTGCTGGAAATTCTCCTCGCGCTTGCCCAACTCGGCCACCTCCGCCTCCACGTCCTTCTTGGCACTGGCGGCAGCCTTGGTGGTGGTGGCGACCTCCTTCGCGACCACGTCCGCCTGCTCCATCAGTTCGAGTATCTGATCCTCGAGCTTGGAGATGCCGCCCTTGCACGTCTCGATCTCGTGGGCCAAGGCGCGATACTCCTCGTTCTTTTTGGTCTGGAACTGCTGGAGCGAATATTTGGAAATCCTCTCCTTGAACGCCTCCACATCCAGCTCGAGCTTCTTCTTGTCCGACTCAGTCTGCTTGGCACGGTGCTTGGCCGCGTCCAGCGCCTGCTGTGAGCTGCTGGCAAGGTTCTGCGCCCGGGCGCGCTGGGGCGCGATGGACGCCAGGTCGGCCTGGGTGCGGTGGAGATTGCGGTCGCGGTCTTGGAGGACGAGGAGCTTTTCTATGGCGTCGAGCATGAGCGGCTTTCTTTCTCCGCGAAAAGTATCGGCCATGCTAGGCCAAGTCAATGCACGCGCGGCGCGAAGTGCCCGGCGGGAAATTCTTTGAACATCCACCCCGGCTCCCGTTCCAAGCTGACACTATGAAGACAAACCGATTCTGCACCGCCCTCTGCATGCTGGCGCTCGCTGGCTCTCAAACCCTCTCCCCGCTCCACGCCGCGCAAAAGGAATCCGCTGCCATCGCTCTGGCCCGCCAGTTGAACCAAGCTTTCATCGAGGTCGCCGACCAGGTCTCGCCGTCGGTCGTCGTCATCCGCGTGGCGCAGAAGCAGGGCCGCTCAATTCTCGGGTTCGAGACCGAGGGAAATCCCTTCTACGAAATGCTCCCACGCGAGTTCCGCAAGCAAATGGAGGAGCGGTTGGAGAAGCAACGCAAGCAGCAGGCGGAAGCCCAGTCCGGACGCCCGCCGCAGTTCAACGGCCAAGGCAGCGGCGTCGTCATCCGCGAGGACGGCTACATCCTCACGAACCGCCACGTCGTCGAGGACGCCGAGCGCATCGAAGTTCGCTTCAAGGACGGGCGCACCTTCCCCGCCACCATTCGCGGCGTGGATCCGCGCTCCGATGTCGCCGTGCTGAAGATTGAGGCGAAGGGTCTGCCCGCAGCGAAGTTCGCCGACTCAGACAAGACCCGCGTGGGCGAGTTCGCCATCGCGATTGGCGCGCCGTTCAACTTGGATTACAGCGTCACGTTCGGCCACGTCAGCGCCAAGGGCCGCACCGACCTGCTCCCCGGCGTCTCCCCCGGCACGCCGATGGACCAGGACTTCATCCAGACCGACGCGAGCATCAACCCCGGCAACAGCGGCGGCCCGCTGGTCAACATCAGTGGCGAGATCATCGGCATCAACACCCTCATCCGCGGCCTGAGCTCCGGCATTGGCTTCGCTATCCCCTCGAACCTCGCACGCGACCTCTCCGACGCGCTCATCAAGGACGGCAAAGTGGTCCGCGCCCGCATCGGTCTTGTCATCAATGAATTCAGAGGCGCCACGGAGCCAGGCGCTAAGAACCTCAAAGGACCGACGGTCGGTATTCTTGTCGGGCGCACCATCGAGGGCGGCCCTGCAGCCAAGGCCGACATCAAAACGGATGATATCGTCACTCACGTCGAGAGCACTCCCGTCGCCAACGCCCAGCAACTCCGCAACGCCCTTCGCAACAAAGTCGGGCAGTCCGTCAGCCTCAGCGTCATCCGCAACGGCAAGACCATGAAGATCAAAGTCGTCCCCGAGCTCTGGCCTGACGAGCCGCCGGACATGGTGGCAACCAGCAGCAAGAGCAACGGAGTCCAGTCCGACGACCTCGGGGTCACAGTGAAGCCGCTCACGCGCGAACTCGCCAGAGTTCACGGAGTGAAGCTCACCGAGGGCTTGATCGTGACCGAGGTGGAAGCCGGCAGCCCCGCCGCCAAGCGCAGTATCAAGGCCGGCACCATCATCACCGAGGTCAACGGCAAATCCGTGTCCGACCTGACAGACTTCAACGAAGCGCTCAAAGGTGCCGATCTAAAGAAAGGCGTCCGCCTGGGCACGATCAGCGGCGGGTCCAACAAGGTTGAAGTGCTGAAGTCCGTGGAATGAATTGAGGCGGACTCGTCCTAACGCACCGAGTTCCGCCTCCACCTCGACGGCTACTTACTTGGGCCGCGTCATCTGGAACGTCCCGTGGTCGAAGGACGCCTTGTAAGTGGAGAAAAAGTTGGTCACCGACGCCTTACCCCCGTAGCGATACACGCCGTAGGCCTTGCCCAAATCTTCCGCGCCGCTGAACTGCCACTGCCCTTCCGCCGCTGGACGCACGTCGAACTTCGCCTCCATGCCGAAGCTGAAGATGAAGCCATACTTGGCGTGGAAACGCGTCTCATACTGCCCGTTGTCCAGCGGGCGGATGAGAGCGCGGAGCTTGCCGCTGTGCCCGTTGTGCTCGCTCAACCACTTCCCTTCCCAGCGGCCCGCGATGGAGTTTGCCGGGGCCGGACTCACCGCCGCGGCCTTCCAGTCCCGGTTGAACGTGGAGCACCCGCTGAGCACAAGGAGCGCAGCCATCGCCACACCGAGCACTGCTTGTTTTCGCAACGAATGAGTCATGTGATGAAATTAAGTGGCGGCTGGCGGCGTGTAAACTTTCTTCAACGATGCGTCATGCCAGCGGCTCAATAGCCCCAGCGCACACACCGCCCCAACCGTCGCGAGGAACATATCCCACTGCGTGTCCCACGGGTCGCCCTGCGTGCCGAGGAAAGCCTCCGCCGCCTCGCCCGTCAGCACCGCGACCCACCACTCGAAGAACTCGTAGCACGCGCTGAACGCGAGGCAGACGCTCACGACGAGAAAGTTCAGCCAACCGCCACGCGGCAACGGCGTGTTCCGCAGCAGCAGCTCGCGCACGAAGATGGCCGGGATGAACCCCTGCGCGAAGTGCCCGACGCGGTCGTAGTGGTTGCGCGCCAGCCCGAAGGCGTCGCGCGCCCAGTCGCCGAGCGGAACCTCCGCGTAGGTGTAGTGCCCGCCCAACGCGAGGATGAACGAATGCAGCGCGAACAAGTGGAGAGACAGCGCGGAGAGCGGGCAGCGCCGCTGCGTGAAGACCAAGATGACAAGGCCCACCCACACCGGCCCATTCTCCAGCGCCCACGTCAGACGGTCCGCCTTCGGCGCGATGCCGAACGCGATTTGCACCGCCAGCACCACCGCCATGAGCCAAGGAAGTGGCATGGCGCAGTTCACGCAATGGCCTTCACCACGCTGGTCATGACCGCCAGCCCCTCCGCCGCATCCGCACGCGACAAGTTCAGCGCGGGCAGGAAACGCACGACATGCGTGCCGCTCGGGACAGTGAGCACGCCGGCCTCGTGCAGACGGTTGACGAAGTTGAGTGACGCGACCTTCCCGGTGTTCGCGAAGGCCGGGATATTCTCCGCCAGCTCGATGCCGAGCATGAAGCCCAGCCCACGCACGCTCTTGATGACCTGCGGAAACTGCGCGGCGAGCTGCTCCAGTTCCGCCTTCATCCACCCACCGGTCGCGCGCGCGTTGTCCGCCAGATTATCGCGCTCGATGACCTCGAAGACCTTGTTCGCCACCGCGCAGCCCAGCGGTGTGCCGCCATAAGTCGTCGCGTGCGTGCCGGGTCCAAGCACGTCGCACAGCTTCACGCCGTGGTGCTCCTCGCGCACCCAAAACGCGCCGATGGGAAAGCCGCCACCGAGCGATTTCGCCATCGAGACGCCGTCGGGGAGGAACCTGTCCGCACCCGGAACGCCTTCGAGCAACCGCTGAAAACTCTGGAACCGCCCCGTGCGGAAGTGCCCGCATTGCACGCCGTCCATCAGCAGCAACATCCGCCGTTCGTCGCAAAGCTGGCGCAATCCGAGCAGATAGTCCGTCGTCGCGGGCTCGATACCGCCCTCGCCCTGCACGCCTTCGATGAGAATGGCAGCCGTCGCCGGCGTGATGGCATCGCGCACCGCTTGCAGGTCGTTGTAAGGAACGTGCTTGAAGCCCGCCACCGCCGGCTCGAAACCCTTCTTCACCTTCTCCTGCCCCGTCGCCGCAATGCCCGCAAGCGTGCGCCCGTGGAACGAGTTCCACGCCGTGATGATTTCAAAGCGCCCTTCGTCGTGGCCGAACCTGCGCGCGAGTTTGTAGAGCCCTTCGTTCGCCTCCGCGCCGGAGTTGCTGAAGAACACCTTGCCCGGCGCGAGGTGCCGGACGATTTGCTGCGCCAGCCGGCCCTGCGGCTCGTGGTAGTAAAGGTTCGAGATGTGAACCATCCGCTGCGACTGTTCGACGAGGGCCTCGGTGATCTCCGCGTTCGCGTGACCGAGCGAGCAGACCGCGATGCCGCCGCCGAGGTCGAGGTAACGCTTGCCGTTCACGTCCCAGAGGTGACTCCCCTGCCCGCGCGCGAGCACGAGCTCGAAGCGCCCGTAGCTGGGCACGACGTATTTCTGGAACAGGCCGAGGACGGCTTGCTGCTCGTTGTGAACGATGG
>Ga0208960_1000216_pt1 | contig 32916 bp, 31 predicted proteins | sample GreLakmeON33MSRF_FD_187703 | JGI IMG/M metagenome (GOLD analysis project Ga0208960, IMG submission 187703) | Freshwater lentic microbial communities from great Laurentian Lakes, MI, USA - Great Lakes metaG ON33MSRF (SPAdes) | ecosystem: Environmental > Aquatic > Freshwater > Lake | place: Great... | reverse complement strand
CTCGTCCTCGCCGCGCTGGCGGGCACGATGCAGATGCTCACCGGAGTGCCGGAACTGGTCATTCTCACTTGGGGACTGCTCGGCGTGATGCTGCTGGGGGAAGTGTTCGATGAAGGCAAAAGGCAAAAGGCAAAAGGCAAAAGTGCCGAAGGCCCCGCCGAGCGATCCATTTTTTCTATTTTCCTTTTTCCTTTTTCCTTCCGGTTCGGCTCGGTCGTCCTGCTCATCACCGCACTCTCGGCGGCCCAACTTCTTCCCTTCTTCGACCTCCTCGCCCACTCGCAGCGCGACGCCGCGTATCGCGACGCCCGCTGGCCGATGCCTCCGTGGGGCTGGGCGAACTTCCTCGTCCCCCTCTTCCGCTACTTCCAAACCCCGCAAGGCTTCTGGGTGCAGCAAGACCAGCAATTCCTCTCCAGCTACTACCTCGGCCTGGGCGTGATCGTGCTCGCCCTCGTGGCCGTCTGGAAATCCCGCGAGCGCCGCGTCTGGCTGCTGGCGGGCGCAACACTCTTTGCCCTCGTTATGGCGCTCGGCGATGCGGGCCTGCTCTACACCGCTCTGAAACACGTCTTGCCCGGAAACGGCATCGCCCGCTTCCCAGTGAAGTTCGTCCTCCTCGCCGCCTTCACCGTGCCAATGCTGGCAGCCTTCGGCATCGCATGGCTCATGGGTAATGCGGAATCAGGCGGAGCGGCGAACCCCGGTCCGGCGCGGTCAGCATCCGACCCGGCCCCACCGAACAGGAGCGCTACACTCCTCGCCGTCGGTCTCGCCCTCGTGGCGAGCGTCGCGGCCATCCTCTGGCTCGGCCAGCAGCACCCGCTGCAATACGACAACTGGCCGGAGACGAAGGCCAATGCGCTGGCTCGCTTTCTATGGCTCGGGGGCGCTCTGGTTGCCTGCGCTATTGCAGCAGGACTCGGAAACCGTGCCGTGCGGGAAAGGCTGCTCGCCAGCGGCGCGGGGTTGGTGCTGTTGACGGCAGACACACTGACTCACCAACCCAGCCAAGCGCCCCGCATCCCAACCTCGGTGTTGAGTCGCGACGGCATCTTTCGCTGGAAGACTGAACTCGCCACGTTGGGCACAGGTCGCGCGATGATTTCTCCCGCCGACGAAGAACTTCTCCTCTACGGCCGCCATGTGGATCCGCAACGCCTGCCGCCCGGCGTCCCCGCTGAACCTCTGAATCTCCAAGTGCTCGACTACGCTGGCAAACTCCGCGCGGGCTGGTCGCACCTCAACCTCTTGGACGGCGTCCCCAAAGTGAACGGCTCCTCGAACCTCCGCCTGCGTGAGCAGGACGAATTGCAGCGCAGCCTCTACCCGCCCAACGCCACCAACGCGCCCGCAGCGGAGGGCTTGCTCGATTTCCTCGGCGTGAAGGTGACAACCACCTTCACCACAGGTGCGGTGTGGTCCCCGCGCTCAACCGCTTGGCCACTTGTTCTTGCAGGCGCGGCACCACACTTCAGCCCGGCGACTGAGATGCTTCAACACCTCCTCGCTCCAGACTTCGTCCCCCGCCGCACGGTCCATCTACCGCCTGAAGCTCAAGGCTCCGTGCCCACCAACGCCGCCAACACCCGCGTCGCGCACCTGCGCTTCTCCGCCCACGAAATCCTCGCGGACGTCGAGACCGACGCCCCGACGCTCGTGACCGTGGCACAGTCGTTTTACCATCCGTGGAAGGCGTTCGTGGATGGCCAACCGGTAAAGCTCTGGCGCGCGAACTACGCCTTCCAAGCCCTCGCCGTCCCGGCGGGTAAGCACACCGTTCGCCTGGTGTATGTGGATGAAAAGTTCCGCCTCGGTGTCGGAATCTCGCTGGCGGGCTTGGCCGTGTGCGGCTTCCTCTGGTGGAAAAGTCCAAGGCCCAAGGTCCAAAGTCCAAAGTCATCGTGACTCCCGAACCTCCCACCCCAGACGCCAGACCCCAGACGCCAGACCCGGGCACGGCGGACGCCTGGCTCACGCCAAACCGCTTCGCGCTCATCCTCGCCCTGCTCCTCGCAGTCACTTTCTGGCGCGTGCTCTTCGGCGGCGAGGCGTTCTTCTATCGTGACTACGGGTTCCTCGGCTACCCATTCGCGTTCTTTCATCGCGAGTGTTTCTGGAACGGCGATTTCTTCCCGCTCTGGAATCCCTACGTGAACTGCGGCGCGCCCTACCTCGCCCAGTGGAACACGCTCTGTCTCTACCCCGGCTCGCTCCTCTACCTACTCCTCCCCCTCCCATGGTCGCTGGGTTTCTTCTGCGTCGCGCACCTGTTCCTCGGCGGCATGGGGATGCGCGCGCTGGCGGAGCGGTGGACGGGCAGCCACTTCGGCGCGGCGGTGGCGGGTGTGACATTCGTCTTCAGCGGGCTGGTGCTGGGCTGCGTCATCTACCCGAACTACCTCGTCGCGCTGGGCTGGATGCCGTGGGTTGTGCTCGCCACACGGCGCGCGTGGCAGGAAGGCGGGCGAAGCCTCGTCCTCGCCGTGCTGGCCGGGGCGATGCAGATGCTCTCCGGCGCGCCGGAAATCATTCTGCTGACGTGGGGTTTCCTCGTCGCGCTGCTCGTGGTGGATTGGGTCCAAAGCCCAAAACCCAAAGTCCAAAGTCGGGCGGCGCAAGATTGCTGTGGGACAACGAGCGCGTCCTCCCTCACCCCGGCCCCTTTAGCCCAGGTCCCCAGCCCACCCTTCACTCCACTCTTCCGTTTCCTCTCCGTCATCGCCCTCATCACCGGCCTCTGCGCCGCGCAACTGCTCCCCTTCTTCCAGCTCCTCTCCCTTTCGCAACGCAGCGGGGATGCGGTGAACTCGTTCTGGTCGCTGCCCGGCTGGGGCTGGGTGAACCTGTTCTTCCCGCTGTTCATGAACTTCCAGACCGAGCAGGGCGTGTTCGTGATGATCAGCCAAGCGTTCTTCCCCTCGATCTATCTCGGCCTCGTGCCGCTCACGCTGGCGCTGCTGGCGGTGTGGCGCGTGCGCACGCCGGAGGTGAAGCTGCTCGGCGCGGCCACACTGCTGGCCGTGCTGCTGGCCTTCGGTGACAACTTTGTGCTGTGGGGTTGGCTGCGCGAAGTGCTGCCGCTGGGCGTGGTGCGCTTCCCGGTGAAGGCGCTACTGCTCGCGGCCTTCACGGTGCCGTTGCTGGCGGCGTGGGGCATGGCAGTCCTCGTCCCGGCTGCCGACCGACTCCGCAACACGGCGGCCCCGCACAGCAACCGAGCGATGGATTCGCTCGATCAGTTCACCCGGCGAATCGGAGCGCTCACCAAAGTCACCGCCCTAGAAAGACCGCTGCTCCTGATTATGGCGCTGGCAGTAGTGGTTTTGTGCCAGGATTTCTTTTGGCCAGTGCGACTGACAATCAATCTTCCGCGAGCGGAGGTGGGCTGGCTCGACTGGGTCACGGCGCTCTTGTTCTTGAATTTGGCCCTGCTCAGTTTGCTGCCGAGACGTCGCACCTTGGCCACGCTCGCGTTTCTTCTCCTGCTGGCCACCAGCGCGGTGCGGAACAACTCGGCTTTGGTTGCCACCATCCCCGCCACATCCTTCCAGCCCGGCCTCGCCACCGCGTATCACGAGCGCAAGGGCGCGCTCACGCCCGTGCCGAAGCTCGGCGAATCACGCATCATGCTCAGTCCGCTCGCCGAGCGCGCGCTGCACACGCGGATGGTGCCGAAGTTTTACGCCGACTTCATCGGCCAGCGGCTGGCGTTCTGGGGCAACTTGAACCTGCTCGACGGCCTGCCGAAGGTGAACGGCGCGTCCACCCTCGTGACGCGCGAGTGGAACGACGTGGAGTATTTCCTCTACCGCACCACGAACCCCGCGCCCGCGAACCTCATGGACTTCCTCGGCGTGACGCACACGACCAAGCCCGGCGAGCTGATGCAGTGGGAGCGCCGCACGAACGCGATGCCACTGGTGACATTTCCAGCCGAGGCGGTTGAAGCAACCGAGCCGGGACAGACACTCAAGGCAATGATGTCACCCGACTGGGATCCGCGTCGGGTGGCGTTTGTTGCCAAGCCACCGGTCGCGGGAAGCCATGGGTTGAACTGGAATTATGGGCTCGCCGACATCGCCGTGCTGATTGGAACCGCCCATATCGCCAGCCTTGGCCCAACGCACTTGGAACTGGAGGTTGCGGTGAACGCCGCACATGGGCTGGTCGTTGCACAAAGCTTTTATCCCGGTTGGCGCGCCACGGTGAACAGCCAACCCGCGCCCGTGCTCCGTGCGAACCACGCCTTCCAAGCTATCCCCATCCCCGCCGGCAAGAGCATCGTCCGCCTCGACTACGTGGACTGGCCATTCCGCATCGGCGCGCTGCTGTCGCTCGCGACGGCGCTGGGCTGCGTGGTGTTGTGGCAGCGCGGCAAGGAGCGTCCGTTCACACAAAACCAAGATTGACCGTCCCCGGGCACTTGTTACATTGCGCGCCCTTTGACGGCAATTTTGAGCCGTCACCCGTATGCGACACACAATTTCAGTGCTGGTGGAAAACAAGTTCGGCGTGCTCACGCGCGTGGCTGGCCTCTTCTCGGGGCGCGGCTACAACATCGACACGCTCAACGTCGCGCCCACCCAGGACGCCAGCGTCTCGCGCATGACCATCGTCACGCGCGGCGACGACGCGACGCTCGAGCAGATCGTCAAGCAGCTCAACAAGCTGGTCGAGGTGCTCAAGGTCATTGATTTCCGGGACGGCGAATACATCGACCGCGAGCTGGTGCTGGTGAAGGTGGGCGTGGACTCGAAGTCCCGCGCCGAGGTGATGCAAATCGCCGACATCTTCCGCGCCAAGATCGTGGACGTGCAGCCCAAGAGCCTGACCATCGAGATCACCGGCAACGAGAGCAAGGTGGAGAAATTCCTCGTGCTGATGCAGAGCTTTGGAGTGCTCGACCTCACGCGCACGGGCAAGGTGGCTTTGCCACGCAAGTAGTCAGAATTCAGCAGTCAGTTTTCAGCAACGCAACCTGTAACCCGAAACACACTCATGCCCGCAAAAGTTTATTCCGACAAAGACGCCGACCTCGGCGTGCTCAAAAACAAAACCCTCGCCGTCCTCGGCTTCGGCTCGCAGGGCCACGCCCACGCGCTGAACCTCAAGGACAGCGGCCTGACCGTTATCATCGGCCTTTACGAAGGCTCCAAGTCCATCGCCGTCGCGCGCGAGAAGGGCTTCGAAGTCGTCCCGACTGCTGAGGCCGTGAAGCGCGCCGACGTCATCATGGTCGCGCTGCCGGATACCAAGCAGGCCGCTGCTTACGAGAAGGACATCGCGCCCAACCTCACCAAGGGCAAGACCCTCCTGTTCAGCCACGGCTTCGCCATCCACTTTAAGACGGTCGTCGTGCCCAAGAACGTGAACGTCATCATGGTCGCGCCGAAAGGCCCCGGCCACATCGTCCGCCGCCAATACACTGAGGGCAAAGGCGTGCCCGCGCTCATCGCGGTGCATCAAGGCGGCACGGCGGCGAAGAAGGTCGCGCTCGCGTGGGCCAAGGGCATCGGCGGCACGCGCGCCGGCGTCATCGAGACGGACTTCAAGGAAGAGACCGAGACCGACCTGTTCGGCGAGCAGACCGTCCTCTGCGGCGGTTGCACCGCGCTGGTGAAGGCCGGCTACGAGGTGCTGGTCGAGGCCGGTTACTCGCCCGAGATGGCTTACTTCGAGTGCCTGCACGAGCTGAAGCTCATCGTGGACTTGATGAACGAAAAGGGCATCGCCGGGATGCGCTTCTCCATCTCCGAGACCGCCAAGTGGGGCGACGTGAGTGTCGGCCCGAAGATCATTGATGCCTCCGTGAAGAAGCGGATGCAGAAGGCGCTCAAGGAAATCCAGTCCGGCAAGTTCGCCAAGGACTGGGTCGCCGAATACAAGGGCGGCTACAAGAAATACAACGCCCTGCTCAAGGCCGACGAGAACCACGGCATCGAGAAGACCGGCGAACGGCTCCGTGGCCTGATGCCGTGGATGCCCAAGCGCTCGATCAAGGGCGTGCAGGCGGCTTACTGAGCGACGCAACGAAGGAACTTCAAGCCGCCGGGAGCGAAAGCTACCGGCGGTTTTTTCATAAGCAGCTCCTCAGGTCCGCGACGGGAATGTGCTTGAACCCCAGCGCATCTCCTGTGTCCATTGCGGCCAGTAATATTTCATCCTATGGCCCTCTACATCTACGAAACGATTCCCAAGAACCCGAAGCAGAAGCCGCGTCGCTTCGAGGTGCAGCAGAGCATGAAGGACGCGGCACTCACCAAAGACCCGGAGACTGGCCAGCCAGTGCGCCGCGTCATCACCGGCGGTTCCGGGAGCATCTTCCGCGGTCTGAGCATCCTCTCGATGAACCGGCCGAAGCGGAAATAGCTGACCGCTACTTCCGCATCGGCAGCCACCCCTTGCCCGGGATGAACTCTCGGCTGCCGGCGTCCGTTTTGCAGCCGGTGAGGGTGAGCGCCGCGACCGCGACCACGAGCAACAGGAGATGCTTCATGTCGCGAGCATAAACGGGGTTGTCAGCCCCGCAAGCGTGTAGCAAGTTCCCACTCAGGTCACGATGCCGGGCAAGTTCAAATCATTAAAAGGCCAGTTGCTCCTCGACGGGGGCAAGCTCGCGGGTTCCTGCTTCCACCGCAGCGTCGTCCTCATCTGCCAGCACGATGCCGAGGGTGCGTTCGGCCTCGTCGTCAACCACTCAACCGACAAGAAAGTCGGTGAGGCGCTCGTAGCCGACATGCCCGACACGCTCAAGGAACAGCCGCTCTTCCTCGGCGGCCCGGTGCAGCCGCAGGCCTTGAGCTACCTGCATTCCGATGCGTTCCTGCCCGACGCGAACGTCCTGCCCAATCTCCACCTCGACCACTCGCTCGACGAACTGGTCGAACTGGGAGGATCCTTTTCGCCCACCCAAAAACTGAAAGTCTTCGCCGGTTACGCAGGCTGGTCGCCCGGCCAGCTTGACGACGAGATGAAGCGCGGCGCATGGCTCACGCACCCAGGCTCGGTGGAACTCGTCTTCGACGGGGAATCCAAGCACCTGTGGGTCAAGCTGGTCCGCCAGCAGGGCTGGCAATATCGCCTCCTGTCCGAGCAGCCAGAGGACTTGAACTGGAACTGAAGCATTGGCGCGGGGGCTTTCCGACCGGGTGGAGGAACTTCAGTTTCCTTCATCCTGCCAGCCCACTGCTTCAGCCGAAGTGAAACGTGGAGAAGGGGCTTGCCAATGCAGAGGGCGTTCCGCAAAACTGGGCCGTTCAAAACACCAGACTTTATGGCCGACATCGCTAACAAATACGAAAACAACGTCACTGGGAAATACTTCGTGGACAACCAGTGCATTGACTGCGACCTGTGCCGCGAGACCGCTCCGGAGAACTACACCCGCTACGATGACGGCGGTTATTCCTACGTGAAGAAGCAACCCGAGACGCCCGAGGAAGAGGCCCAGTGCAAAGAGGCCAAGGAAGGCTGCCCCGTCGAAGCCATCGGCGACAACGGCTGAGACCGAACTCCCTTTCAAGCAAACACCCGCCCGCGCAAGCCGGCGGGTGTTTGCTTTGGTAGGGGCGACCGGTGGTCGGCCTCGCTACTCCCTCAGAAGCTGGAGGCCGCGCACCGCGCGGCCTTACCCCATGGCCCTCCGCAACAACTCCAGCGCTTGGAACGAGGTCATATACTTGAACGTCTCGCGGTCATAGCGGTTGACGGGGCTGATGACCTTCGTGCCGCCCGCTGAAGCCAGCGCGATGAAGACTGTGCCCACCGACTTGTTGGAACCGTCGTTGTTTGGTCCCGCGATGCCCGTCACCGCCAGTGCAAAGTCCGCGCCCGTGCGTGCCCGCGCGCCCTCGGCCATCTCTCTCGCCACCTCCTCACTCACGGCTCCGTGTGCCTTGAGCGTCTCCGCGCGAACGCCGAGGAAGTGTTCCTTGGCCGCGTTGCTGTAAGTCACCAAACCCGCAAGGAAGACAGCGGACGCGCCCGGCACGTTCGTCAACCGGTTCGCGATGAACCCGCCGGTGCAGGACTCCGCCAGCGCCAGCGTTTGCTTCCGCTCGGTGAGTTTGCGCAAGAGGACTTGCTCCAACTCGTCGTCGCCCTCGCCAAAGATGTGTTCACCCGCCAACTCATAAACGATGCGCGCGGCCTCGGCCACGTCTGCATCTGCGCCGCAGCCGCGCGCGACGAAGCGCACGTCCACCGCGCCGGTGTGGGCGCAGTAGCCAAGTTCCAAGCCCGCGTCCATTAGCGGCTTCAGCGGCCCGGCGATGCGTTCCTCCAAGTAAGATTCGCCAATACCCACCGTGCGAAGCGTGCGGCAGACGAAGTCGCCTTCGAGTGGGAGTTTCTCTCGCAGCAACGGCGCGACCTGATCCGTGAACATCGGGCGCAGCTCACGCGGCGGTCCCGGCAACATGACCAGCCAACTCGCTTTGCCGTCCGCGCGGAACGGACTCGGACTGACGTGCAGCGCGAGGCCCGGCGCGGTCCCGTGGGCGTTGTGCAACACGAGCGCACCCTCGGGCACCATCGCCTGCACGCGCGTGCTGGCGGGCATGGGGCGCTTGCGCTGGGCGAAGAACGACTCGACGTGCGCGACGATGGCCGGGTCTTCGTTCAGCGTGCGTCCGAGCAGAGCGGCGATGCGGTCGCGCGTGATGTCGTCGGAGGTCGGCCCCAGCCCGCCAGTGGTGATGATGAAGTCCGCGCGGCCCAACGCCTCGCGCACAGCCTGCTCGATGTCGTCCGCCGTGTCCGCGACCGCGACCTGTCGCGTGACGACGTAGCCGAGGTCTGCGAGCTGGCGGCAGAGCCATTGCTGATGAGTGTTTAGCACGCGCCCGAGCATCAGCTCGCTGCCGGTGTTGATGAGTTCGAGGTTCATGCCGGGAAACTGAATCAGCCGCGAAAGAACGCAAAGCTCGCAAAGGTTTTTTCTCTTTGCGCGCTCTGTGCCCTTTCGTGGCAAATCATTGGGAAGCTCCTTGTGCAAGCAGCAGTGCGCCTGTGGGCACCGCATCCTCACCCAACCCCGCCAGCGCCACGCGCGGGCCGGGGGCGAAGGCTTCCATGACGTAGCGCTTCAGCGCGCTCGCCACCGCCGCGCGCAATGGCTCGCCCACGAGCGACAAGCCGCCGCCGAGCACGATGACTTCCGGGTGCATCAATTGCGTGACGTGCGACAGGCCGAACGCGAGATCATCGGCGACTTCGTCGAGGATGCGCCGCGCGAGCGCGTCGCCTTGCGCGAGGGCGGGTGCGAGGGCGCGGGCTTCGCCGTGGTCGGCATCGGCGGTGAGTTGCGCCAGTGGACTCCTTGGTTCGCGCTGGCAAGCCTCGCGGATTTTCCGGTCCACCGCCCAACCCGCACAGCGCTGCTCGATGGTGAGGCCGGACTTATCCAGCCGCACATGGCCAATCTCCGCCTCGCCCGGCTTCGCGCCGTGGTAGATGCGCCCGTCCACGACCAACCCACCACCCACGCCGCTGCCGAGCGTGACGTAGAAGACCGGGTTGCTGCCCACGCCCGCGCCGCGCAAGGCCTCGCCGAGCGCGGCGGTGTTCGCGTCGTTGTCCACGGTCACGGGCAGGCCGGTGAGGCCGCGCAGCCATTCGCCGAGGGGAAATTCCGACCAGCCTTCAATCTGGTGCGAGCAGCAAATTTGCCCGGTCGCCGAATCCACCGGCCCGCCGAAGCCGACGCCGAGAGCGGCAGGCTTCACGAGCACCATCAACTCAGGCAAGGCACCGGCGATCTGCTCCCGGATGCCCGCGCCGCCGCGCGTCTTGTCCACGGTGAAGCGCCGCCGCGCCGTGATGCGCGCGTCCGCGTCACCCGCGACGAGTTGCAGCTTGGTGCCGCCGATTTCGATGCCGAGGAAGCTTCGCTGCATGGCGGGATTTCAACGGCGGGAGGGAGCTATTGCACGGAGAAAAGACAAACTTGTGCTCGCACACGAAGCTGGACTGCGGCGGGACGGTGCCCGCTGGAGCATGTTGCGCAGGTCCTCGCTTGAAGTAACCGCCCCTCAAAGCAGTCCGTTTCTCCATGCCCAATCATGAAGCACTTGCCGCCCCGAGCGCGGCGAACCGCTTCTCCCGCCGCAGCCTCCTGCGGGGCGTCGGCGCTTCGTTGTTTCCCCTCTGCGCAGGTTTTTCGCACGCGGCGGGCATGGGGCCGCTCCGCACCGGCAAGGCGAAGTCCGTCATCATGATTTTCAACGGCGGCGCGCCGAGCCACATTGATTTGTGGGACCCGAAGCCCGACGCGTCCGACGATGTGCGCGGCCCTTTCAAGCCCATCCACACCAACGTCCCCGGCATCCACATCTCCGAACTGCTTCCGCGCATGGCCAAGCGGATGGACAAAGTCGCCCTCATCCGCTCCGTCCATCACGGCCACAGCAGCCACAACGGTGGCATGCACTGGGCCACCGTCGGTCGCCCCTACGCCGTGGACAGCACCCTCATCACCCCCAGCCGCACTGACATTCCGTGCTTCGGCACGCTCATCGGCTGGCTTGCGCAGCGCGATGGCTTCAGCAGCGGCGTGCCGCCCTACGTCATCACGCCCTTCCCGCACTGCGACAGCAAAGTCTATCTCACCCCCGGCCAGTTCGGCGGCTGCCTCGGCGCACGTTTCGACCCCTACGTGCTCGACGACGACCCCAACGGCGCGGCCTTCAAAGTGAGCAACCTCGGCCTCGACGAAAGCCTGACACCCGTGCGCTTTCAGGAACGCCTCGGCCTGTTGCAGGAACTCACCGTCACCTCGCCTAAGCTCGCCTCGCCGCTCGCCGCCGAGATGGATGTCTTCAACCAGCAAGCCGCCACGCTCCTCCAGTCCGGCAAGGCCGCCGACGCCTTCGACCTCAGCAAGGAACCCACCTCCGTGCGCGAGCGCTACGGCCGCCACAGTTGGGGCCAGTCCCATCTTCTCGCGCGCCGGCTCATCGAGTCCGGCACGCGCTTCGTCTCTACGGTCAACGGCCCGAGCATCACGTGGGACACGCACAAAGATAACTTCAACACTCTGAAGAACCGCCTCGTCCCGCCCATGGAACAAGCCTACTGCGCTCTCCTCGACGACCTCGAAGAACGCGGCCTGCTCGACTCCACGCTCGTCATCTGGATGGGCGAGTTCGGGCGCACGCCCAAGATTAACGTGGATATCGGGCGCGACCACTGGCCCGGCTGCTACAGCGTCCTGCTCGCGGGCGGCGGCATTCGCGGCGGCCAGCTCGTCGGCGCCTCCGACGCCATCGGCGCCTACCCGAAGGAGCGCCCCGTCAGCCCCGCTGACATCCACGCCACCGTCTATGCCGCGCTCGGCTACGACGCGCACAACATCCACTTCACCGCCTCCGACGGCCGCCCGATGCCCGTCTGCGAAGGCACGCCCCTCAGCGAGCTGCTCTGACCGTCCAGCGCAGCGGAAAGACTTTACCTCACCTTCGTTTGCCTGTAACAACCGCGCCGTTCCACCGCACGTTCGCGGGACTATGACAACCACATCATGAGCAGGGAAATGCAGCTGCAACGCTGGGAGTTGAAATACATCATCCCAGAAGCCACCGCCCAGGCCGTGCGGCAGTTCGTCAGCTCCTACACGGTGCTGGACGACTACGGCGTCGGGAAGCCCCACAACTCCTACCCTATCCACAGCCTTTACCTCGACTCCGAGGCGCTCACGATTTACTGGCACACGATCAACGGGAACAAAAACCGCTTCAAACTCCGCCTCCGCTTCTACGACAACGACCCCGAGTCGCCCGTCTTCTTCGAGATCAAGCGCCGGATGAACAACGCCATCCTCAAGCAGCGCGGCGGCGTGCGGCGCAAGTCCGTGGACTACATCCTCGCCGGCCACCTGCCCCAGCCCGAACACCTCATCAAGCAGGACAACCCCAAGGAACACGTCGCCCTCCAGCGCTTCAGCCAATACCTGAAGGAATACAAGGCCGTCCCCAAGGCCCACATCCATTACCTCCGCGAGGCCTGGGTCAGCCGGCACGACAACTCCCTGCGCGTCACCTTCGACCGCAACGTCATCATCTCCGCCGAGCCGACCGCCCGGCTGGAGACCGACCACGTCAACCCCACCTGCGTTTTCGGCAAGGACGTGGTGCTGGAGTTCAAGTTCACCGGACGCTTTCCGGACTTCCTCCGCGAGTGCTGCCGCATCTTCGGGCTCACCACCACCACCGCCGCGAAATACGCCGACGGCATTGCGCTCGCGGGCGAGCGCCGCTTCAGCGCCGTCACCGCCCTCCAGCAAATGCGCGCGAAGCAGCCGCTCGAGGAGTTCGATGATACGCACGTCTTCCACGAGGACGTGCGCGCGACCAAGACGATCATCTGAGGCGGAGACTCGCGGCTCCTCTTCCTGCTCGTAATCGTGATCCTGCTCCGCCTCCGAGAAGGTGGGCAGGAGCAGGATTAGGATCAGGATTATGAGCAGGAGTGGAACACCCGGTTGCATGTGGCTTGAACACGCGCCATCGCACGGGCATCCCTCCATCCCGCTTGCCGCCGCTGCCCCGCTGCGCTACCACTCGCCCAGCTTCCACTTATGAAACGCCTCCTCTTCCTCACGCTCCTCACAGTCGTGCTTCCCTCGCTGCGCGCTGCACCGCTGCCGCAGCCCAACTTCCCCGCCGCCCTCGCGGAAACCATCACCAACCTCTCCGCCTTCATCCGCGTGGACACCGTCAACCCACCCGGCAACGAGACCCGCGGCGCGCAGTTCCTCAAAGCCATCCTCGACCGTGAGGGCATCCCCAGTGAAATCCTCGCGCTCGAACCCGCGCGCGGCAGCCTCGTCGCGCGGCTCAAGGGCAACGGCAAGAAAAAGCCCCTCCTGCTCATGGGCCACACGGATGTCGTCGGCGTCGAGCGCGACAAGTGGACCGTCGAGCCCTTCGCCGGCATCGTGAAGGACGGCTGGGTCTACGGTCGCGGCGCACTCGACGACAAAGGCATGACCACCGCCTTCCTCGAAATCTTCCTCCTCCTCCACCGCCACCAAGTCCCCCTCGACCGCGACATCATCTTCCTCGCGGAGTCCGGCGAGGAAGGCACCACCCACGTCGGCATTGATTTCCTCGTTGCCAAGCACTGGGACAAGATTGCCTGCGAATACGCCCTCAACGAAGGCGGACGCATCCACGAAGTCGGCGGCAAGGTCACCTACGTCGGCGTCTCCACCACCGAGAAAGTCCCCCGCCCCTTCCTCATCTCGGCCAAGGGCACCAGCGGCCACGGCTCCCGCCCGCGCCCCGACAACGCCATCGTCCACCTCTGCGCCGCCGTCGCGAAGATCGGCGAGTGGCAGGCCCCGATGCGCCTCAACGACACCACGCGCGAGTTCTTCAAACGCCTCGCCACCATCAGCCCCGCGCCCGACGCCTTCCTCTTCACGCACCTCGAAGACCCCACCGTCGGCGCATTGGCGCAGGAGAAGTTGCGCCTGAACTTCGGCACCTACCACGCCATGACCCGCACCACCCTCGTGCCCACCATCATCAAGGGCGGCTTCCGCATCAACGTCATCCCCGGCGACGCCCTCGCGCAAATCGACGTGCGCGCGCTGCCCGACGAAGACGTCGAGCGCCTCGCCGAAGCGCTGCGCAAGGTCATCAACGACCCGCAAATCGAAGTCGTCCCCCCCGTCGGAGGCCGGCCCACCGCCCCGCCCTCCCGGCACGACAACGAGCTGTTCGGCGCGCTGGAGCGTTCGCAGAAGCGGCAGTTCCCCGGCGCCATCACCATGCCCATGATGGTCGTGGGCGCCACCGACTCCGCGCAGCTCCGCGCCAAGGGCGTGCAAGCCTACGGCGTCGGCACCGTCTATGCGGACAAGGAAGTCACCGGCATGCACGGCAACGACGAGCGCATCAGCGTGAAGGGCCTGGGCCAGTTCATGGAGTTCATCTGGCACGCCGTGCTCGACGTGGCGGCGGCGAAGTGAAGCGTGAACGCACTGGCCTGTCTGAGCGCAAGCCTGCCGCTCGACTTCGGAATCCGGGTGAGCCAGACCGACCACGCTGGACGCGCAGCAGCCCGCCGCCTAGTTTCCCCGCGCATGAATTCGGTTGCCCGCCCGTTGGTCATCGCCGGCCGTGAGTTCCACTCGCGGCTCATTCTCGGCACCGGCAAATTCCCATCGCCCACCGCGATGCGCGACGCGCTGGCCGCGAGCGGCACCGGCATGGTCACGGTCGCACTACGCCGCGCGGACTTGAGCGGGCAGAAAGACCCGTTCGCGAACATCCTCGAGTTCATTGACCCGGCGAAATACCTCCTGCTCCCCAACACCAGCGGCGCGATGAACGCGGAGGAAGCCATCCGCCTCGCGCGCCTCGCCGTTGCAGCCGGGTTGCCGAAATGGGTGAAACTCGAAATCCATCCCGACCCGCGCTACCTGCTGCCCGACCCCATCGAGACGCTCAAGGCCGCCGAAGTCCTCGTGAAGGAAGGCTTCACCGTGCTGCCCTACATCAACGCCGACCCCGTGCTGGCCAAGCGCCTGCAAGAAGTCGGCTGTGCCACCGTGATGCCGCTGGGCTCGCCCATCGGCTCCAACCGTGGCCTCCAAACCCGCGACCAGCTCCGCATCATCATCGAGCAAGCCACCGTGCCCGTTGTCGTGGACGCGGGCATCGGCGCGCCCAGCCACGCGGCGGAAGCGATGGAGCTCGGTGCGGACGCCGTGCTGGTCAACACCGCCATCGCCATCGCCAGCGACGCGAACCGCATGGCCCACGCCTTCAAGCAAGCCGTGGAGGCAGGGCGCACTGCCTTTGAGATCGGCCTCGGTTCGCAGCAGACAACCGCAAGCGCGACGAGTCCCCTGACGGCGTTTTTGAATTGAAAGCAGTTCCGCCCGCCGCAAGCTTTGGCCCATGAAGTTGCCGACCATAACCCCGGACCGCCTCGAACAACTCATCGCCGGGTGCGCCGGCGCTCACGTCCTCGTCGTCGGCGACGTGATGCTCGACCAATACATCTGGGGCCACGTCGGGCGCATCTCGCCGGAGGCACCCGTGCCGGTCGTCGAGTTTGACCGCGAGAGCTTCATGCCCGGCGGCGCGGCCAACGTCGCCCGTAATACACACGCGCTCGGCGCGCAGACGGAGCTGCTTGGCCATGTGGGCCGCGACTCCTCAGCCGAGCAGCTCCGCGCGTTGCTCGGCAAACAGGACATCGGCTGCGCCGGCCTGCTCGCCAGCTCGGCGCGCACCACCAGCGTCAAGACACGCATCATAGCGCACCAGCAGCAGATCGTGCGCGTGGACCGCGAAACGCGTGGTGCGGTGGACGAGCGCGACACTGCGCGGTTGCTCGCAGCCCTCGAACGCAAACTCCCCAGCGCGGACGCGGTCATCGTCTGCGATTACGGCAAGGGCGTCGTCACGCAGGCTTTGCTCGAAGGCATCCGGCAGCTCTGCCGCACGCGCGGGGTGTGGTTGAGCCTCGACCCGAAGCCTGTCCACGAACTCAGCCTCGTCGGCCTCTCGCTGCTCACGCCCAATCGCCGCGAGGCCTTCGAGCTGGCCGGGGTCTCCGACGGCACGCGCAACGCCGACCCGCTGAAAGATCCCAATCTCATGCGCGTCGCCGACACTCTGCTCATGGAACTCAGCCCGGTGCTCCTGCTCATCACCCTCGGCGATTTGGGAATGCTCCTCTGCCAACGCGGGCAAAGGCCCTTCCACATCCCCACGGTCGCCCGCGAGGTCTTCGACGTGTCCGGCGCGGGCGACACCGTCATCGCGTCCTTCACGCTCGCCATCGCCGCTGGCGCCTCGCCGATCGAGGCCGCGATCTTCTCGAACCACGCGGCGGGCGTCGTAGTCGGCAAAGTCGGCACGGCGACGGTTTCGCCCGCAGAGCTAGCGGAAAACTTCCGGCGCGAATGAAGAATCGCGCCGTCTTTCTCGACCGCGACGGGACGCTCAATGTGGACAAGCATTACCTGAGCGACCCGGAGCAATTGGACCTGATCCCCGGCGTCGGGCCGGCCTTGAAGCGCCTGCAGGACGCGGGCTTCCTGCTCATCATCGTCACGAACCAATCCGGCATCGGGCGGGGCTACTACACGGAGGAGAACATGCACGCCGTGAACCACCGGCTGATCAATATGCTCGCTCCGTTGGGCGTGCAGCTGACCAAGATTTACTATTCGCCCGAGGCCCCCGAGCAGCCGAGCGTCGGGCGCAAACCCTCCCCCGCCTTCCTCTTCGCCGCGCGGGATGATCTGGGCGTGGACCTCTCTCGCAGCTTCATGGTTGGCGACAAGGTGATTGACCTGGAGTGCGGCTGGAACGCGGGCGTGCAGCAGAGCCTGCTGGTGCGCACGGGCTACGGCGCGGAGACAGAGCGAATACACGCAGATAAAATGTCGCGCGCGGTGGTGCTGGATGACTGCCCGGCTGCGGTGGCGTGGATTCTGAGCCAACCCGCGTAGGAGACGACGTGAGGAGTCTCTAATTTTTCGGAGGGGGAAAGTCAGCGCCTCCCCACGTCGTCCCCTACCAATTCCCGTCCACGATGAGCGAGGTCGCGTTGCGCGCGAGGTCTTCCGCGAGCATCGGCACCGCCTGCCGTTCCGCACTGGCGAGGTCGCTGCCCGAGCGGATCGTGGTGCGCCCGCTGACCTCGCGGTCGAAGAGAATCTTTCCCGTGCCCCGATCCCTCACCGTGAGCTTGGCCGTCATGCCCAGCGCGTAGTCGCGCACCGTCAGCACGTCGCCGGGCTGCACGCTCAACGGCGCGCGGTCGAAGCGCGTGATCACGCCGGTGAGGATGACATCCGACTCGCCGCGCGTGTCCAACTTGTAGGTGCCGTCCTGCTGAAAGCGTTTGCGCAGCGCGTTGTTCAGGGACTCGATGAGCCGCGGCTCGAGGGTCTTGTTCTGGATGAGGCCGATCTGAATGCTGTGCTGGCCGGACGGAAACGCCGCCGTGGAGCCGACCTTGTAGCCGGCGCAACCCGTGAGCGAAGCCGTGGCAATGGCCAGGCCGAGGGAAAGTAGGGCGCGCATAATCATTACGGTTTAACCGGCGCGGCGGGCGCGGCGTTGGTGGCCGCGCTGGGCGTGGTCACAACACCGGGGAGCGACTTGAGGAACTCGATGCGCCGCTTGGCCTCAGCGGCGAGCGATGAGTCGGGGTCCTTGATGAGCACTTCGTTGTAATAGACCAGCGCGCCGTTCCACTGGCTCTTTTTCTCGTAAAACCGAGCGACTTCGATCGCGCCGCGCGCCTGCTCGGCCCGCAGGCCGTCAATATTTTTCCGCGCATCAGCCACGCGCTTGTCTTCAGGATAGAGCGCGATGAAGTCAGTGAAAGCGGCGATGGCCCGGCCGGCGATGCCCTGATCGTATTCGGCGTTCTTGGCCTGCTTGAGGTGCGTCTGGCCGGCCTTGAACAGCGCGTCCGCGGCGAGGGCTTTCTGATCGTGGTATTTGTCCGCCGCCTTCTCGTAGGCCTTCACGGCGTCGGTGAATTCGCCGCGTTTCTCCAGCGCGGTGCCGATGTTCATCTGCGCCAGCGGCGCGACCTCGCTGTAAGGCCCGTTCTTGATGACCTTCTCATACATCTTCGAGGTCCGCTCCATGTTGGGGAAGAACGGCACGACGCCCCACAGCTTGAACCACTGGCCGCCGAGGTAGCGGTTGCTGATCTCGAACTGGCGCTTCAGCACCTCCTGGTAGTTCTCCACCTTTGGATAGGTCTCGATGAGGGACTGGTAGGCATTGAACGCCGCCTCGTCCTTCTTCTGCTCCTCCAGGCTGCGGCCCACGAGGAACTGCGCCTTGGGCGCGTAGTCGGAGAGCGGCCACTTCTTCACCGTGTGGCGCGCGGCCTTGAGCGCGAGGTCGAAGTCCTTCTGCTCGAACGCCTGTTCCGCCACTTCCAACTGGTCCTTCGCGCGCGTCTTCTGCCAGTTGCCCGTGGTCCCGAACGGCTCGTAAGTCCAGCCCTCGCCCGGCTTGTAAATCAGTGGCGCAGGACAAAGCTGGGGCAACGACAGCATCGCAGTCAGCAGCAACACCGCTCGAAAAGTCCTTCGAATCATGCTGGTAACTCTAAGTAGCACCCCGGAGCGAGTCAAGTAAGGCAGCCGATGCCTCAAAGCCGAGGCAGCCACACGCACAGGCCTTCCTCCGCCCGTGAGTGAAAACAAGTTGGACTTGAGCGGGCGGCGACTATCCTCGCGCCCGTGATTGACACTACGGAACGCCTGTCTCAGTTCCTCCCCCGCCTTCGCGCGGCGGAGTGGATTGCCCTGGACACGGAGGCGGACAGCTTGCACGCCTACCCCGCCAAGCTCTGCCTGCTCCAGTTCAGCATCCCCGGCGCGGACGAGCTGGTGGACCCGCTGGCGGACATGGACCTCGCGCCCCTTTGGGAAACGCTGCGTGGGCGCGAGTTGCTGCTGCACGGCAGCGACTACGATCTGCGCCTGCTGCGCGAGCACCACAGCTTTGTGCCGCACGCGATCTTCGACACGATGATCGCCGCGCGGCTGCTGGGGATTATGAAGTTCGGCCTGCAAGACTTGGTGGGCCAGACGCTCGGCGTGGTGCTGGAGAAAGGCCCGCAGAAGGCCGACTGGGCGCAACGTCCCTTGACCGAACGCATGGCCAACTACGCCCGCAACGACACGCGCTTCCTCCATCCCCTCGTCACCAAGCTGCGCGAGCAACTCGTCGCCAAGGGCCGCCACACTTGGCAGGAGGAGAGCTGCGCCGCGCTCATCGTCGAGTGCGCCATTGTCCCGCCGCCAGACCCGGAGCGCTGGCGCCTCAAGGGTTCGGCCCGGCTCACGCGCTCGGAGATGGCGGTGCTGCGCGAGTTGTGGCTTTGGCGCGAGCGTGAGGCGACGCGTTGCAACCGCCCGCCCTTCTTCATCTTGAGCCACGACGCGTTGCTCGATCTCTCCATCGCCGCCGTGGACGACGCGCCGCTGGACCCGTTGCTGCCGCGCCGCTTCGCCCCGCAGCGGCACGAGGGCGTGGTCCAGGCAGTGATGCGCGGCCTCGCCGTGCCGCCGGATGACTGCCCGTGCGTGCTGCGCGGCGTCTCCTATCATCCCTCGGAGGCCGAGCACGCGCGGTTCAATCGCTCCAAGGCGCACCGTGACCAGCGCGCGATGGAACTGGGGCTGGACCCAACGATCATCGCCAGCAAACAGACGTTGGAATGGCTCTCCCGGAAGAACAGCGAACCAACTCAGCTCTTGCAGAACTGGCAGCGCGGCCTGATGGGCTTATAACGAAGCGCACGACGCGCTTCGCTTACTTCGCCGCCGGCTTCATCGTCAGCGGGTCGCGCAACGGGTAGTCCACGAGGCGGCCACCGCCGAGGGACTCTAGCTTTATCGGATGGTCCGGGTGGCCCTTGAGGATATCTTCCTTCGTGCCGACCACGAGGATGACGACCTTCTCCGGCGTGAGATACTTGGCGGCGACGCGCTTCACGTCCGCCTTCGTCACGGCATCAATCTTCGAGCGGTAGGTCTTCCAGTAGTCCGGCTCCTTGGCGAATCGGCCGGTGAACTCGTCGCCCGCCAGCGTGCCGGCCACCTGCCGCTTCGTGGCGAACGTGGCCGGGAAGGTCTCGATAAACTGCTTCTTCGTCGTGTTCAACTCCTCGTCGGTCACGGTCTCGGCCGCCACCTTCTTCATCTCCTCCAGCACGATGCTCGTGGCGTAGGCGACGGTGCGGGACTTCGACTGGAAGGCCGCTAGGAAGCTCATCGAGTGATACACGCCGCCGGGGAAGCCGCTGCCCGCCGAGTAGGCCAGGCCCTCGTCCGAGCGGACGCGGTTCATGATGCGCGAGGTGAAGCCGCCGCCGCCCAGGATGTCGTTCATCACCTGCGTGGCCGGGAAGTCCGGGTCGTCGCGCTGGATGCCGGGCAGCAGAATGGTCACGCGGCCCTGCGGCACGTCCTTATCCACGAGGTAAACGCCGGGCGCGGCGAACTTCTTCTGCGTGGGCACGGGCGGCGGGACTTCGCCGGTGAAGGGCCACGCGGCAAAGAGCTTCTCCAGTCGCGCGGTCATCGCGGCAGAGTCGAAGTCACCGTTCACCGCGATGACGAAGTTCTTCGGGTGGAACCAGCGCTTGTGAAATGCCTCCAAGTCCGCGCGGGTGATGGACTCCAGCGAGGCCTGCGTGCTGTGGCGGTTGAAGTAGAAGCCGTCGCCGTAAGCAAGGAAGCGCCGCTCGCGCTGCTCGATTTCCGCCGCGTCGTCGTTGCGCTGCTTCATGGCTTGCAGCGACTGCTGCTTGCGGAGCGCGAGCTTGTCGTCCTGGAAACGCGGCGCGGTGAGCACTTCGCGCAGGATGGCGAAGCCCTCGTCGAGGTCCTTCGAGAGCAGGTTCAGGCTCACGCTGCCCTGCGTGTCGCCGGCGGCGGAGGCGAGGCTGGCAGCGAGGAAGGCTAGGCGTTCCTCCAAGTCCTCCGCCTTCTTCGTCGCCGTGCCGCCGCGCGCGAGCAAGTAACCCGTGACGCCCGCGAGCCCTTCCTTGCCGACGGGGTCGAGGTAATCGCCCGTGCGGACCAGAATAGAAATGTTCACCAGCGGCAGCTCGCGGTCCGGCACCACGTAGGCGACCGGCCCGGCCTTGAGCGCGACGCGGAACTGCTTGGCGTCCGGCGGGGAGTAGTTGAGTTGCGGGTATTTGAGCTTCTCCGGCCGGTCCGGGATGTCGGCGGCGAAGACGGGGAGGGCGAGCGCGAGGGCGAGGAGTGGAAGAGCGGCGAGTCGGGTTTGCATGAGGAGTTCAGGAAAGCAGGAAGGCGGAAACCGAACCAACGGCGCAACGGCCCTTCTCATTAGCACCCGGCTTCAGCCGGGTGTCAGCGAGCCACGAGGGCAAAACCGTTTCAACGGTTTTGACCCGGCGTGAGATGGACGCGGCGAAGGAGAAGCCGTTAAAACGGCTGTTCGCTTCGCACACCCTACCACCGGGCTGAAGCCCGGTGCTAATGAGAGGGGGATTTGGTGTCATGCTTGGTTGTTCGCCTGAATTAGCCGGTCCATCTCCGCGCGATGAGCGGCGACGTAAGCCCACGCGTTCGCCAAATCCTCCGGCGACAGCGCGGGATGAGCCTGAAAAAGCTGCCCGTCCGTCGCTCCGCTGCGGCGGCCTTCCTCCAACTGCCAAACCGGCAGCCGCAAACCACGGATGCACGCGTCGCCACCGCAGACGCGCGGCGTGCGGTAGATGCCGGGCGCGACCTCCGCTGGCTCGTGCGCCAGCCACTCGACGAGGCTGCGGCGCTCCTCAGCGGACAGCTTCGTCACCACTTGGCGGGCCTCTTCGATGGCGGTGCTCATAGACGATGAGAATGTGCTGCGGGCATGGACCAATCGCTACTTCTTCTCCAGCTCCGCGATGCGTTCGGCGGTCTTCTTCTTGAGAATCTTCAGGAATGGCTGGCTCTTCGCGTCGGCCTTGGCGAGCTGGGCTTCGACGCCTTGCAGCCGCTCGCGCAGCTTCTCGACGCTCTTCTCCTCGGCCAACGTGCCGATGATGCGGCGGATGACCGGGAGCTGCTCGGGCGTGAGGCCCACGAGGTCGGGGTCGGCGCTGGCGCTCTTGCCGGCCTTGCGGACGATGGAGGCGACGCTGCGGTTGTCTTTGGTCAGGTAAGTCTCGGCCACGCGCTTCACATCGGCGGCGGTGACGGCCTGGAGCTTGGGGCCGGCCTCGTTGATTTCCTGCCAGCGGCCGAGGCCGTCGTAGCGCAGGAGCGCCTGCATGATGGCGTGGTTGTTCGAGAGCTTGCGGTATTCGCCGGCGGCGAAGTTGTTCTTCACCTTCTGCAACTCCTCCGGCGGCACCTCGGTCGCCTTGAGCTTCTCAATTTCGGCGAGCAAACCCGCCTCCAGGTCGGCGGGCGTCTTCCCGTCGGTCACTTCGCCGCCCACATTGAAGAGGCTGGCCCAACGCATCGAGTGCTGCTGCGCGAAGGCTTCGGTGGCGACCTTCGAGCCGACGACCAGGCCCTTGTAGAGCCGGCCGGTGCGCGTGGAGAGGAGCTGCGCGAGGACGGCGAGCGGGTAGGTGTCCTTGTGACCGAACGCGGGCGTGTGCCACATGATGTCCACCTGCGGGTTGGCGTCGGCCTCGCCGTTCATGCGCTTCTCGGCGGGCTGTTTGATTTCGAGCGTCACCACGTCGGGGGCGGCTTCCTTGCCGCGCGGGATGCGACCCAGATACTTCTCGGCGAGCGCGAAGGTTTTCTCCGGGTCGAAGTCGCCGACGAGCACGGCGGTGAGGTTCTGCGGGGCGTAGTAGAGCGCGTAGAATTCGTCCGCCTGCTTCTTCGAGATGGCGGGGATGTCGGAAGGCCAGCCGACGACCGGCCAGGAATACGGGTGCGACTCCCAGAACATGGCCCAGAACGACTCCTCGATGCGGCCCGTGGGCGTGGACTCGGTGCGCATCCGGCGCTCCTCGAAGACGACATCGCGCTCGGCGTAGAACTCGCGGAAGACCGGAGCGAGCAGGCGGCCGCTCTCCATCCACATCCACAGCTCGAGCTTGTTGGCCGGGACGGTGGTGAAATAGACCGTCACGTCCTGGCTGGTGTAGGCGTTCATCATCGAGCCGCCGTTGGAGGTGTAGATGCGGTCGAACTCGTTCTTCACGAGAATCTCGCGCTGGGCGTCCACGAGCTTCTTGAACTGCGCTTGAAGCTCCTTGAAGCGCGGCGTCCAGGTGTCCGGGTTTTGCAAGTCGGTGATTTCTCCGCGTCGCCAGAGGGTGCGCATCACGGACTCTTCCTGGCGCATCAGGTCGCGCACGCGCTCCTGCTCGGCGATGATTTCCTGGTCCTTCTTGTAATCCTTGGTGCCGAGCGTGGGTGTGCCCTTGAACATCATGTGCTCGAAGAGGTGTGCGATGCCGGTGATGCCGGGCCGCTCGTTGGCGCTGCCCACATGCGCGACCCAGCCGCCGGCGACGGTCGGCTCATCGTGGCGCGGGAGGAGCAGGAGGCGCATGCCGTTGGAGAGCGTCTTCTCGATGACGGGCACCTTCTGCGCGCGGGCGGGCAGAGCGAGGGACGCGAGGAGAAGGCAGAGCGGGAGAAGCTTGGGTGTCATGCGTGGCGGCGGTTGAACGTGGGGGAAAGAAAGCCTGAAAGGAGACGTGGAGTCAATTGCGCCCACAGACCAATTAGGAGACGACGTGAAGAGTCTCACTTCAAACTCAGAACGCGGAACAAAGTTAGAGACTCCTTACGTCGTCTCCTACGAAGAGTGGTTCACCCCGGCCGCACCAAAATCTCCTCCACGACGGCGCGCGGTGGGAGGTTGATGGCGAGCAACGCGCAGTCGGCGATGTCCTCGGCTTTCATCATCTTCGCGCGGGCGGCGGCGTCAGGCACGACGGGGCGCTTGCCGAGCAGCTCGGTATCGATGTCGCCAGGGAAGACGGAGCAGGCGCGGATGCCGTTGACGCGTTCCTCGGCGTTGATGCACTGCGTCAGGCCCGCTTGGCCGAACTTCGAGAGCACGTAGCTCGGCCCGCTCTTGGGACTGGCCTTGAGGCCGGCTTCGGAAACGATGTTCACGATGGTGCCGGACTTGCGGGCGCGCATCTGCGGCAGAAAGGCCTGCGCGCAGTAGTAGGAACCGTGGAGGTTGGCATCCATGACGGCGTGGTAATCCGTGAGCGACAGCTCGACCAGCGAGCGGCGCGGGATGTTCGTGCCCGCCGCGTTCACGAGCACTTCCACGGACTTGAACTTGGCCAAGACGATCTTCGCCATCGCGGCGACTTGCGCCACATCGCCGATGTCGCAGGGGATGACGAGCAACTGCTGGGCGTGCTTCTTGGCCAGCTTGACGGTCCTCTTCAGCGCCTCCGCGCGTCGCCCGAGAATGGCGACCTTCCATCCCTGCGCGGCGAGTTTTAAAGCTGTGGCCTGGCCGACTCCACTGCCGGCCCCGGTGACGACTGCGGTTTTGGATGACATAGAGGGAGGGGAGGTTGAAGACCGCGCCGCCGAGCGCAAGCCGGAAGCTTACTTCACGTAGAGCGCCTGCTGGAGCTGCGAGACGAGCACGTGCGTGTTCGGGAAGCGGTTCTCCGAGTCGCGCTCCATGCACTTGAGGATGATCCGCTCGACGGCGATGGGGATGTCCTCGTTGAACTGGCGCGGCGGCGGGACGGGATATTTCTCATTGAGCTGCTTGCGCAGCACTGCCTCGGGCGATTCACCCGTGAAGGGCTTGCGGAAGGTCAACAACTCGTAGGCGGTCACGCCAAAGGAGAAAATGTCCGCCCGCTGGTCGAGCGGCTCCTGGCGGAGCTGCTCAGGAGCCATGTAGGCGGGCGTGCCGGCGTTGCTGGCCATCCGCTTGGGCACCTTCGGCAGCGGTTGCGCGAGGTCGAAGTCCACCAGGCGGATATCGCCGGCGCGGGTCACCAGAATGTTCTCCGGCTTGAAGTCGAGGTGGATGAAGCCCTGCTCGTGCATGTGTTCCAGCGCCAGCGCCATATCGATCAGAATGTTGCCGACGAACTCGCCGAGGATCGGGTCGTTCCGGGTGATGAGGTGCTTGAGATTCGAGCCGGCCACACGCTCGAGCAAAGTGAAGTCCACTCCATCAATCTTCCCGTGCGAATAAAAGCCGATGATGAACGGATGCCCGTGAATCTTCTCCAAGACCTCGCAACCACGAAGGAACTGCTTGCGAGCCACCTTGTCCACGAGGCCATTGCCCAGCAGTCGCCGCAGCGCATACGGCTGGCCATCCTTGTCCGTCGCCGACCAAATCTCCGCCGTGCCACCACGGTTGATCAGCTCATGGAGTGAATACTCCCCGAAGAGATGCGGGGCGTCCGGATCGTGGACTATCGGTTTGCTTTTCTTCCGAAAGAAGTCGAGTGCTCGCATTCAGTTTTCTCGTCTCGGTGTAGTCATGTCCTAGTATCGCGTAAAGGACGCCACCTAGTCCGAAATGGTTACGACCAGCGAACTCCGTCACGACGACACCTTCAGAGGATGAGTGAATATCCACTTGGCGCGCTTTCCGCAAGGTCGCTTAATCCGCGCGTGCGCACCGCTGGACTCTTACTCTGTTACATTGCCGGGGTCTTTGTGGTTGGCGCGCTGCTCGCCCCGTGGCTCTTCCACCTCGCGCAATGGGCCGCCGGCGAATTCCAAGTGCTCCACGGTCTCGCCAGCCAACCCTTCCACCGCTATGTCAACCGCTCCCTCCTCGTCGCCGCGCTGGCGGGGCTGTGGCCGCTGCTCCGCGCGCTGAACCTCGCCGATCGCCCTGCACTGGGCCTCGTCAGCCCGCTGGCCGCGCGTCGTCCGCTGGCTCTCGGACTGGCGCTCGGCTTCAGCTCGCTCCTGTTGGCGGCGCTGCTCATGGCGCTGGCGGGCGTGCGAAATTTTAACTTCAGCCTCACCGCGCCCGTGCTGCTAAAACTCCTCGTCAGTGCCACGCTCTCCGCCGTCGCCGTCGCACTGCTCGAGGAACTCGTCTTTCGCAGCGTGGTCTTCGGCGCACTGCGACGCGTCTGGTCGCTGTGGCCCGCACTGCTGGCAAGCTCGACACTTTACTCAGCGGTTCACTTCCTCGCGCGCGTCGAGCACACAGGACCTGTCGGGTGGAACTCCGGACTCACGCTGCTGCCGCGCATGATGGGCGGACTCGCCGTGACAGAGACGTTGGTCCCCGCCGCCCTCACGCTAGTGCTCGGCGGCATCGCGCTGGGGTTGGCGTATCAGCGCACGGGGAATCTCTGGTTCGCCATCGGACTCCACGCGGGCTGGGTGTTTTGGCTCAAGGTTTTCAAAACCGTGACAACCCCGGGCACGGCCGCAGCCAGCGCGTTCTGGGGCACGGAGAAGTTGCTCGATGGCTGGCTCGCCTTTCTCATCATGGCCGCCGTCATCGCCGTGGTGGCGCGACTGCCGCAGACGCCGCTGCCGGAGAAATCTTCTTAGCCACAGATGAAACACACATTGGACACAGATAAGACACGAGCTTCAGCCCCGGCTTTTCCCCTCTGTGTTTCATCTGTGTTCCATCTGTGGCTAAAACTCCTCGCCCCCGCCCCGCGATGAACGCCACGTCCCGCGAGTGGCTCGACGCCGGCCTGAGCTTTCTCTTCCCCTCTGTCTGCCAGCTTTGCGGCGACGCCCGCGCCACGCCCGCTGAGGGCTACGTCTGCCAAGGATGCTGGCAGAACCTCCGCTTCATCACGCCGCCCTGCTGCGAACGCTGCGGCCTGCCCTTCCCCGGCGACATCACCACCGCCTTCGAGTGCGCGAACTGCCGCGACCTCGACCTGCATTTCCGCTGGGCTCGCGCCTCCGTGATCGCGAACGACTTCCTGCGCGCCGTCATCCACCGCTACAAATACAACCGCGAGCTTTGGTTCGAGCCATTCCTCACCGACGTGATTTTGCGCCAGGCCGTCCCTGCCCTGCGCACCGAGCAGTGCGCCGGAATCGTCCCCGTCCCGCTGCATCCGGTGAAGCAGCGCGAGCGCGAGTTCAATCAGGCCGAGCGTCTTGCCCGCCCGCTCGCCGACGCACTCGGCATCCCCGTGCTGACCCAGCTCGTCAAGCGCGTCCAACCCACCCGCACCCAGACCCAGCTCGACAAGCACGCCCGCGCCGACAACGTCCGCCGCGCCTTCGCGCCCGTGCGGCCCAAGTCCCTCCACGGCGAGCGCCTCATCGTCCTTGACGACGTCCTCACCACTGGCGCGACCACCAGCGCGGTCGCCCGGGTGCTGCGCGAGAACGGCGCGGGCGAAATCCTCGTCTGGACCCTGGCGCGCGGACTGTAAGGAGGGTAGCCGCCTTCAACACCGCCCCCCGCCGCTGCGACACAAACGCCGATGGGAGGATCACCGAACAGGAGGCACGCATCTACGCCGCGCAGCAAAAGTAGTCACGGGCTTCAGCCTGTGAATGCCCCGCAAACTGAGGGTTGTGACCACGAAGTTCAGCCTTTACCAATTCACGGCTGGATATTCCACCGCGCTGCCTCCAAGCTGTGCCATGAAGTTGATACTCTCTACTCACAACGTCACGCTCACCAAAGCCATCGAGGACCACATCCTCGCCAAGATTGACAAGCTCGAGCACTTCGACCGCTGGACCATTGATGCCCGCGTCACCATCGAGCACGACGACACTCGCGACCCCGCCCAAGCCTTCGGCTGCTCCATGCGCGTCGGCGTGCGAGGACCGGATCTCTTCGCCGAAGACCACGAGGCCGACCTCTACGCGGCGATCGATGCCGTGGCCAAAAAAATCGAGCAGCAGATCCGCAAACGCCACAACAAGACTAAGGCAAAAAAACACACCGACGCCGCCCGCAGCAAGGAACGACGCCGCAGCACCTGATGGCTGAAAGCAAGTCTGTCGCTCTCCGCGCCCGAGTCATCCTGCCGGTTTCACAGCCGGCGATTGAGGACGGCGTGGTTTTCATTTCCGGGGGTCGCATCGCCGCCGTCGGGCGCTGGCAGGACCTCCGCCACAAGGCCCCAGCCCGGGTGCGCGACCTCGGCGAGTCCATCCTGCTTCCCGGCCTCGTCAACGCGCACTGCCACCTCGACTACACGGACATGGCGGGCGCAATCCCGCCGCCGAAATCCTTCCTCGACTGGATACAGGGCATCGTCGCCCTCAAGTCCTCGTGGGGCTACGCCGACTTCGCCCAGTCCTGGCTGAACGGCGCGCAGCAACTGCTTCACTCCGGCTGCACCACCGTCGCCGACATCGAGTCCGTCCCCGAACTGCTGCCCGAAGTATGGGCCGCCACGCCACTGCGCGTCCTCTCCTTCCTCGAGCTCATCTCCGTCCGCCGCCGCACGCGCCCGGCCACGCTCGTCCGCCAAGCCGTTAACAAAATCCGCGAACTCCCGCTGGGTCGCAGCAGCGCGGCGCTCTCCCCACACGCGCTCTACACCACGAATACGGAGCTTCTGAAACTCGCTCACCGCACTTCACGCCGCGCACGCTGGCCGCTCACCATGCACGTCGCGGAATCCGGGATGGAGTTCGAGATGTTCTGCCACGGACGCGGAGCGATGTTCGACTGGCTCCGCAAGAACGCTCGCGACATGAGCGACTGCGGCACGCGCTCGCCCGTCCAGCAACTCGCCTTCCTCAAGCTGCTCGACTCGCGCTTCCTCGCCGTCCACGTCAACCACCTCGCGCCCGGCGACGCGCACCTCCTCGCCCACGCGGGCGCCCACGTCGTGCATTGCCCGCGCAGCCACGCCTACTTCCGCCACCCGCCCTTCCCCTTCGGCGAGTTGCACGACGCCGGCGTGAACCTCTGCCTCGGCACCGACAGCCTCGCCAGCCTTGGCAAGGAAGGCCGTCGCAAGCCGGAACTCGATCTCTTCGCCGAGCTGCGCGCCTTTGCCCTCGCGCAACCCGGTCGCTCGCCGGAAGAATTTCTCGACCTCGTCACCCGCAACGCCGCCACTGCGCTCGGCCTGCGAGGCGAAGTCGGCGAGTTGACCCGCCGCGCCCACGCCGACCTGATCGTCCTCCGCTCAGATGCCCCACTCGCGCTCGCGACCGAAACCATCGTCCACTCCGCTCCCGAAATCTCCGGCGTGATGATCGGCGGCGAATGGGCCATCGAACCGAAAAGTTGATTGCCATGAGCGAGCCAACCAGCGCGGCACGCGTCGCCCTCATCACTGGTGCTTCCGGCGGGCTCGGCCGCGCGCTCGTCGCCGAGTTCCTCGGCCAAGGCTGGTGCGTCGCGGCCGGTTTCCACCGCGAGAATCTCCACTCCGAAACTGACCGGCTCCTCCCGGTGCCGCTCGACGTGACTTCGCGCAACGCGGTCCACTCCGCCGTCGCACAAGTCCTCGCCCGCTGGCAGCGAATTGACCTGCTCATCAACAACGCTGGCATCACCGCCGACAACTTGTCATGGCAGCTCACTGACGACGACTGGCAGCGCGTCCTCGACGTGAATCTCAAGGGCGCGTTCCTCTGCTCGCAGGCCGTCCTGCGTCCCATGCTCAAGCAGCGCGACGGCCACATCTTGAACATCGCCTCCTTCAGCGCGCGCACCGGCAACCGCGGCCAGGCGAACTACGCCGCCGCCAAGTCCGCGCTGCTCGGCCTCACCACCTCGCTCGCGCAGGAAGTCGGCTCACGCAACGTCCGCGTGAACGCCCTGCTCCCCGGCGTGCTGCCCACCTCGATGACCGCCAGCCTCGCGCCCGAGCAACTCGTCGCCTTCGCCGCCGCGAACACGCTGGGACGACTCAACGACCCCGCCGAGGTCGCGCGCTTCGCCGCCTTCCTCGTCACGACGCAAAACATCTCAGGTCAAGTCTTCCAACTCGACAGCCGCACCGCGCGCTGGGCGTGATCTCCATTGAATCCCGTTTTTTTCTGCGCCTAATCTAATCTTGATCCTGCTCTCCCTGAGGCGGGACGGAGCAGTATCAGGATTATGAGCCGTAGCGGAGACGCTCGCGAAGGGCGTTACTTCCCGGCTTTCTTGAGGACTTCGGCCAAGGTCACCTCGGCCCCGCCACGGCGCTTGCTCTCGTCGGCAGCCTCCATGAAGGCGAAGATTTCAATCGTCTCCTCGGGCTTCACGGGCACGATGCCAGTCTGGAAGGCCTTGATGATTTCCGCCACGAGCGGCGCGTAGCCGGAGGATTCGCCGATGGGTGCCTCGCCTTTGTCGCCCTTCGCAAGGCCGACGTATTTGTTGTTCTCGCGGAAGATGCCGGTGCGCCCGCCCTTCCACTTGCCAGTGACTTCAATCTTCCCGTCGGCAGTCATGCCGCGCTTCACGCTCTCGCAGCCCGTGCCCATCACGGTGAAGAGCGACTCGCAACCGTGGACGCCATACCAAAAGAGGTCGGGGTGCGAAGGCTCGATACTCGCGGGGCTGGAGGCTTCGGCGTAATTCACCTTGCCGACGGAGCCTTCGCGCACGGCCACGGTGTTCTTACCGTAGCGGAGGGAGGAGGAACTCCAGACGGTGACTTTGGCGGCCTTCGCGAGGCGGAAGATTTCCAGCACGTCCTTGAGGGAGCCGGCGAAGGGCTTGTCAATGTAGAGCGGTTTCCCGGCCTTGATGACGGGGATGGCCTGCGCGAGGTGGGGCCGACCGTCCACGCTCTCGATGAGCACGGCGTCCACGTTCTTGACCATCTCCTCGATGGAGTCGTAAATCTTCACGCCGTATTTCTCGACCAAAGTCTTGGTGAAGCCCTCCACGCGATCGCGGCTGGAGGCGATGTCCGGGCTACCGCCCTTGAAGGCGGCGACGACTTTCGCGCCGGGGACGTGAGCCTTGTTCTGCGGGTTGTTGATGACGTCGGTGAAGGCGGGGACGTGCGATGTATCGAGGCCGATGATGCCCAGGCGCAGCTCGGCGGCGGACACCGGGGAGAGTTGGGCGACGACGAGGAGCGCGAGGGCGAGGAAAGTGCGTTTCATGTTGAGTGATTTTTTCGGATGCTAGGCTTCGACCCCGTGGGCGGGGAGGAAATTCGTAGGAGACAAAAGTCAGGAGCCAGAAGCGTCGGGCTTGCACCCGCGCCTTTCTCATTCTGACTCCTGACTTCTAACTTCTGCTCCCTGCCTCGCTCCGCTACACTCCGCGCGTGAACATCCGGGTCTGCGAAGGCGACTTACATCTGCACAATCTGCACACGCGGATGCCGTTTAAATACGGCATCGCGACGATGACGCACATGCCGATGGCCTTCGTGCGCGTGGCGCTGGAGGTGGACGGCCGCACGACGCTGGGCGTGGCGGCGGACCTGCTGCCGCCGAAGTGGTTCACGAAGGACCCCGCGCGCGAGGTGCTGGATGAAATCCACGAGATGCTCGATGTCATCGAGACCGCGCTGGAGACGGCGGAGGGATTGAGCGCGCCGAGTGCCTTCGACCTGTGGCAGCACCTCTACGACTCGCAAACCGCGTGGGCGACCGCAGAGAGCAAGCCGCCGCTGCTCGCCCACTTCGGCACGTCGCTGGTGGAACGCGCGGTGATGGATGCCTTCTGCCGCGCCATCGCGAAGCCGTTTCATCGCGCGCTGCTCGACAATGACTTCGGCATTCGCCTCGGCGAACTCCACTCGGAGTTGGCGGGGTTCTCCCCCGCTGCATGGCTGCCGGCCAAGCCGCACAACGAAATCATCGTGCGCCACACCGTGGGTCTGAGCGACCCGCTCACGGACGCGGACATCGCGCGCGGCGAGCACTTGACCGACGGCCTGCCGCAATCACTCGTTTCGAACGTCCGCGTGTATGGCCTGCGGCACTTCAAGCTCAAGGTGAACGGCGACCTCGCTCACGACACCGAGCGGCTGCGGCGAATTGCGCACATCTTGCAGGCGGAATGCGGAGAGCACTTCGCGTTCACTCTGGATGGCAATGAGCAGTTCAAGTCCTTCGCCGAGTTCCGGCAGTTCTGGGAGACGGTGCGCGCGGACGAGTCGCTGAAGCCGTTCCTCACGAAACTCCTGTTCGTCGAGCAGCCGCTGCATCGCACCGTCGCGCTGAACAAGGCCGCCGCCGCCGCGCTTGCGGACTGGCCGGAGCGTCCGCCCTTCATCATTGATGAGTCGGACGGCGAACTGGACAGCCTGCCCACCGCGCTCGCGCTCGGCTACGACGGCACGAGCCACAAGAACTGCAAGGGCGTCATCAAAGGCGTCGCGAACCGCTGCCTTCTCGCCCACCGACAGAAACAGTCGCCCACGCGCCCGTTCCTGATGAGCGGCGAGGACCTCTGCAACGTCGGCCCGGTCGCGCTGCTGCAAGACCTCGCGGTGTGCGCGGCGCTGGGCATCAAGAGCGTCGAGCGCAACGGCCACCACTACAACGCGGGGCTGTCGCAGTTCCCGCAGGAGGTTCAGCAACAGGTCTTGGGCACGCACTACGACCTCTACCATCCCAGCCCCGCCGGCTGGCCGACGCTGACGATTGAGCGCGGACGCGTCGCGCTCGGCTCGGTGAACGAGGCGGCGTTCGGCGTGAAGTTCCTGCTGAACCCGGGGCAGTTCACGCCAGCGGATGCGTGGGAATGGGAGTGAGGCATGAGGAGCAGGATTAAGATTAGGATTACGAGCAGGAGCCGAGGCTGCGGTTCTTCTCGTGCTCCTAATCTTGATCCTAATCCTGCTCCTCCCCTGCCCTGACCGACCCATGCGCCCGCACCACCGAACCACCGCCGTCGTGCTCGCGCTCGTCGCGGTGGTCTTCGCCATCTTCTTCCGCACACTGGAGTCGGGCTTCCTGCGCTGGGACGACGACATCAACGTCTTCGAGAACTCGCGCGTCCAAGGGCTGACGGCGGAGAACCTCCGCTGGATGTTCACGGACTTCGAGCAAGCCATCCGCTACAAGCCGCTCTCGTGGCTCGCATGGGCGTTGGTGCATGAAGTGTTCGGACTGAACCCGTTCGGCTATCACCTCGCCAATGTCGTGCTGCACTGCGCGAATACAGTGCTGCTCTTTTTCCTGCTGCGCCGGCTCTTGAAATGCGGAATGCGGAATGCGGAATGCGAAATGGAGAGTCCGGCGTGGCTGGAGGTGTGCGCGGCACTCGGCACGCTCCTCTGGGCTGTGCATCCGCTGCGCGTCGAGCCGGTCGCGTGGGTGACAGGCTTGCCGTATCACCTCGCACTGTTCTTCGCGCTCCTCGCCACGCTGTTCTATCTCGGCGCGCATGCGCCGGACGCTCCCCCGGCAGCCCGCAGGCGGAACTACTGGCTCGCCGTCGTCGCCTTCGCGCTGGCCGTGTTGTCGTATCCCATCGTGCTCGGTTTCGTCGCCGCGCTGTTGGCTTTGGATTACTTCCCATTGCGTCGCTTCGGCGGAGCGCCGGCCTCCGACCCGGCGCGGACCTCGTCCAG
>Ga0208960_1000215_pt1 | contig 33021 bp, 29 predicted proteins | sample GreLakmeON33MSRF_FD_187703 | JGI IMG/M metagenome (GOLD analysis project Ga0208960, IMG submission 187703) | Freshwater lentic microbial communities from great Laurentian Lakes, MI, USA - Great Lakes metaG ON33MSRF (SPAdes) | ecosystem: Environmental > Aquatic > Freshwater > Lake | place: Great... | reverse complement strand
ATCGGCTCCGGTCCCGGCGGTTATGTGGCTGCCATCAAGGCTGCCCAATTAGGCCTCAAGGTCGCGCTGGTTGAAAAAGACCAAAGCTTAGGCGGCACCTGCCTGAACATCGGCTGCATTCCCTCCAAGGCTTTGCTTCATTCCACGGAAGTCTGGCATCACGCTCGCGATGGCAAAAAGCATGGCATCGTCGGCGCCGATAAGCTGACTTTTGATGTTTCTGCCATGATGGCCAACAAGGATAAGGTGGTTGGTCAGCTCAATAAAGGGGTGGAATTTCTGGTCACCAAGCGCGGCGTCGAAGTCGTGCGTGGTCTTGGTCGCTTGGGCAAGCCTGGCGAAGTCCTAGTCCGCAGTTCCGCGGGCGAGCGTATCCTATCCACTAAGAATATTCTAATCGCGACCGGATCAGTTCCTGTCGAATTACCCTTTATGAAATTTGACGGTGAAACCGTCATTTCATCGGACCATGGCATCGCCTTAAAGAGCGTCCCTGAAAAGATGGTCGTCGTGGGTGCAGGTGCCATCGGCTTGGAACTCGGTTCAGTTTGGTCGCGGCTCGGCTCACAAGTTACGGTGGTGGAAATGCTCACCACCATCGGCGGCCCTTCCTACGATGTGGATATCGCCAAAGCCGCCCAGACTGCCTTCGAAAAACAAGGTGTTAAATTTGAATTAGGTACCAAGGTGACTGGCGTGAAAAAGAGCCCCACTGGTTTTGCCCTTACGGCTGAGCGGGATGGCAAGGTGCTGGAATTCCCCGCGGATAAGATCTTGGTCGCCGTTGGTCGGAAGGCCAATACCACGGGTCTTGGAGCCGTCGAAGCGGGTCTGAAGCTCGACGAGCGTGGCCGCGTCATCATCGATGGGCATTTCCTCACTAATCTTCCCGGAGTGTACGCCATCGGCGACGTCGTCGCTGGTCCTATGCTCGCGCACAAAGCCGAAGAGGAAGGCGTCGCGGTCGCGGAGAATCTGGCAGGTAAGCATGGCCATGTAAATTATGCTCTTATTCCCGGCGTGATTTATACCGACCCCGAGGTTGCTTCCGTCGGACTTTCCGAAGCCGATGCTAAAGCGAAGAATATCGAAGTTAAAATCGGTAAATTTCAGCTGACCGGCAACGGGCGGGCCATTGCCAGCGATGGCACCGCTGGCATGATTAAAGTCATCGCCTGCGCGAAGTCCGATAAAGTCCTGGGCGTGCAGATGGTGGCCAAAGGTGCTTCGGAGATGATTGCCGCTGCTTGCGCCCACATGGAATACGGCGGCAGCGCCGAAGATGTCGCCCGGACGTGTTTCGCCCATCCTACCGTCAGCGAGTCTTTCAAGGAGGCTGCCATGGCCGTCAGTAAGATGAGCATTCACTCTCTTTGAGGCATGCCGAACGGCGGACCAGATTGCTGCGGTAATTGCTCTCACAATAGGGCCGTGCAAGAGATGGCCCACCCCCACCCTTCAGACCGCGAAAAGTTCCGTCTTATATCTTTTTGCACGTTACGTCAGGTCGCCCTTTCCAACCCTTTCTGGACTTATTGCGAAAATTTCGGTTACGGCAAAAAGCCTGAGACTCGCAACGTTGACGAAGCTGTCGTCGGGTCGATTACCAGTAGCGGCCTTTACGAAGGTTATGTGCGCATTCCCTGGCACGATGCGGTCGAACCACACGTGTCCGTCCCAGCCGAGTGTATAATCTGCCAACGCCAGACCGATGTCGGTATCACTATTCTTCACGTCGGTCGGGATCTTGGGTTTTGCACCAACCAACATTACGTGCGCTGGTGGTTGACCCAACATGTTGATGACTCCTTTCAGGCTGAAGATTACGTGTCGCCCGAAGAACGTTTCAAAGAAACTGAAGGTCTGGGGTAACGCACGAAATCACCCATTTAAACTCCGGTATGTACTGGAGAAAGAGGCGTAAGGGGCCAGGCTTGCCACGGCACACGAGTAAACTGACTGCCGTTGCTTCCTTCCGGACCTGGCGGGATTCGTCGGCTACCCGTTGCATGGGGCCTGGCTTACCTATATGTGTAGGGGGGCAATCCGCTCTTTTCAATCTCGAACTTAACCCCTAATTATTAAATTTCCCGATGGCTGAAATCCCCAAATCTTATGACCCACAAGGCGTCGAATCCTTATGGTACGACCGTTGGTTAGCTGCCGGTTGCTTTAAGGGTAAGGTAGACTCCAAGCGCGAATCTTTCGCCGTCATGATTCCACCCCCGAACGTCACGGGCGTGCTACATATGGGACACCTGCTCAATAACACCCTCCAAGACATCATGGTGCGTCGGGCCCGTCAGGAAGGAAAGTCCGCTTTATGGTTAGCCGGTACCGATCACGCCGGTATTGCCACGCAATCGCGAGTTGAAAAAGAGTTACGTCAAAAGCAGGGCAAGACTCGACATGATTTAGGTCGCGAAAAATTTATTGAAACGGCTTCCGAGTGGCGAGATAAGCATGGCGGCATCATCTTAGGCCAGTTACGCAAGTTAGGTGCCTCGTGTGACTGGGATCGAACGGTGCACACGCTCGACGACGGTTATTCGCAAGCGGTCTTGCAAGCCTTCGTCACCCTCTATGAACGTGGGTACGTCTACCGCGGAAAACGCATGGTCAATTGGTGCCCCGTTTCCCAGACCGGGCTTTCAGATGAAGAAGTAATCATGAAGCCCTCAAAGGGTTCGCTCTTCCGCATGCGGTATGAAGTCGTGGAACTGCCCGGTACTTTCTTGGAAATCTCGACGACCCGTCCCGAGACGATTCCAGGAGACATGGCCATCGCCGTCCATCCGGGAGATGAACGTTATCAGCATCTGATCGGTAAGCACGTTTGGCGCCCCTTCCCTCGTGCCCCGATACCCATCGTGGGCGATAGCGCGGTCGACCCAGCTTTCGGTACTGGTGTCCTGAAGGTCACTCCCGCCCACGACCGGACAGATTTTGATATTGGCAAGCGCCACGGTCTCACCGTCCTCGATGTCATGAATCCTGACGGCACCATGAGTGCCGATGCCGGCCCGCTTGCCGGGCTCGAGCGCTTTAAGGCACGCGACGCCGCCGCAAAGCTTTTAGACGAATTAGGCGCCTTGGTTAAGGTCGAGCCTTACGAAAATACCGTCGGTTATTCCGAGCGTGCGGATGTTCCGATCGAGCCCCGCTTAAGCGAACAGTGGTTCATCCGTTACCCGAAGATCGAAGAAGCCAAACGGGCCGTGACGAGCGGTATCATTCGCTTCCACCCCGAACGCTGGACCAAGACCTACCTGCATTGGCTGGATAATATCCAAGATTGGTGCGTTAGCAGGCAGCTCTGGTGGGGGCATCGCATCCCGGTTTGGTATCGGAAAAATTCCGACCGTAACGAGGCAATCAACCGACACGTTTCCCTGACCCCTCCGACCGATCCGCAAAATTGGGAGCAAGATGTCGACGTGCTGGATACCTGGGCATCTTCATGGCTTTGGTGTCTGGCCACGCTGGGTTGGCGCAAGCCCGGCGAAACGACCGAAGAGCTGAAACATTGGTATCCGACGGGAGCCCTCGCGACGGGCCCGGATATTATCTTTCTTTGGGTTGCCCGCATGATCATTGCGGGACTTGAGTTGCACGGGCCTGAAAAGAAAACGCTCACCGACGACGACATCCGGGCCCGCATTCCTTTTAAGCGGGTTTATTTCAACGGTATCATCCGCGATAAACAGGGAAGAAAAATGTCCAAGAGCCTAGGCAACTCCCCGGAACCTCTGGATTTAATCGCGAAGTTCGGAGCCGATGGCCTGCGTTTCGGCCTTCTTTCCATTGCCCCCAAAGGGCAAGACATCCTGTTCGACGAAGATCGCGTCTCTCAAGGTCGTAACTTTTGTAACAAGCTCTGGAATGCCTCCCGGTTCCGGCAGATGTCGGGACCGATGTTCGATAACTCGTCCCTGCCCAGTATCATCACCCGGATTAAATCGGAACATCTGGACGATGACGATTTTGCAATCTTACAAGGCTTGGCCGAACTCACGGATACGACATCCAAGCACCTTGAAGAGCATGAGTTCACCGCATACGCTCAAGGTCTCTACACGTTTTTCTGGGGCGACTTCTGTGATTGGTATGTCGAGGCCTCCAAGGCTCGACTCGCGGATGCACTGCTACGTGACACCTGCTTAGCGGTGCAAGATCTGGTGTTGCGTCAATTCCTGCTACTGCTGCATCCCGTTGCGCCTTTCATCACCGAAGAGCTCTGGCATTTGCTAGGATACGGGGCCGAGAACGATTTCATCCAGCATCACCAAACCGGCTCAGGGGGCGACCTCTTACGCGCGTTGCGCGATCATGCCATCAAGTTGGTGGCTTCGAAAGTTTCCGATGTCGCTCAATTGCGAGAATTCGTGGCGACCATCCGCGCTCTGAAATCACAAACCAACCAAGCCACCCGCCGCGATACCGCGGTGACCGTAATCGCGAAGGATTCTGCCGCGCGGACGCTTATCGAAAATAATCGCGATAAGCTATACCGGATGGCCGGTTTAGCGGCTTTGGATTTTGCAGCCGATCCCGGCAATCGAACCGGTATGCTTTCGGCCCTCGGTACTGTCGTATTGGAACAAAGCGGCGTGGTCGACGTCGCCGCCGAAACCCAGCGCCTCACAAAAGAATTGGAAAAAATCGACAAGGTTGTCGCTGCCGGCGAGGCCAAGCTGACGAATGAAACCTTTGTTTCCAAGGCCCCGCCGCAGATTCTTGAAGGTGCTCGCAAACAATTAGAGGAAGCCAAAGCTAAACGCGACGAGCTGTCCCGGATGTTGAAAACTCTCGGCTCATAATGCCTCTTATCCGTCAGCACACCGATAAAACAACTGCGGCTAAAGCCGTCGCCCACGAGATTGCTGAGTTGATTGGTTTACGCACGCTATCGGGCAAGAAAACCGTGCTCGGACTTGCGACCGGCTCGTCACCTTTAGCGCTTTATGCCGAGCTTATCCGGCTGCATCGCAATGAAGGTTTGAGTTTCAAGGATGTCATTTCCTTCAACTTAGATGAATATGTCGGACTGGCCGCCAACCACCCGCATTCTTACCGTCATTTCATGGAGCAGAACCTCTTCCGCTCGATTGATCTGCCGAAAGCGTCCACGCATATCCCTGATGGATTGAGTAAGAATATCACGGCCGAATGTCAGGCTTATGAGGATCGGATCAAATCGGTCGGCGGGATTGACCTCCAAATTCTGGGTATCGGGCGCACGGGGCATATCGGTTTTAATGAGCCAACATCGGCTGAGACTTGTCGTACCCGTCACGTCACGCTTAACGCGATTACCCGGGTGGATAACGCAGGTTTCTTCGGAAGTCCGGAGTCAGTGCCGAAAGAAGCTCTCACTATGGGTGTCGGCACCATCCTGGAAGCCCGAAAAATCGTCCTGCTGGCGTTCGGTGCCGGCAAAGCGGAGATTGTCCGCCGGGCTTTCCGCGAAAAACCCAACGGTGACTGCCCGGCGACGTGGTTGCAACTTCACCCTGATTGCACGTTCCATCTGGATGCCGCCGCCCAAAGCACACTCTAGGGTCCGGCTTTTGCGGCCTCCCCTGCACGTTTCGGAAATCGATCCGGAGCAAGTTCCGGCAGCATTGTGGACCCGCGAATTCATGGCCCGATGTCAGGTGACCAAGGGTGCGCCGTTCAATACTTCAGCCAACAAGCCGTCGGCCGGCTGTTGCCCTTGGCCGGCATCCACCTGCCTGCCACCCTGCCTTTGCCCGAGAAGCTGGAAGAACTCCAGCGTCTCATGGCCCAAGGCGATCCACGGGCTCATAAGGTTTATAAGACCATCGGGATCGCCCTGGGGTATGCCGTCGCCCATTTCGGGAGTTTTTACCCAATCAGCCCCCTCCTGATCATGGGACGCGTCACCACGGGTACGGGGGGTGATCTTATCATCGCGCAAGCTCAGGGCGTCCTGCGCGACGAGTTCCCGGAACTTCGTATCGACCTTATTGTGCCGAATGAGAAGGATAAGCGGCACGGTCAGGCTATCGCCGCCGCTTCGCTTCCACCCATCGCATAATTTGGAATGAAACTTTCTTCACCAGCCGACGTTTTTATCCCTGATGCCCACGTCGGCCCGGAAGCCTTTTCTAGAACGACCCATTTAGGTATCGGCGCCCACCAAGATGACCTGGAGTTCATGGCATTCCATGGAATCCTCGCCTGTTATGATCAAACTGATCGCTGGTTCGGCGGCGTGATCATGACGGATGGGCGCGGAAGTTCCCGTCTGGGAAAGTATCGCGATTGGACGGATACGCAGATGGCCGCCGAGCGGATTCAAGAACAACGACGGGCGGCTACGCTCGGTCAGTATGGGTTCGTCGCTCAGCTCGGTTATGCGAGTCAAGATGTCCGGCAGTCGCAAGGGGCGGCGACCCGAGGTGACATCGTGACTATCCTGCAGGCCACTCGGCCCAAGGTGGTCTACCTCCATAATCTTGCCGATAAGCATGATACCCATGTGGGCTGCGCCCTGCGTTGCCTCGAAGCCCTTCGTCTCCTCCCCGCCGATCAGAGACCCGAAAAGGTTTACGGCTGCGAAGTCTGGCGTGATTTGGATTGGCTGGTGGACGAGGAAAAGACCCCGATGCCCATTTCGGAACGCCCTGAGCTCGCTCAAAAACTTAATGCGATCTTCGCCACCCAAATCGCCGGAGGTAAACGCTACGACTTGGCGGTGCTTGGACGCCGTACCGCTAACGCAACTTTTAGTAACGCCCATAGTTCCGATCGCGAAACGTCGATGCAATGGGCCATGGATTTAACCCCACTTATCAAGGATGACACCCTCGATCCGCTTACTTATGTCGTTGGCTTCGTCGACCGTCTTAAGTCAGATATCACCGCACGCATCCGACGCTCACTCTGAAAATATATGAAACCCACCCTCCTTGTTCTCGCTGCCGGTATGGGAAGTCGCTACGGCGGTCTTAAACAGATCGACCCCATGGGCCCTTCGGGCGAGACAATCCTAGACTATTCGGTCTATGATGCCATTCGTGCCGGTTTCGGTAAGGTCGTGTTCATCATCCGCCCCGACTTTGAGAAAGACTTCCAAGAGCGCATCGTCCATAAGTTCGCCGACAAGATTGCGGTCGGTTTTGCTTTCCAAACCTTAGATCGTTTACCTGTCGATTTTAAGACTCCTGTGGGCCGAGAGAAACCTTGGGGCACGACCCATGCAATCTTATGCGCGCGGGCTTGCGTCCAGACTCCCTTCGCCGTGATCAATGCTGATGATTTTTATGGCCGGGATTCTTACGCCGTATTGAGTAAACAACTCAAAAAACTGAGCAACGATTCCACGGCCTATTGCATGGTCGGCTTTACCCTGAAGAACACCCTTTCGGAGCATGGGACGGTAGCTCGCGGCGTCTGCAAGGCGGATGCGCAAGGCCTTCTCACGGATATCGACGAGATGACCAAGATCGCCAAGACCCCGCAGGGCGGCTTAAATACCGCAGCGGACGGCAAGGTCACGGAGTTATCCGGTAACGAACCCGTTTCGATGAATATGTGGGGCTTCACCCCGCACATTTTTAAGCAACTTGAGGTACTCTTTGACGAATTCCTTGCGACTAAAGGGCAAGAGTTGAAGAGCGAATGTTATATCCCGCTTTCGGTCGGTAGCCTGGTCAGATCTGGCCAAGCGACGTGTCTGGTGCTGCGGACCGATTCCACGTGGTTCGGCGTGACTTATCGCGAAGATAAAGCCGTCGTGCAGGCGAGTATTATTGAAGAGGTTAAGCGCGGCGCTTACCCAGAGAATCTCTGGGCGTAGGGCTTTCCATGCCGTGACCAACCATCCTCCAGCCACGGCAGCTCTGGCCTTTGACCTTCCCGGGGTATTGGTTTCGGCCGTGCCCTACGGCAGTGGGCATATTAATGATACCTATGTGCTGGATGTCGCCGTTTCTGGAAAAATCCTTCGTTATATTCTGCAGCGGATTAACCAACATGTCTTCCAGGCTCCGGACGCCTTGATGGAGAACGTGGAGCGGGTTTGTCACCACACGCAGCAGAAACTGGCATCACAAGGGGTGCCGGATGCCTTTCGTCGGGCTCTTCGGCTCATCCCGACCCGGCAAGGACGGAGCTGGCATACCGATGACTTCGGCCATCGTTGGCGCTGTTATCATTTCATCGAAAACGCGACCGGTCACGACGTCGTCAGGGCCCCGCGCCAAGCTTATGCCGCGGCGCGTGCCTTTGGCTCTTTCCAAGCCATGCTGGCTGACCTACCGGGAAAAAGGCTCCACGAAACTATCCCCTATTTCCATCATACCCCGACGCGTTTGAACAACTTCAGATTGGCCCTGCAGAGCGACCCCCATGGACGGGCGAAGTCTGCTGAAAAAGAAATCCAATACGCCCTGCAAAACGCACACCTCGCTTCCGTGATCACCGGGGCGCTCGCCCGCCACGAAATCCCCGAGCGCGTGACGCACAATGATACTAAGCTTAATAATGTCCTGCTCGACAACGCTTCCCAGGAAGGGATTTGCGTCATTGATCTGGATACGGTGATGCCCGGCTCGGTCCTCTACGATTTCGGCGACCTTGTGCGCACGTCGACCTCACCGGTAGCTGAAGATGAGCTCGACCTCGATAAAGTCGTCATGCAACTCCCCCTGTTCACCGCACTGATCGAGGGATACCTTTCCTCGGCTAAGGGGTTCCTGACGCAGCGGGAGCTCGCCCTCCTCCCGGAAGCTGGCCAGGTCATCACTTATGAGATCGGGTTACGTTTTCTGACTGACTGGCTCGAGGGAGATATGTATTTTAAATGCAGGCGTCCGTCCCATAATCTGGACAGAGCCCGGGCACAGTTCAAGCTCGGGGAATCGATCTCGGAGCAGTTGCCTGCGATGCGCCAAATCCTAAACCAACTCACTTAATGCGCGTCCTAATTACCGGCGGAGCGGGTTTTATCGGCTCTCATCTGGCCCGACATTTTCAAGGCAAGGCGGAGGTAGTCGTCCTCGATAATTTCCGGACTGGCCACGTCAGAAACCTGGACGGTATCGATCGTAACTTGATCGAAGGATCAATCCTTGACCGCGGGCGTGTCGCTGAGGCCATGCGGGGCGTGGATCAAGTCTTCCACCTGGCGGCCTTGGTATCAGTCCCTGAATCAGTCAGCAATCCCGCTGAAACCGAACAGCTCAACGTGCAAGGAACGCTGAATATCCTGGAAGCCGCTACACGTAACGGGGTCAAGAAAGTCGTCTTAGCCTCTTCGGCGGCTATCTATGGCAACAACCCGATTGTTCCTAAGCTCGAAACGATGACGCCAGAGCCACAGTCTCCTTATGCCTTTACGAAGTTATCCGGTGAACACCTGTTGGAGACTTTCCATCAAAGCCATGGACTTTCGACGACGAGCCTCCGATTTTTTAATGTTTTCGGACCGCGACAAAATCCCCAATCGGCCTATGCGGCAGCCGTCCCTATTTTCATCACCCAAGCCCTGCGGGGTGAACCGCTGATCATTTTTGGAGACGGTCAGCAAACCCGTGATTTCATCTACGTCCAAGACATCGCCCAAGCTCTGGCTTATGTCGCTCATCGGGAAGCTGTCACCGGGACGTATAATGTGGGATATGGCCAGGGGTTGAGTGTCTTGAGCCTGGCGACAAAAATAATCGCCCTCACGAAATCTAAATCTACCATCGAATATCGCCCGGGGCGGGCGGGTGACGTGAAGGCTTCGGTAGCTTCCACGGAGAAACTTCAATCCGCCGGGTGGAAGGCAGCGGTTTCCTTCGACCAGGCCCTGTCGGAAACGATTAGGTATTTCGACGACGTTACTTCGTAACCGTCAACGTAAAGCGAAGATACTGATTCGTCCCGTCATTTACATTTAACCAAAAATCGTAATCACCGGGAGCGGGCAGCTTTAATCGGAATGAAAGCGAGGGTTGATCGTCGTATTCACCCCCTTCAAGCGAAGGGTGCATATGCGCATAGCCTGAGTTGCTCCCCGGATCGCCGAATAAGACCGCATGCCCTAAAGAACCCATCAAAGGTAATAGCTTTACGGCCTGCTGGTCTTTACCGGCTAACTTTAGCCTAATCAGAGCCGTTTCGCCGGTTCGGTCGGTGTTGGACGTGTGGCTAACCAAGCTCAGGTTTTGGGCCACCTTGACGCTCTCACGTACCTTTACCGGCAACAGGGCGTTGCATTCCGCCAACATCACGCGTCCGCTGCGGCGCGGGATAAAGTCCGCAAAAGCTTGCAGCATCTCGCCGGCCTTGCTCGTCGAAAATTCTGGCGGCAGTTCAAAACTCCAGCGCCCATCCTCGGTCGGCGTCGGGTGAAGGTGCACGTAGGCCCTCGCACCTTGTATCTGTCGCAAATGCAGGTGAATTTTTTGAGTGTGTGAAAGGGAGATTTCGTGATCAAGCATCGGCCGATTGTCTTCGCCTTTTAACCAAAGGAAGCTTGGGCCATCCGCATTCAGGGTAAGTTCCATTTTTACGGGGAACCGCATTTTTTGAGGGGAGTAATAATTGGCCTCTTCGTTGATGCCGCAAAACTCGACCCCGCGCACGAGAAGAGGTTCATGCGCCCCATGCAGTAGGGCGCAATGTGTGTCTGGCAGGAAACTTAGGGCCAGATAACCCAAGAGGGCCAATCCGGTAATGAGTCCGACTTGTCGTGATTTGCTCATTTATGGGCTGGTGTTAGAAGCTGGGCAAAGGTTTGAGCGACTTCAACGGGATCAAATACCGCCCCTTCTTTGCGTCTCACAATCCGGCCTTCGGCGCTGACGATGATCAAGGCGGCGTTATGAACAATCGTACCATCGTCGCGCACCGTGAGGATACCATAATGTTTCATCAGGTCTTTGATTTGCGTGGAGTCACCCGTCAGGAAGCGATGTCGTTGTGGGTTGATTTGATAGCCGTCCGCATAGGCCTTCAGGACCCCGGGGGAATCGTTCTCTGGGTCGAAGGTGATGCTAAGCAAACGAACCGATGCCAGGCTTACGTCTTTGTCCAACTGGTCTGCCAGGTTCTTCATCGCTTGGGTCGAAGCTGGGCACATGCGAGCATTTCGGCAGCTTGTGAAAATAAAGTTTATCGCCAGGGGCGTCCCCAGCAGGTCTTTCTTGGTCACTAATTTGGCGGTCTGATCCCACAGGGCCATGTTGGGTACAAGTTCGGAAGGCATTCGCGTCACCAACCGACCCTTATCGAGTGTTTCGCGATGCAACGCATCAGTAATTTCAGCGATTTGGCGCAAGGATTCAGGCTCAACGGGAAAGACCCTTAATGCGAATTCAGGATCCGTGGCGGCGCTGATTTCAAAGCGGACACGGCGACCCTCCCAAGCGATGTTATTATCGCCGCTGGAAAGCTTGATTTTACGCGTGGCTAACTTGATTGGTTCTCCCGAGGGGCTGAGGAGTTGGATTTCAGCTGTGCTTCCTTTGAGGTCTTGTTTAACAATCAATGCGGTTGATACCTGCGTAGATTCGGCGGCAAGCAAAGCAATGCAGCCGAGTAAAACACCTAAGATGAGAGGGAGTGCTTTCATAGCTGGTCGCCCGAGGGGCCAAGCATTAGTTCCATCATTCCATGACGTACGCCGCGGTGCGTCAGATGAAAGGCCTCGGCTCCCGTCAGGTCAGCTAAGGTGCATAAGGTGACTAAGGCTGCTGGCATGATATCAAGGCGGTCCTTAGGTAGCCCGGGAACGCTTTGACGTTCTTGGATATTCATCGCGCATAATTTATCTTTTAATTCCCGTATTCTTAAGAGGGGCAATCGCCCACCGATGGGTGCTTCACCCATCGCCCCTAAATAAAGGGCGATGCTGGCGAAAGCTCCGCCCGCTCCGATGATCAAGAAGTTTTCTGCCGCCTTGCTGGGGATAATCGTACTTAAGGTATTAAGCAGGTGGGAACGAATCGAAGATTGGTCATGTTCATCTACTGCGCCTAAGCCCCCGCGGAGATAACCATGCGTTAGTCGGACCGAACCAAGGGCAAAACTGCGCGCCAAAGTACACTGCTTCCCCCTCAGCGCCATTACCTCCAGACTGCCGCCGCCGAGGTCGAATGCTAGGATGTTTTTATAATCGGAATAATGCACGTCAGACCGAATGCCGGCCGCGGTCAGCCTGGCCTCGACCTCACCCGAAATGATAGTCAAACCCAAGCCGGTCTTGGCCTTGATTCGATAGGAGAATATGTCCCGATTCTTGCAGTCGCGAACGGCGCTCGTCCCCAGGATGACGATACGAGCGGCGCCATGCCCCCTGGCGACGGCTATCAGCCGGTTGATGCCTTCAACGGCTTCATCCATAATATCCGAGGGGAGAAGTGGGGCTTCGTCTCCGGGTTGGAACAAGCGGATTGATTCCGAACTGCGTCCGATCTCCTGTTGGGTTTGGCCGTCAGCGACGGCTACCTTGATAGAATTGGAACCCACATCAATAACGGCGATCTTAGTCATGATTAGTAGCGTAAATCTCCTTTGAAGCCGCCGGTGAAATGCATCCCGTCCTGGGTGTCGAATTCGGCCGAACGTACGGCGGTGAAGAAGCTGGCGGAAACGGCTTTTAGTTGGAAGGTGGCCCCGAGGGCGAATTGTAAGACGATGGGGCGACGGGTCACGCTGCGGGATGCGTTGAGACTCGTGCCATCGATGGAGTAATTATGCACGACGACTTCGAGCTGCGTATCCGCGAAGCCCCACACGGAAAAATCGGGCGACAGGTCGTTGGCATCGGGGACAAAGATAGGGTCGTAGCCGTTGGAATGCCGAATATACGAATGCCCCCAGGATCGGTCCAAGTTCAGGCCTAAGCGCAGTTGCATGCCCACGATGAATTCGGTGCGAATCGTGCCAAGATCGAGCAACGAGCGGACGATCAAATCGCGATACCCTCGGTCAATCGCATCTAAATTGAAACGACGGCGAAACTCACCGTTTAAATTCACCACGGGCTCATTCGGTAACTGGGTGAGCCAGCCTGCGGCCGGTTTTAATCCGACCAAATGGTGAAAGTTATTCTGGATTCCAGTTCCGCCTGCGGCCGGACCAATCATCCCGAATTGTAATTCAACAGATACGATGCAGTCGCGACGTCCGCCGCGGTCTAAGACGGTGCCATATCCGTAGCTGAAGTAAGCCGCCCCAGAGTAGGGTTGATCATCTAAACTGGGATTCGATGAAAAGGTATCGGCCGGAGTGTTAATCTCTTGGGTCAAAGACGCGTAGGCATGCTCACCTGATGCCAGGGTCAGCTTAATCCCTTGGGTATAATAACGGTCCAGGTTTCTCGGGCTGAACTTATCATTTTCTTCGGTTAAGGATACCCGAGCCTTCACGCCAGCCGTAGGAAAAGGTGAATCGAAATCAATCGCCAGGGCCGCCGCGGCCAAAAACAGGTAGGTGAAGAGTGCAAGAGACCGCATCGAGGAGGGTAAGCAAAGGCTCGGAAGGCTGGGGGGACAACGCCTTTCTACTTGTGAATAATGTTCTGCCGAAGTATTTGACAGTCAGGATGTCGCAAACTTCCAAAAGCACTTCATGGGCTAGGACGGTAGTCCTCGCGGACGGAACTGCTTTGGTCACCTTGGGCGGGGTCTGGTCTCTGCATGAAGAACTTCCCGATATCATCGTCAAGGGCGACAAGGTCCAGGTTAGGGCGGAAGACTTGGGAGATTTCGACTCTTCCCTGCCCTCCTGGCTTTACGGCAACTTTAAGAACATTCGACAGATTGATCTGGGCTCCCTTCCGCCGCGTCTTCAGGCGTTAGTTCAACTGGCAGAAAAAGCTTCCGTTAACGAAAGCCCTTCGACTGAAAATAATGTCCTCGAGCGTTTCGGTAATTGGGGGGTCGACAGTTCGTCCTCCTGGTCGCGTGCCTTCGATCATATTGGTAATACCGCTTTAGGTTTTATCCGATCTGTCTTCGGTCGGGCCAAAGTTAATTGGTCAGACTTACCTCTGCAGCTGCAGACTGCCGGGGTCGATGCGCTTCCCATCGTGGCGCTCCTAGGTTTTCTCACTGGGCTGATCATGGCCTATGTCGGCTTGATTCAATTACGGCAGTTGGGAGCAACGGTGTATGTCGCTAACCTGGTGTCTCTGGCGATGACTCGGGAGATGGGCGCCTTGATGACGGGCATTATTGCATGTGGACGAACTTCCACTTCTTTTGCGTCTCAACTCGGGAGCATGAACGTAAGTCAGGAAACCGACGCCTTGCGCGCCCTCGGCCTTAACCCGATCGAATACCTGGCCATCCCTCGTATCATCGCCGTGACGCTGATGATTCCGCTATTAGCAATGTTCGCGACATTCATTGGGGTGCTCGGAGGTATGGTGGTGGCTTGTGCGGGCGATCTCAGCGTCGAACAATACCTTACCCAAGTCATCCTCGCTATCACCTTCAAGAGCTTCCTAGTTGGCTTCATTAAATCCATCGCCTTTGGTTTCATCGCGGCTTGGGCCGGATGTTATCGCGGTTCCGTCGCGCATCGTTCCGCCCTCGGTGTCGGAGAAGCTGCAACCTCGGCGGCCGTGCTGGGCATCACGCTCATCGTCATTGCGGATGCTATTTTCGCAGTGCTCTTCAACCTCTTCAAGTTCTGATGAGTACAAAGGAGGACATCTTGGTCAGCGAAAACCTTTCGATCGGCCACGGGAGCAAGGCGATCATGGACCGAATTAATTTTCGTCTTGCGGCCGGAAAAATCCTCGCGGTCGTCGGCCCAAGCGGTTGCGGTAAGAGCACCCTCATGCGTGCCCTGAGCGGACTCGACGAACCTCTGGCCGGCAAATCCATGCTCATGGGGGTCGATTTATCCCGCGCAGATCAAGCCTTGCGTGAAGCGACCCTGCGTCGGCTTGGGTTCCTTTTCCAGGGCGCTGCCCTTTTCTCTTCTCTCACTTTACGCGAAAACGTCGAAATGCCGATGCGTGAATTTCTCCGGGCGCCTAAACGAGAGATCCGACAGCTGGCCGAATATAAGCTAGCCCTTGTCGGCCTGGCCGATGCCATGGAAAAACTTCCCTCCGAGATTAGCGGCGGGATGATGAAGCGGGCGGGAATCGCCCGCGCGATGGCCCTTGACCCTGAAATCATTTTCCTCGACGAACCCAGCGCCGGCTTAGATCCGGTCACTTCGGGCCGTATTGATGAATTAATCCTCAAACTTCGCGAATCCTTCGGTACCACCATTGTCCTCGTAAGTCACGAAGTGCCCAGCATCTTACGCACGGCAGACTTCTGCGTTTACCTTGACCCTGACACGGGCACGATGAGCGCCTACGCTCCACCGCGCGACTTCCTTCGACCTGATTTCACACCTAAAGCCCACGCTTTCTTTACCCAAGCCAGTCTAACCTGAACCATGCGACGATCAGCCAACAAAACCTTAATTGGTGCCTTTGTCGTAGGGGGGATTGCTCTCTTTACCGTCGCTTTCGTGCTTCTGGGCGCGGGCTCTTTTTCGGGAGTTAAACCGACTGCAATTTCCTATTTCGATGACTCCGTGAGCGGACTCGATATCGGCGCTCCCGTTAAGTTTAGGGGCGTCACGATCGGCAAGGTTTCTCAGGTGCTGCTGCGTACCACCGCCCAAGGGGCAGCGGATTACTCGGTACCCGTGGTAATGGAGTTCGCCACCGACCTCTTGACGCGTCGCGGCCTCGACCAAGCTCTGCTGGAGAAAAACGGTTTACGCTCATCCATCGAGAAAGGCCTGCGCGCTAAACTCCAACAGCAATCCGTCATCACCGGCGTCCTTTACGTCGAACTGGATTACTTTCCAGACACCGCCTATAAGCTCCACGATTTAAAAGGGCAAACTGCGGAAATCCCCACCCAGCCGTCCAACCTCGGAGCCCTTACCCGCGCCGTATCCCAGACACTCGATCAATTAAGCCGAATCGACTTCGTTTCCATCACCAAGAAGGTGGACTCGATCTTAGGTCGGCTCGATAAGGGCGCATCTCAGATTGAATTCGAAAAAATTAATAATAACCTCGTTCAGGCATCTTCAAACATCGCCCAGGTGACCGGTGATCCAGCTGTCACTAAGGCAATCGAGGATTTCTCGACGGCTATGCGCGGCCTCGACGGTTTGGTCAAGCGGTTGACCACCAAGGTCGACCCAGTGGCTGATGACATCAGGGGCATGGCCACCGCCGGTCGCAAGGCACTCGATCGCCTGAATGAAACCGCAGAAAACCTCCGGACCCTAACGAAGCCAGGCTCGCCTGCCAGACGTGACCTTGATCAGGCCTTAGCCGACGTTTCAGATGCCGCTCAGGCGATCAGATCGCTGGCTGATTTCATCGAACGTAATCCTGAAACCATCATTCAAGGAAGAAGCAAGGCCATCGCCCCGTCCATTATTAAGGCCGTCGAAAAACCTGAAGCGAAATGACTCGTCTCTGCATACTCTTGGGCGCGCTACTCACCCTACCGGGATGTATCGTCTTTGATAAAAAAAGCGAAGCGGTCGCCTTTTATCAATTTAGTTCTCCTTCAGCAGCCGCCGTAAATTCTGAGCCGGTCGTCTTCGTTACCCGTGCCTCGATTCCTACCGCTCTCCGCCGCCCTAATCTGGTCATGCAGGATGATGCCGGCTGGGTCCGGGTCGAAGATTCGCATCGCTGGATAGCCCCTCTTGACCGGCTGATTTCCGAAGCCATTGCGCATCACTTAACGTCGATTACAGGTATTTCGACGACCTTGCTTGCTCCCCCCGCTGACCACCTTGTTCTCCTGGTCACCGTCGAGCGGATGACCGTCAAGGCACCGAAAGACGCTACCCTAGGCATCCATTTTCGATTAGAAAATTCAGCCGGTGAAGTAATTCGTGAGAAATCCAGCGCTTGGACGACCGTGATGGATTCGCCAAATCCGGCTGAGTTCGTCCGAGCTCAATCAAAAAACCTCGCTAATGCCGCACGCGACATCAGCACATGGGTAACCCCCAGCGGCACGCCTATTCCGTCCAAGCAGCCATGACCGATTCAGCGCCAAACCCCAAGTTGGGCTATTCCGAGGCCACGGGTGAAATCTGCTATGACCTGCCTTCTTCTTACGTTCCGCATCCCGCGACTGGTCTGCTTCACTTACCCCGCTTCCTTGCTAAAGCCCGCAAGCATCTCAAAGGGGAATTACCCAAATCCTACCAGCGGAACTTCTGTAAGGGCTTCGATCGTTTTCTTTGCCTGCACCTCGGGGTCGAACCTGAAACCGTCGTGCAATGTGTCCGGGAGTCCGATAGCCCTCAGGACCTTGATGCTAGACTCCTGGCGGTCTTTCCTGCCGACCTGCGCGTACCTATTTGGAATCGCGAGCTCGTCCAAAAAGGCATGAGCGAAATGGGTCGCGAGGCCCTTGCTGAAGCCAAACGTAAGATGGGTGCCGAGCAGCGCAGCGATATTATCTCTTTTGCCGACATGATTGATTTCGATGAAGGCCGCATAAAATGACCCCTCCTGACCCTCATCCTCATCGCCTCATCATCCGAGGGATTAAAACACTTTTAGCCTGTCTGGAGCATCATCCCAAGGCCCTCCGTGAAATCGTCGCCACCGCCGCCTTTGCACCCTCTTTAGCCGAGCACAACAAAGCGTTCACCGAACTCGGCGTGAAGACCCGTATCGTCGGTCCCATCGAATTAGCTGAGACCGCCGAAGGTCCTTGCGACGATGTCTGCGCTTTGACCATGCGTCCCGATCTCGGTCTGGCGCGGGTTTCGGATTTCACTGAATGGCGCGAAACGCACGAAAGTATCGTTATTGCAGATGGCATCACAAATCCCGAAGACTTGGCGGCCATCGCCCGTTCGATGGCGGCTTTCGGGCTCAAGCGTCTCCTGCTCTCTTCCGGCACTGAAAAAATCGCCTTTCATCCCGCAGCTTGGAATCTGTCCCGTGGTTCGATGGAAAACCTGCGCTTGATGCGTGCCGCGGCTTTGGGTGGCTTACTTAAACTGGTGGAAGACCGTTGCTGCGTCGTCGCACTCTCCCCTGACATGGGTCGAAAGATCGACCTCGGGATTCCCGTTCGAGTTCCTGCCCGCCACCTGGCTCTTCTGATTTCTGGCGAACGGCTTGACCCTGACCTCCAGCCACGGGTTGAACATTGCTTCCGATTTCCAGGTATTTTAGGCCAGCATCCGCTTAATTTATCCGAAGTGACCCCTTTAGTGATGGCCTGGTTCGCCGCGACCCCCAAGCCCCGCGCCGACGGCTTCATGGCTCGTAAACGCGCCCGCCATGCCAAGGGCAAAGAATCTAATCCTCCGACCGAATAAACTGTTCCCATGTCTCAACCCCAACCTGGTCCCGGCGAGAGCGTCATCTCGTTGCAAAATATCAGCCGTAACTTTTTTACGGCCCTTCAACGTCAGCATGATATGCTGGCTTTCAGTATTGCGGGGATGCACACCGCCGATCCGAAGGCCTACGAACATTTCTCGTCCCTTTCGCGGGTGATGCCAGTTCCGCAAGCCCATTTGCCTCCTGCGCAGATGCGGGCCTATGCCCGTGGCCTCATGCTCCGTACTACCGTCAACGATCTCTTGGTCTTGGCGGCTGAATGCATGACGCAATGCCACTTGCTTTGTCTCTTCATTCGCGAGCGGGGCAAGAATCAGATCGGCAGTCCGGAAATCGACCGGTTGATTGGCGAAAAACAACAGGCGTTCGCCCAGATGAATTTACAGGATAAATTCCAGGAATTGGAAGAAGCTTTTGGTATCGTCTGCGAACTTGAAGATGGCGTCTTTAGTTTGGCCGCCGCCCTGCGCGTTTTGGCTCGAGGCGGATTGGTCACCAATGATGACATCGCCCCTGACGGCTCGTTAACGCTCGAGTTTAAGGCCATGAAAGACTTTCCGGCTGAAGCTGACACCCCCGCGCCAATCGATTCGGCCCCGCCCCTTGATCTCCCCGAAGGTGTGTCTGCCCATCCTTTCTCTGCGCAGGAGATCGTTCCCAGCGATAAGCCGAAGACGGTCTCTAAGCTGACGGACACCCAAAGGACTTTCCGACCTGGCGAAATGCTTGATTTAACGGACGCAGAATTGATGGGACTTAACGTCACTTCGGCTAAATTCGTCGATGGTTTGCTGCGCTCAGTAGATTTTTACGGACGAAATCAACTAGGCGAACAAGGTAAATAAGTCTCATGCAAGCCGCCGTCGCCTTGACCCGTCCTCGCTACGTCTGGTTATGGGTGACTGGCGGTTATATATTTCAGGCGATACCTGCGGCGATCCGCGATGAAGCCCTGCCGATTGCCCTAAAAAATACGGGTTCGGCCGATGCCCTCATTACCAAGGTAGTCGCGAGCTTGGGACTGATTCTGGGGGTCAAAATCTTACTCGCTCCGCTGATATCCCTCTTTGCACCCAAGAGTTTCATCCTGTGGACGCAGTGCTTGATCACGGCCGTGCTGGCTTTCTTAGGATGGACCATCGGCGACACGCTGCCCTCACTTGGATTAATCCTTGGAGGCTTGATGCTCGTATCGTTCCTTGCCGCAAGTCATGACTACGCCCTCGATGGTTACTACGTCGGCTCCTTGAATGAGCAAGCTCGAGCCAATTATTCTGGTCTCGTCAATTTTGCTTCAAAGTTCGGCGGGGTACTCTGTGGCCCGGCCTTGATTTGGTTAGCCGGCACCTGGATGTCCCACGGCGCATCCCCCCATCAAGCTTGGTCCAATGCGGTGTACTTTGCCGCCGCAATCGCTCTTTTAGCCGTAATTCTAAACTTTATCAGTTTCCGGCAAGAGCCATCCACTCCGACCGATCACCTCACCGTTGCGGAGAGATCCAAGCAGATGCGCGAAGGGTTGACTGACCTGCTCCGAGACCCGCGACTTGGTGCCGTGTTGGGGTTAATCTTTTTTTATCGGGCGAGTGAAATTCACATGGCGCGGATCCTCCCCCTTTTTTCCATGGCCCCGACGGCGGCGGGCGGTCTGGCCCTGAGTAATGAAAGCTACGCCATCCTGAGGCTCTGGACGGCCGTTGGGGGCTTGGCTTTAGGAGGGCTTATTGGCTCCTTAGTCGTCGGTCTTTATGGCCTACGATCCTCCCTGGTGCCTTTAGGCATCGTGATGCACTTGCCCTTAGCATTGATCGCTTGGCTCGCCTATCACCCCGGGCAGCCTCCCCTGGTTATCGGCGTAGTCTTTTTTCTGGAATACCTGGCCTACGGTGCCGGCCTCTGCGCGCTTTTATTATCCATGATGAAATTAGCGGCCGGTCCCAGTGCCGCGGTTCGTTATGCCGCACTCTCCACCTGTGCCCTCTTGGCTAATTATCTGCCTGGGCTTTGGGCCGGCACCCTCGCTACGCAATTCGGTTATGCCCATTATTTTATCGGTGCTTTGCTTTTAAGCATCCCTGGCATTTGGGTGTCCGTCCGGGCCCGCCGACACTTCGAAGCTTAGGCTTTGGGCAAGACGATGAGTTCCTGTTCGAACTTTATCGCCAAGTACTGCTGGGCAAACTTTTGGACGGCAGCGCCGTCAGTTAAGCCCATGCGGCGATCCCATTCGGCATCAAAGTTTGCGCCCAGACCCGCGACTTCGCGGATGAGGGCACCTTGTAGGCGAGCCCCGACGGATTGGCGGCTTTGGCGGCGCGAAACCCTTAGACGTCTTTTCGCATCTTCAATCTCATCGGGTCTGAATTTTCCGGCACGTAACCGATCCAGTTCCAAGCGCATCTCCTTGACGACCTCTTGCGCACTCTCGGGGGAAGTGCCGGCATAAAGATAGAACATTCCCTGATCGACGACTTCGATGCGCGATGCACCCACGAAGTAGGCCAGCCCTTTTTCTTCGCGAATGCGTCGGAAGAGTCCGCTGGCCATGCCACTTAAAAGTTCTTCGGTGACATTGGCTGCCACCACTTCGTCGGGCCCAAAGCCGCAATGCGGGAAAGCGATAGCAACCACCGCCTGTTCGCCTTGGGCGCGTTCGAGTGCTTGCGCGGCCTTGAGCGGTTGGTGCAAAGCGAGTTTGCGGGAAATAAAGGCGACTTTAGGTAAAACCCCAAACCGGGCCTGCACAAAAGCGAGGGCTTCCTTGCGCTCAAAATCTCCGCTGATACCCACGACGATATTGCCGGCTACGACCAGGGATTGATGCAAGGTGCTGAGGTTGGCCGAGTGAATCTTTGCCAAGGTCTCCGGCGTTCCATTAGAATCAACGCCCAAGGGGTGCGCTCCGAAATATTGTTTCAAGAGGCGTAACCGTGCTTTCTCGACCATATCATCTTCTGCCTCACGGCAGGCTGAGATCATGGCCGCTTGTTCAATGGCGATGGTGTCAGGCAGCAAGGTCGGGCAGAGGATGCCATCCGCCACCAAGCCCGACACGGCTGCAAAATCCGAACTTAACCCTTCGCCCCAAAGTCCGAGGGATATCTGCGACGCATGGTCACTGAAGGTCATACCCAAGCCGTCCACGGTGGAAGCGACTTCTTCCTTAGATCGCTTGACCGTATCGCGGGCAAAGAGCGTGGATAATAATCCAGTTATGCCGCGGTGTTCCGCATTTTCATAGGCCGCCCCAGCAGATAAGAATACGCCGACGCCTGCTTTGGGCATCGTGCTGTCATGCTGAAGCACTACGCGTACACCATTGGGCAAGGTCATCGTCTCGAATTTATCGGGAGGATTGATAATCGTCTTAATCGTGGCCGGCACCGAGACCTTGCCGCCCTTTAAAGTACCGAAGGTTACCAAGTCGGGCTTCAGCCAGCGACGCGCTTCTTTGGTGAGATCGTCGGGCGAAAGTTTGGCGAGGTGTTCGACTCCGCGTTGCGGCCAATTGACATCGTAGCCGATGGCGGCGGCATAAGCGCTCCGGGAGGTAAAGCCATGGATACTCTTCATCCCATTCACCATCGAAACAACGGCCTGACGGCGTACTTTTTCGAACTCAGCTTGATGGATGCCGCGTTGAAGCAAGCCATCCAATAATTCGAGCGTTCCCTTTTCAATGGCCGGAATATCCGCCCCCGCCTCACCTGACCAACCCAGCCAAGCTAAGCCTAATTCGCGGATCCCAAAAGCGGAGGCATCGATACTGTGAACGAGTTTACGTTTTTCACGCATCTCGTTCCAAAGCACCGAACTATTCCCCGCGCCCAGCACACCTAAAAATAAATCAAGGGCCGCCCGGCCTTCGTCAAAGAGACCCGGAGCACGCCAACACAGCACGCCTTTGCTCGTATTGACATCCCGGACTAAGTCGGTGCGACGAATGCCGCCCTGAGGCGGTTCGGAGGTCGTCGAGGTCTCCAGGACCGGACGCCGGACGAAACAGCCGAACCATTTTTCCGCCGCGGCAAAAGCCTCCTCGACCTCCATCGAGCCGCCGATGGCCAGCACGACATTCGAAGGGACATAGCGCCCAGCATGGTAAGCTCTTAGGTCATCCGGCGTGATGCGGACGAAAAGCTCGCGGTGCCCAATCACGGGGTGCCGTAACGAATGCGACCGGACGGCTTCGTGCAAAATCGATTCGGCTAACACGGAATCATGTTCGTCATCCCGCATGGCGATTTCCCGTAAAATGACTTCGCGTTCCATCTTGGCATCCGCGTCCGTGATGAGCGGATCAAAGACCATATCCGCCACGGATTCCATCGCGGTTTCAAAACCTTCTTGAGGGGCATCGATATAATAGACGGTCCGATCGAAGGTGGTATAGGCGTTGGACGATCCTCCGCACCGATGGACGGCTTCCGTGAGCTCGCGATTGGAAAAGCGCGCCGTCCCCTTAAAGACCATGTGCTCCAGATAATGCGAGATACCGGAACCATCCCAGCGCCCTTCATGGACGCTGCCCGTTCGCACCCACGCTTGAACGGTGCATAAGCCGATGCCTGGTCGGTGAACGAAGACGACCTCCAACCCGTTGGCCAAGACCCTGCGCTCTGGCAACGGACCAGCGATTTGCGCAAAACTTAAGCCTTCGAGGTAGGACATGGATGCATCTATGCCAGCCTATCATGCGGGTGCAAGTGCGACCATGCACCGTTCATCGTCAAGGTGTGCACACGAAGGGACCCCACTCTGCGATTGAAATAAGCCTTTACCCCCTGTATCCCCTATTTTTGAAACTTCGACCTTAGGGACGATTCCACACCTTTAACCTATCTTTTTTAAATGTATATTCCGCCAGAAATTCGTGCCAACCTCGAAGAAGTCGAACGGCGTGCCGGCTATCTCTGGAAATTCCTCGATGTCCCGGGGCGGCAGGTCCTCATCGCGAAGTTGGAAGAACAAATGGGTGCCTCGACCTTTTGGGATAGTCAAAAAAGCGCTCAGAAGGTCATCACGGAATGTAACGGCTATAAAATCATCGTCGCCCCCCAGGTCGCTTTTCGTCGTCAGATCGAAGACGCCAAGACTTTGGCGGAACTGATCACCGAATCGCCCGATGGCACGGCGGATGCTGAGGTTGAAGAACTTCGCACCTTGGGTACCGATTTGATTGCGGCCGTCGCCGATCTCGAGATCGCTTCTTTCCTATCGGGTCTGCACGACAAATCCAATGCCATCATGACCGTTAAGGCCGGCGCCGGTGGCACAGAATCTAATGATTGGGCTGACCTGCTTTTCCGAATGTATACCCGCTGGGCGGAACGTCGGGGTTTTAAGATCGAAATCGAAGACGTCGCCGAAGGCGAAGGCGCCGGCATCAGCCAAGCGACTTTCCGCATCGAAGGTCCGAATGCTTATGGCTACGCTAAGGCCGAACGAGGCGTGCACCGCTTGGTTCGTATCTCCCCCTTCGATGCTAACGCGCGTCGCCACACGTCCTTCGCTTCGGTCGACGTCGTCGCGGAAATCGACGATGATATCGAAGTCGAAATCGACGAAGCTGACCTTCGCGTCGATGTCTATCGTTCCAGTGGCAAGGGCGGCCAGCACGTCAATAAGACCGAATCTGCCGTGCGGCTGACGCACATTCCGACCGGTCTGGTCGTGGCCTGCCAGCGCGAACGTTCGCAGGTGAAGAACCGCGCCTTGGCGATGAAAATTCTCCGGGCCCGCATTTACGAAAAACTGCAGGACGACAAGCGGGCGGAAATGGAACGCTACTATGGTGAAAAGGGCGACATCGGCTGGGGTAACCAAATCCGGTCCTACGTCTTCCAGCCCTACCAGATGGTCAAAGACCTCCGGACCGGCGTCGAAACTGGCAATATCCAGGCGGTGATGGATGGAGATATCGATTCATTCATTAACGGCTGGTTGCGCGCCGGCGGCCCGCGGTCACGTAATAAAGATATTAAAATCGAGGACTAACCTCACGCTCGTCATGCCCACCCGGGAAGTTCTCCGTCACAAGTTACTTGAGCCGCCCCTGTTCGCGGAAAAAATCTGGAAACTCTCGCCCGAACCTTGGCCGATTTCGCCGGCGCAACTTAAGGACCTCAAGATCATCGGGGCGGCGTGCCTGAGCTATCAACGCGCCCTGGAGCGCCTCTACGTTCGCTCCTTCACGGATAAGAAAATTCTGCGTAACCGCGACGTGTATGCGCCCTGGGTTTCCGCCTACCTTGACCGCTACAAGCCGGCGGGATTGGTCGAACACGGTCGCCACCGTGCCGTCAAAGGCCAGGCGCCGATCGTCCTCCGCCCGGACCTTCTCATTACCGAACAAGGTTTCACGATGACCGAGCTGGATAGCGTCCCCGGCGGCGTCGGTCTGACCGCATACCTGAATGAAGTTTACGCTGAAGATTTCCCTTCGGTCATCGGCGGAATTTCCATGCCAAATCGCTTCATGCATTCGCTGAGCAAGCTGACGCCTCAGCAAAAATACCCTTTGGTCGCCATCGTGGTGAGCGACGAATCTGCCACCTATCGGCCGGAATTCGACTGGTTGGCCGAAAAGTTGCGGACGCTGGGCCATGACGTGCAGGTGGTGAATCCTTCCCAGATCATGCAAATGGGCGAAGGTTCTTTCATCCCCGTGGATGGCGTACCCCGCAAAATCGATACGCTCTATCGTTTCTTCGAGCTCTTCGACCTCGCTAACGTCAAAGGAGCGGACGGGATTTTTAATGCAGTCGAAGCCGGGACGCTCGCCCTGACGCCGCCCATGAAAGCGTTTCAGGAAGAAAAACTGGGGCTGGCGCTGTTACATCATCCGCAACTGGTGGAATTCTGGAAAGAAAATCTACCCGAGGATCACCTCGCCGCCCTTTTTCGGATCGTTCCCCAGACTTGGATCATGGAGAAGACCGAATTGCCCCCCACGGCCGTCCTGCATGCGCCGAACGTCAACGGACGACCTATCCGGGAATGGACGGAACTCGCCGAGGCCTCCCAACGCGAACGTAACCTGATCATCAAAGCGAGCGGCTTCCATGAGACCGCTTGGGGTGCCCGTAGCGTCACCCTCGGCAGCGATGTTTCCCGGGAAGAATGGCTTGACGCGATTGAGGACGCCCTCAACCCCGAGAACGAAACGTTCCACGTGATGCAAGAATATCACAAGCCTTCGCGCCTGACCCACCCCGTTTATGCCGATGATGGCTCAATCGTCCCGGCAGAGGGTCGCGTCAGGCTCTGCCCCTATTTCTTTGTCGACGGAGACACGGTCGAACTTTCCGGCATCCTTTCGACCTTCTGTCCTGCGGATAAGAAGATTATCCACGGCATGACGGACGCCGCCTTGCTGCCCTGCTATCTTACGGCCTAAGCGGACGGGTGCAGGCGGGACACCGCACGTCTTGCATCCGGCCGATTTTAGCCCAATTTGGTGCCATGCGTTGCTTTGCCCTAAGTCTCCTAGCTTTCACGGGTTTGTGGTCTAATCTTTGGGGGGCCGTCAGAACCAAGGTCGACTTGGTCAATCTCACTTCCGAGATTAAGCCCGGCCAGACGGTGTTGATCGCCGCCCGTTTCCGCTGCGACCCGCATTTTCATATTTATTGGAAAAATCCAGGAGATGCCGGGCAGGCACCCTCGATCACATGGTCCGATAAGGCTGGAACGTCGCCCGGCGAATTTATCTGGCCCGGTCCAGCCCTGCTTAATCAGTCCGGGGTGATGAATTTCGTCTATGAAGCCGAAACTTTATTACTCATCAAAGTAACGATTCCGGACACCGCTCGCGGCGAACTTTTACTGAAGGGGAAAATCGAATGGCTGGAATGCGACGACGCTGGCTGTTATCCGCACGATAAAGACGTCACCCTTGCCCTGAAAATCGACGGCCGCAATGAAGCGTATAAATACGACCCTCAGCTTTACGCAGAATTAAATCCTTCGCTCACGACCACCGGAGAAATCAACGGACAAACTTTACTTGTCACCGTTCCGGCTGGACAGAAATTAAACGGTACCTGGTTTCCGGAACGGAACTTTGTAACCCCCAATGCCACCTTTAAGCAGCAACGCGTGGGTGATAAGGTAAGTTTTTCGCTCGTGGATGCGACCGAAACGCTTAATTCTGGGCCCATCAACTTTGTGACAAAGACAGCGGCGGGCGGCTTTGTGACGATTGCGGTCAAAACCGTTGTACCCACTCAGCAATTGAGCATCCCGGCAACCTCAAGCCATGGCGAATGGACACCGTGGAGCCCTGAAACTCAGGCCAAAGCTCTCGCCGAAGGAAAGATCGTCTATGTGGATTTTACAGCGCGGTGGTGCGCCACCTGTCAGGTCAATAAGCGTGTCTACACCCAAGACGCCGTGCAGAAGGCCTTTGCCGATCACCACGTGGTCATGCTCAAGGCTGACTGGACCAAGAAGGATGCCCTTATCGCCGCGGAATTAAATAAATACGGTCGCACCGGGATTCCGCTAAATATCATTCTCAAACAAGGACAGCCGACGGCTATTCTCTCCGAGGTGCTCACGGGCAGCGAAGTCATTACAGCTCTCGAAGCCGTCGCGGCCGGCAAGCCCTATCAGGCCTCCTCCGCGACCCATTCGTTCGTCATCTGGATTCTTTTGGCTTTTGGTGGCGGCATCTTGCTCAATCTAATGCCCTGTGTTTTTCCCATGATTGGATTGAAGGTCCTCGCCTTTGCCCGTGAAGCCGGCGCCTCGCGTCATACTGTCATCAGAAACGGGCTGCTCTATTCCGCCGGCGTGATTGTGAGTTTCATTACCCTGGCCGGTCTGATCATTGCGCTTAAGGCCAGCGGCAGCTCGGTTGGTTGGGGCTTTCAGATGCAATCTCCGGGCTTCGTCCTTGGCACCTGCGTGTTGATGGTCGTCCTCGGCCTTAGTCTCGCCGGCACCTTCGAAATTGGTTCGAGTTTCGCCGGGATGGCCGCCGGCGCCGGTGATGCGGGCGTTGGATCCTTCTTTTCCGGGATCTTGGCCACGGCTGTCGCCACGCCTTGCACGGCACCTGGCTTGGGTGCCGCCCTCGGCTTTGCCATGGATAAAGACCGCTCCACTTCCGAGACCCTTCTATTCTTTACGGTTATCGGTTTAGGCATGGCTTTACCCTACCTCTTACTCTCGATTTTTCCGCGTCTGGCCGCCTTACTTCCTCGTCCTGGGGAATGGATGGAAACTTTGAAGCAAGCGATGGCCTTCCCGCTTTTCGCCTACGCGCTGTACCTTCTCTGGGTGCTTAATGCCCTCGTCGATGATGCCGGCTGGGTGCGCGACGCCTCTATCGGTTTAGCCTTGATTGCCGCCTCTTGCTGGGTCCTGGGTCGCTGGGCGGCCCCACATCGCACCGATGGGGAGCGTCGGTACGGCCGCATTACGGCAGGCCTGATGTTTGTCGGGACCCTGGTATATTTATTTGGTTCCCTGCCCTAAGACCTGAGCGATCATGAAATAAAAAGGCCCGCAGGAAGCGGGCCTTTTTCATGTTCACTAACTCGAACGGTATCCTTAGAGGGCAGAGACCGGTGCGGGGGTCGGGCCACCAGTTGGGGCAGGTGCTTTCGACGCACCGCCAGCGCTCGGGGCGACTTTTCCTGCGCCTGAGGTGATGACGCCAGAATAGTTAACATCAACGATAACGGCCTTACGATCATTGGAACCCGATTGACGTCCGGCGGCGCTCTTGTCGGCTTGCTGCTCTCCCAAGGCCATGACTTCGATGTTCGCTTGGTTAGAGCCGAGCTTCGTCAGGTAATCGCGAGCGGATTGGGCACGACGGTCCGAAAGGCCAAGGTTATATTCTTCCGTACCAAATTGGTCGGTGTAGCCGGCGATGATCAACTTCGTCCCTTTGGCTTTGGCAGCGATGCCATCAAGCTTAGAGCGTTCCTTTGCTTCGACGGTGTATTTATCGAAATCAAAGTAGACGGTCGCCAAAATGGCTTCGGGAGGAATGTTACCCGAGCGAATAGCATCGGCCATCCGATCAAAGCCAGCTGGACGATGGTCCAAACTGTCAGCGCCATTACTTGCGCCGTTTTGGTTAAAGTCGGAAGGTAAGCGAGAGGGACCGCAACCCACAAGGAGGGCGGAGGCAGCAAGGAGAAGAGAGAGGCGCTTCATGGTTAAGAAGGAATAAAGAAGGGCGGTGCGTGGTCGGCAAGCCTTGACTGGCCTAGTAACGGGCCACCGTGGAATCGATTTTCAGGGACCAAGCGTTGATTCCCCCCTGTACATTGGAGACTTGGGCGTAGCCTTTAGCCCTTAAAAACTGGGTAACGCGCAGGCTCCGTCCGCCATGATGACAGTGAATCAAAACCAAGCGGTCAGGGGGAATTTCCGCTAAACGCTCCGGGATCATTCCCATCGGAATGAGTCGGGCTCCGGCAATATTACAAATCCGAGCCTCGTCTGGCTCGCGCACGTCAATCAAGAGTGGCGGCGTGCCGCTGGCTAAAAGTTGGGCAGCTTGTTCGATGCTGACCTCTAAGGGAGTGGCGGACATGGAAGGAGGTGGCGGACAAACCGTGGCCGCATAGCGCGACGCTTCGATGCCAAGGATGGAAGGCTGGTCGCCGCAAGCCGGACAGGACGCATCGCGGGCCAGTTTTAAAACCGTGGAGGTGCCGGCGGAGATATCCACAACCATCAGCCGGGAAGCCGCATGGCGACCGAGGATGATTGCCAAGACTTCGGCGGCCATCCATGAGCCAATGACCCCGCAAGTAGCTCCGAAGACTCCGGCAACGGTGCAGGTCGGGACCGTTGATGCATCTGGCATGACCGGGTAGACGCATCGATAACAACCGGCCCGAGGAAGAAAGACTCCGACTTGGCCCTCCGAGCGGAGGACGCTGCCATGCACCAGAGGCTTCTGGGTTAAGGTACAGGTATCGGCGGCTAAAAAGCGGGTTGCGAAATTATCTGTCCCGTCGACCACGATGTCATAGCGACCAATCAAACTCTCGGCATTTTCTGGCGTCAGGCCTTCGGGATGCAGTGCGACTTGTAGACCTGGATTTATTTCCAACAGTGCTTCGGCGGCTGAAATCGTCTTGGGTAGCCCTAAGGTGTCGAAGCCGTGAATAATTTGACGGTGAAGATTAGAAAGCTCTACTTTGTCCGGGTCGGCGATGCCCATGGTGCACACTCCGGCGGAGGCGAGATAGAGGGCGACGGGCGAGCCCAGGCCGCCGGCGCCTAAGATCAGGACCTTGGCGTCCCTGATTTTGACTTGGCCACCCTCCCCGACTTCTGGAAGCCTTATCTGACGGGCATACAAGGCACGTTCGTGGTCGTTCAAAGGTGCATTCGCTGCCATAGTAGCATTGCAAGACACCTGGCCAAGGGTGTCAAACCCCTCCCAAGCCAACAAAGGTGTCGGATTGAAATATTTGTAAACCTCTCCACGGTGGGGTCGTGGCAAAGGTCTTCCTCGGTATTGATTATGGTTCAAAGCGGATTGGGCTCAGCCATGCCGATGAACTGGGCTTCGCTTTTGCCCTTCCGGCGGCGACCGCACCCGAACTCGCTGAGAGGTTCAACCAGATCGCACATGAAATATCCCGACTTCGCGTAACCCAGATCGTCCTAGGCTACCCCCTGTCCGTGGAAGGCGAACGCACCAAGCGTTGCGATGAAGTGGATGCCTTCGCATTCGAGCTTGCCCGGCGTTTTCAACTTCCCATCGAAAAGATTGATGAGGCTTTAACCAGCCTCGCTGCCGATGAAATGGGCGGCCGTAAACCACGCTCGACCAAAGAACGACAAGACCACGCCCGCTCCGGCGAGCGCGATTCCCGGGCTGCCGCCGTCCTGTTGCAAGATTACCTGAATAGTCGGGGTATCGGAACAAACCTCGCCTGATCCGATGGCAAAGAAAAAACCGACGGTCCTAAAAGATGAGCGTTTTTTGGCTACCGTGGCTTACGACGGGACGGATTATATTGGTTGGCAGATCCAGACCAGCCATGGCTCGATCCAAAGCGAACTCGAGGGCCGGCTTTCGCGCATCCTGAAGAAACCGATTACGATCCATGGGAGCGGCCGGACGGATTCAGGCGTTCATAGCGTCGGCCAGACTTTTCACTTCGACGCCTTTTGGCCCCACCCGCCGAAGCTCTTGGTTCACGCCATTAATTCCTGCGACCAAAAGGGTCTCTTGGTCACGCAACTCCGGCGCGTCCCTGCTGCCTTTCATGCTCGTTATTCCGCCATCGGAAAGCAGTATCGATACGAAGTTTGTCATGGTTATCCCCCGCCCTGGGAAGCGAGGTATTGCCTCGGCACTGGAAAAAAGATCATGGACATCGCCGCCATGCGTAAGGCGGCTAAATTACTGGTCGGAAAACATAACTTCATCGCCTTCGGCGCCAATCACGGACAATGCATGGAGAAGGAAAATCCGGTGAAAAACCTGCGCCGGCTCGATGTCCTGATTAAAGGTCCCCGGATCACCATCATCACGGAAGGTAGCGGTTTTCTTTATAAGATGGTACGACGACTCGTTGGCGGGCTGCTTCGCGTTGGTGACCATAAGATGCCTCCCGAACGGTTGGCCGCCTATCGCGAGGAACATATCATCACGGCGGAAGTCCCCACGGCCCCAGCCCGCGGGCTTTTCATGGATAAGGTCCTCTATGACCCCGCGACGCTTCGGCGGACGAAACGCAAGGTGCCTTAAGCAGTCCACCCTTTGAGCGGCTCTTAATGCCCGCTTAATCTGCTAACTGGTAAACTGATAAACCTTACCTCGCCCCATTCTTATGAAACTATTTACCGCTTCACTTTTTTTAATGGCAGCCATCACCACCCTGTGTGAAGGCGCGACGGGCGTCAACTTGGTCTCGATGTTTGATAAGCGTTCGCTGGTTAAGCCCATCACCGAAATCGAAGGCACGCTCTCGGATGGCTCGAAGGCGATCGTTTATAAAATCGTGGTGCGCTCAATCCCGTGGGATCACGCCATGGGTCCCTGGGCGCCCAATACCCTGAATGATCAAGGCGGCTATTGGGAAGACACGGTCGACAAAAAATTCTACCGCGTCGACGCGACTTACCTGAAGCTCTTGAATACGCGCGGCTGGAATATGTTCGAAGCGGACGGCACGGTCCATAAGACCAAAAACCGGACGGAGTTTGACAAGGTTGCTCGTCAGGAACTCGCCGGTTGGACGTTTGCTCAAGCCAAGGCTGATGGCGTCATCAACTCGGTCATCGACCTGCAACCCAGCGAACAAATCGTCACGATTTTCTTACCGAAGAATCCGAAGCCTTCCGCCAAGGTCACCATGCTTCGGCAGGCTAAGTTCTCCCCGCGTTCCGGATTGGGCATCAGCGTCAATGGCGTGCGCTTCTTCCCGCCCGAGCCCGTTGATCGCATCACCGCCTTTCAAAATATCGCGCCCCTTGACCCTCAAGGCGGTCACACTGGCTTCGGACATGAGTACCATTACCACCGCGCACCCTCCGTCATGAATCATGATAAATCCGGCAAAGTGGTCGGGTTTGCTTTAGACGGTTTTCCGGTTCGGGCGCCCACCGAACCCGATGGTTCCGCCCCTAAGGGCTTAGACGCCATCCATGGCCATGAGCATGATAGTCTGGGTTACCATTATCACGTCAGCAACGTTTGGCCCTACATCCTTGGCGGTTTCAAAGGTCCTTTGGGTACGGCATCCCTTGGCGATGTCGACGTTTGTGATGCTACCAAGACGGGGGGCGACGGCGGCAAGGGTGGCAAAGGCGGCAAAGGCGGCAAGGGCGCCCCCAAAGGTGGGAAGTAAATAACCATGACTTTTCTCCGTCACTTTCTTTCTCTCGCCCTCGTCGTCGTTCTCGCTGAGGCACAACAGCCGAGCAGCCCTCCGAACGTCCTCCTGATAATCGCCGACGACCTCGGCTGGAATGGAGTCAGCTACCATAATCCTAAGATGGTCACGCCAGCCCTTGCCCAACTCGCCAAAGAAGGCGTTCAGCTTGAACGCTTCTACGGATACCCTGTCTGTAGCCCCGCCCGTTCGGCTTTGCTCACCGGCATGATGCCGCGGCGATTCGGCCTGACCGACGTAGTTGGACCTGGGCAGCAAGGTATCCCGAAAGGCACGCCCACGCTGGCTTCAACGCTGCAAAGTGCCGGCTACCGGACATCGCTCATCGGTAAGTGGCATCTGGGTACTAATCCCGGCCCGCTCGGCTACGGCTTCGATCACTTCTACGGCTTCATGGGTCCAGAAATCGACTACTTCACCCACCTCAACCAACGAGGCGTCATTGACTGGGCCCGGGACGGCAAGACCGTTGAAGAAAAAGGCTATGCCACCACGCTGATTGCCGATGAGGCTATCGCGCAACTCAAACAACGTGACCGCCGAAAGCCCTTTTACATGCAGGTCGCCTTTAATGCTCCGCACACTCCCCTCGCCGCCCCAGCGGAGCTGATTGCGAAACATAAATCCGACGCGCTCTACACGGCCGTCGTCGAGGGTCTGGATCTCGGGATCGGCCGCATCCTGGCCTCCCTGGATGAACAAGGCCTTCGCGCCAACACCGTGGTGATCTTCTGCTCTGACAACGGCGCCACCCGCCGCTTCAGTCCGAATACGCCG